>Ga0209434_1001154_pt1 | contig 12039 bp, 14 predicted proteins | sample ETNvirnome_2_300_FD_184068 | JGI IMG/M metagenome (GOLD analysis project Ga0209434, IMG submission 184068) | Marine viral communities from the Pacific Ocean - ETNP_2_300 (SPAdes) (version 2) | ecosystem: Environmental > Aquatic > Marine > Oceanic | place: Pacific Ocean | collected 2013-06-22
TCTCCAGGCAAAAATTAAATGTTCAATATAAGTTAAGTCAATATCTTTTGGATGCTTTTTATTAATAAACACTATACTCTCCAATTTTTAGTTAAATAAGAAAAGCCCCTAACAAACAAAATTTTGCAAGGGGCTTAAGGGTTGGAATTATGATTATATCATTATTTTTTGTTACGCCGTATATAATTTCGTTTACGTTTTTTACGAGGTTTAGGGGCGTTTGCAACTCCAAAACTCCAATCTGCTGAAACTGTATTCTGTTTGCGTAGTCTTTTTAGTTTCCTAGGTTTTTGACTCCGTTGAAGAACTTCAGGAACAATTGTCATAATAATTTATTAGCTTTCTTATTTTCAGCAGTCTTTACTAAATCCTTAACTCTAGAAGAAGGATATTCCACAACTGGGTTATATCCTCTATTTCGAAGAGTTTCATAATAAAGAGACTGCTTTCCATATTCATCGTTCAACTTACGCTTTTCAGTAGGCGTTAGTGTATTTTCAGTGAAACCTTGAATCTCACCTCCTATATGAACTATGTCTCCATCTCCTCTCACTTTTTCTTGCTGTTCTAACTTTTGCCAGATTGAAGAACGTGGAGGACCAGCGTATCGACTAGCCATCAATACACCTAATACGTAGTTCCAGTTGATTTACTTTTTCTGGGTCCAAGTCTTCCCCTAGGACTACTAACTGCCTTACCCTGTGCTGATGTAAAATGAGCGACAGGGTCAGCACGTTGATTAACTTCAGCGCGAGTTGCTTCACGAGCTAGTTCTTCATACTGATAACGTGCTCGTTTACGAGTATCACTAAAAGTTGTGAGAACATCCTCAACAAAACCTTGGGCAACAGAACCAATTTTCATAATAGTTCCATCACCACGAATTTTCTTACGCTGAGCAATCAACTGAGCCTCAGTTAAATGAGGGGGACCTGCATAGCGTTCTTTAGCCATTTTAGCTTAATGAACCTTTAGCGGTAGTTCCGTAGCCAGGACGATAACCACTTAGCTTCTTAGCTTTTTGTGGACCTTTAGAAACTCCATCAATCGGTTCTAGACGTGCTTTACCTTTTACTTTTGGACCCGCGTTAATAAGTCCAGGCGCAGCATATAAGACTTCATTAGAATTAACTGGATGAGTTCCGCCAAGAGGTCCCTTAGAGGTCCCACCAGCAGGAGTCTTATCATAAGATCCCATAAGGTCAGTTCCAGCTCCTGGAACAGTTAGAATACGACGCGAAGGGGCATCTACTCCTTTTTTTGCCATTACTTTCTCCTTTTAATGAAAGATAAATATTATCCTTCTTACTCCCTTTATATTACAGGGATTTTGGTTGGTTGTCAAAATTTAAATTTTTAGCTTATACATAAACGATATTTAACTTCGTTTACGTTTTATTTCAGCAATTTTTGTGCTATCAGTCGTTCCATATAACATTTTATAGGCACGATCACGAATTTTTTTACGATCTGCAGCTGATAAACCTTTAGCTTTGGGTAACATCGCTAATGCACTACGAGCATGAGACTTATCGGGCATCGGAAAACGATATCGAGTCGTTCCTCCTTTAGGACCCTTAGTCTTTTGTACAATAGTCGCTGAAGATTTACGAGTTTTCGTTTTTATAGAACGACTTCCACCTGGATGTCGTTGCATAATCTTCGAAGAAGATCGCCTGCTTTTCTCAGGCATTTTACTTCTTCTTTTTAAACCCGTAAGAACCTTTAGGTTTACGAGTTCCTTTAGCTACATCACGACGTCCTTTCATAGACATCTTTTTGCCTTTCTCTTTACCACTTTTTGCACCAAGCTGTTCATCTTTTCGGTCATTATAACCTTGTTTATAACCAGCCTTATAATCTGGTGAAGTTTTTTTAGCTACCATTTATTTTCTCCTTTTTTTAGACTTTTTCTTTTTACCAGCCATCTCTAAAGCAATTGCAGTAGCTTGTTTTATACCATAACCTTCTTTACGTAATTTACTGATATTACTATAAATAGCCTGTGGATTTTTTCCTTTTTTAAGAGGCATTTTCTTTCTTCTTTCGATCTATAACTTCTTGGTTAAGACGCTTGATATCCTCTGCCCATTGTTTAGTTTCTTCATCACCAAGTACACCTAGTCTACGAGAAACTACATCAGGCAATAAACCTAGACTAGCACAGTGCATCGCATGGTTCATAGTTCCAAAGGCTGATATATTACCATTCGACATAACGTATTTGCCATCGTCTCTATAGTTGCATGTATCACTAGATGTTGAAGCTGTAACACTCCCTATAAGTATAATAGTTGCTGCAGCAGAAACTAAAAACAACGGTAATTTTCTCATTTTAATTCTTCTCATCTTTATTCTCTTCTTTTTCTTTTGGCTCTGGGTCATCACCAATAATAAATCCATATTTATTCTCTCGTAAGAAAATTCGAATCTCTGCTATTGGGCGACTCCAAGCCATATGAGATACAACATTACCCCACCCATAAGCAGATACCATACTAGGAACACCTATTAATTCATATGTTCTCCGAGGACTATATACATATAAGCTGCCACCAGAATTTCCAAAAATAATAGGGGAACTTGAAAGATATAATTCATTACCATCTTGATCCCTACCATAACCAGCTAAAAGACCCATTGTAGGAAACGGAGGTTTCCCAAGTCCTGCACCTACTGCATAAACAGTTTGAAAAATCCAAGGACCCTCATCTAATCCTTCAGGATATAGTGTTGCTACATAAGGCATTTGTCTTTCCGTGTCTTTAACTCGTAAAAGAGCTAAATCCCGACTCTTATCGTAAGCAACAATCTCTGCTATTCGTCCCATTGTACCAATAGCAGTACTAAAATTATTGTATTCCCATAAATCAATATTTACAGGTCGTCTATTCTCTGTTTCTACATGTTCTTTCAGTTCAGAGTTCCAAATTTTTGATACTTTTACATAATTTTGAATCACATGATTATTTGTGAGTACATAACTTTCATATTCTTGATCTTCATTTAATTCTGAATAAATTACAGTACCTGACCCAGTGCCTCTTTCTAACCTTACAAGTACGGTGGGATATAACATCTCCATATGTTCTTGTTCTGGTGTTATACTATTTTGCTTAGGATTAGCATAAGCTAAAGAAGTGCCTAGCATCAAAATTACAGCTAAAAACACCGTTGAAAATATTTTCATTGTTTTTCCTTCATTTGTTTTAGTCAATTATTTTGTGATAATCCATTAATCATCCGTAGTTGTACAGTCACAACAACCAGAACCAGGTACACAAGGACTGCATTCACAAGGGTCACACATACACTCAGGAATAGGACACGTTACTGAATTCTCTGACATAATAAACACCTCTTTTTTAAAAAATTTACACGCAAAATAATATATAAATTATATCTAAATTTTAGATAATAGGCAATATTTAAATTATTAAATTACAACTTACCAACCACCGCATAAATTAATTTAATTCCTAATTCATCAGAAGACTCTAAGGCTCTTCCAACTACAGCAAAGATATTTTTTGTCTCGGCTGCTATTGCAATCCCAGTCTGAGAACTTGCTACCAAACGTTGTCCTTTTAAAACTTTACCAATTACTTTTACTGGAACTTTACCTGCTAAAGCAACATAGGGATGAGTCTCGTTAGAACCACCACCTGCATTCATAGCATAAGCAGGCTGGGAAGAAATCACTCCAAAAACATCAGGGGTACTTTCACGATCAGTTTTTGTAATTTCTTTTTCTCCTCCAATCATTACAACATCCCCATCTTCTAACAACATATCAGACTCAAATCGTTCCGCCAAGTCAGCGTATAAAGCAGAAGTTGCTTGTCCATAGAAATTAGTAGCATGCATAGAACGCCATTTATTACTCGCACCTCCAACATCATAAGTAGTAGTAGCATTAGGATAAAAACCACCAGTATTAGCAGTCATTCTATGAGTTCCTCCAGCAGTAACTCCTATAGAATCAGCACCTGTTCTATACAATCCGGTATTAGTGTCACTACTAAACCCTAAAGCAGGTGCGGCAGCACTTCCATTAGCCACACGCAATTCTGCCGCAAAAGTAGCAGTTCCGCCAATATAAGCATTACTCTTAACGTCTAAATTAGCTTGAGGAACTCTTCCGTCCGTATAGCCGACTGCTAAACTTCGAGTAACAGAAACATTACCTGTTACATTTGCAGCATAAGAAATTGAAATGGGATTAGCTAGTTTAGCAGAAGTAATAGTTCCGTCGGCAGGAACACTTACATCAGCAATGGCTCCAGCAGCATTAGCTGTTCTTAAATAAAGACGATTATTAGCAGCACCAGCAGAGTTGCCAACTACACAAATTAACTCACCCTCTTCGAATGCCGTAAATTTCCCTCCAGATCCTAATGCGCCAGCAGTTGCTAAATCTTTAACAATTCTAGTTCCTATTCCAACCCTTGTAAAATTACGAATTATATGCCCAGCCTGTCCTCTAAAGTGATTACTATCTCTAATATAGAGAGCAGCATTAGCAGAATCCCTATAAAGCATTCCATCTTCAAGAGCAGTACTTCCTTCATTAACAACGTCCCCTGCCGCAGGTAATTGATTCCCATAAAAACATTTAAGCACTGCCTCAAAACTACTATTCCAATTCGTGCGTGAAACAGCCAACGTTTGAGACGCTGCTGGTAATGTAAAACTATATGATGACATTTTTTATTTTCTCCTTTTAAATTCCTACTGCTTCTACAGTAACTTTGCCTACGTTTATAAGTCGATCAGCGGCTGATTCTTGATCCTTTCCAGGATAATTAGTACTATCTACTATCGCCCCATTTGAAGCAAAATATAAATTAACATTAGCATATTGATTCGTAACATTACTCAACACAGCTATAAGACCAATTCTAGTATTACTAATAGTAGCTGTTACCGAAGGAGCATTTTTAAATTCAGTACTTATATAATTAAATCCTACTCCATCTTTACCAGCATCAACAGTTGGCCCTTTAGTAAGAATAATATCTTTTGTTTGTATAAAAGTTTGTTCTGCTAATTCAATTGTATAATTTAAAGCTTCTAAAAGATAGTTATTTTGAGCTGGATTTGCGTTTTGAACCTGTAATCTTACTTGAAAAAATCTAAATTTCTGATCACTAGCAACAGAACCCAAAAAACCACTAGCTGTATTAAAGCTTACAAAAGCATTAGTTTTTACATTACCATTTGAAGCCTGAGCAAATACAAAGTTGGTAGGGTCACTTGCCAAATGTACATTACTAGTAGCTAAACGTATATCGACGTTTTGGGTTATAACAGATGGATCACCAAAAAATGATTTAGTAGGAATATCAAGATATTGATTTAAATTAACTATTTTATAGGTAGCTGCGTTTTGAGTTACATTAGGCATTGCATTAGCTGTTATACGATAACGAGTACCTACTCCCGCAACAACTTGAGAAGTATAGACATTTCCTAATTCAAGAGCCACTGCATTTATTTTACCTGCAATTAATGCAAAAGAATTAGCATTAGCAACATCTCCAGCATGCTGCCCTGAATTCCAAATAGCATAAATATTTCCACTAAATACTTTAGCATCATTTAATGTAGAAACTGATCCTGATAGATCGGTTGAATTAGACGTTAATGTATGAGTAATAAAATTATCAAAAGCTAATGTTTCGGAACTAGATACAATATGATCACTAAGAAAGTCACCAATTCCTATGCCTCCAGATGCAGCTTTATCTATAAGAACGTTAGCTGATCTTATTCCTGGTCGTCCTTTATGTACATCACTTGTTGCCGAAACTATCTCTATACCTTGAGAACTATCCCAAGTATCTGAACTAACTACATTAGAACTTAAAGAAACTATAATTTTACCTGTTACATTAGATCCTAAATCTCGAATTTGAGCTATATACTCAGCTGCTCCTCCAAGAGCAATACGATCATGAGCATCACCAGTTTCACTCCAACCACTTGCTGTTCCATTAGAATTATCTATTTTTGTACTGGGCGTTTGAGCAGTAATCGTAGCATCTCGAAGTAATCTATCTGCATAAACTAATCCATCTCTATTTCCCGTATCACTCGGAAAATTAGTCTCTGCAGAATTAGAATTTGTAACTGCTGCTCCCAACTTAGTATTAGCAAATGGTTTATTAGGAGAACTTTCACTATAAGCTTTGTAAACATCTTGTGATTGTGAGCGACGAGCTTGAAATTGGTAACCAGTATAATCAGCACTTGCATTTCTACTTGTATCTACTGTACGAATTATATAAGTACCCATTTCATAATCAGGTACAGGAATAGTTACATTAGTAGCAGGAGCAGATACTAAAGCTACTTCACGCGCACGTCCAAATGCAGCGGACAAGTCGCTCTGACTATCTACATCTATTTTCTCTGTTAGTCTTCTGATTTCAATATGTTCTAAATCCAAATCTTGAAGAATAGGTGCTCCATCGGTTCCCACCGTTACTGGTAGGGTCCAATTCATCACTATATTATTATCATTTTGTCCAACAATAAAACTTAATACGTTAGAAGGTTGTTCAGTTTTACCTATAATTTGTTGACTAACTTCATGAGAAATACCTCTAACGTCTTTATTTAAAGGAGTAACTCTAACTAAGAGAGTAATTTGTCCTTGAACTATTCGATCAATGTTTTGTAAAGTAAATCTTATTACTCCATCCTCTGCACCTTCTTGATTAACTTTAACGGTATTAAAAGAAGTTAACGGTAATAATTGATTAACATTACCGATAATTTGAGCAGTTCCAGAAACCCTATAAGAAATTTCATAGTCAGTTACTGATTGATTCTCAATAATATCAAAAGAAATGGTTGCACGAGTAGAAATACCTCTTGTCGTATCAAGATATAAACTTTCTGTAATAGAAAGATTTTGAACTCTCTGAATTGGTATCTGTCTAACAACAACTGATTGACTTGTATAAGGACTAAATCTTCCTGCAGAATTTTTATTTCGGGCTCTTACCGCATTTAAACCTATAGGAACATTAGGAATAATTTTTCGAGAAGGTTGACCAAAGAAATATTGTTCATACTCAAGTCTACTTGCTAATTGATAAATTTGATTATTAGCCAAATTCCAATTACCTGGATGAGATGTAGCATTATAATCAAAAGTTAGAGTATTAGAAGTTTGAAGAACATTTCCTATAAATCCTAATGGATCATTTGTAATATTAATTAAAGTTGCTCCACCAACATTAGCTCTAAGAGGAGTACTTAGAGTAAGACGATAAACAGTATTAGCAGTAATTCTTGCATTATAATCTTCAGGAAAATGGGGGTCATAACTTACATTAGCTACAGCATAAGTATTTCCTGTAAATAATGTTACATTATCGCCTTTTTCAATCGCAGGAACAGTATAGTAAGTAGCCTCAGTACGGGATCTTTGAGGGTTATTAACACTGTCAAAATCAAAATTAAGATTATTACTATCAGCTGTAAAAGAATAATCAGAATCAGTTATTAAAATTCCATCAATATAAAATTTGATAAAATTCTTATCCTTAACATTAATTCCAAGTGGTAAAGTTTTATTTCCAGTAAATCCTTTAACATTATTGTCAAGAATTAAAGTCCTAGTAGACCCAGCAACATAAACATTTCCTGCTTTAACAGTATTCGGTCTCCATCCAGCTGTAGTAGTAGTAGTTGCCGCTCTTAAATGATCTTTATCAATTAATTGAGAAAAAGTAACATAAAAAGGAGCTGTTGGGATAGTAGTAGATAGAGTCTGATCTCCAGCATGTTCATTTACAATTTCTACAAAATTTTGAGATATATCATATGTTGCAATATTATAACTAAGTTCAGTACTCGTTGGTAATGCTCCTACAAAATTTTCGGGAGAAATATCTGTAGTTTTATCCTTTAAAGGAATAGTAACAAAATCAAAACCTTTTATAAATCCACTTGCTGCTTGAAAAGTAGTATCATTAACAGCTAAAACATGTTTATCAAAATTATAATCATGTAATTGATCAAAACCAACTACAGTAAATCTTAAATTTCCATTTGGTCTATCATCAGTTTGATTAACTACACTAGCAGAGTTTGCAAGTAGCGGAATGCTTCCAAACGTAGTTTGAAAACCATTTTTTCCTAATAAAATAGAGGCAAAATTATTAGAAAAATCAGATGTATTAGCTAATTTAAATTTAATATTTGCCATTAGGGAAGCACCTTAAGAATATCGGATACACTACTCGGAGTAGCATATTCATAAACTGTTTTAATTGCAATAGGATATCCTGATACATTTGTTGAATCCGAAACTTCAAGATCAGTCACTATTGTTCCATCAGGAAGATTATGAGGTTGAGCTATTAAGTTAAAGTCAGGAGTAGGAGGGGGTACCAAAGGACTAAAAGTATCTACATAACGCACCGGAGTATAATTAATGGCGGTGTCTGAATCCACAAAAACATTAGCGATATATTCTGAAGCGATAACAGTAATTCTTTCTTCTTCGTCTCTCGAAATAGTTGAAACCTTAAAAAATTTATCAGTAGTATCACGATAAAAACTATTAGGATCAACTTCTCCTAAATTCCAGGAATCACCAATTGCTGGTCGAGTATTTGAACTCCACGCAAAATTACTATTCCAAGTTTTAGTTTTCAGATCAAAATATTTAATAGCTCGAACCTCGATAAAATCAGCCCCTGTTACAACATTTGAAACTACATTAGCCGCGGCATTTCCGCTTCCACCCACAATCGTATTAGCTGCGGTATTAGATAACATATATAAACTAATATCTTCATTTCGATTACTAAAAACTCGTAATCCTACTGGTAAGGTATTAGCTGTAAAGGTAGACATAGTAATAGCGGGAACTGTAAAATGTTCCAATCTTATATTAGCATAACTAGAAGTAAGAAGGGGGTTGGTAGGTTGTGTGGCACTAGATCCTCGTAAAGTACTATTTCCGCTTACTCTTCCCCCAAATCCGTAAGATGTTCCAATCATTTTTTGTTGAACGGCAATTAAATCACCAGGAGATAGACCTATAGCTGAAGTATCTGTCTCAAATCCTATTTTTCTTCGAACAAATTTACTTGATGCTATTAGATATTGAGCATATCGCATAGCTTGACTTCTACGAGTTACGCCAGGTAACTCAATACTTTGAATATTCTCAATTTGATTTAACTCATCAACAGAAATGGGGTCATCCACTCTCATTGTTTCTCTTTTATAATGATTATTAGGATTAATATAATTTATATCTACCCCTGTAATAATATCGCTCTCACTAATACCACTAATTGTCACAGTCTCAGGTGCCATATTAGTTTCATTAAAAACCATAATAGGCACTTCATCTGGCATATCAATTTGAAGAGATAATTTTCCACCACTATAAATAATAATTGATCTTAGTGTTCCACAAATTTGATTTAATAAATCAAACGCTTGTTGTTGGTCACTTAGTAATAAATCTAATATAAATCTGCGTTCTTTTACAGCAATACCTTCATTAATTCCCAATAAAGTTTCTCTAACTGTTGCAAATTTAGTTCGGGGCTTATGTCGATAACTACCATCAGAAAATCCATCTACTCCATACCATTTTCCAGTGGTTACATCTACTCCATCACAATATTGGGCAACTTTATAAAATTGAAATTTATCAATGTTTTCTTCAGGAATTCCTAATCCATAATTAGGATTAATTAACAAATCAAAAATTATCCATGCAGGATTTTGAGTCCAAGAAAAAACAAATGTTCCGTCCCAAATCCCTTTATAAATTTGAGGGTTAGCAGCGGTAAAAGTCGTATCAGTACCTCCACTTTGTAATCTATATCCATGTGTAGTATAACCATTAACTCCAGTTTCGGGTAATTCTAATTCTCTCCAATCTATTTCTCCATTAGCTAAAATAGGCTGATCATAATTAGAAGGAACTAGTGTTAATAATCCTTTTACTACACTAGTTGCTGTGGGAACTCCGCCAACATGTTCATTATGAGCTAATAAAGCATAACCTACTGCAGATGTCCTCGGATAAGCAGTTCTTTCTTCTTTAATTTCTAGCCAATTTTGAAAAGAAACTACATCTTGAATCTTAGAAGAATCCGAATCATCAGAAGTTTTCTCAATAGTAAATTTATATCCACCCCTATTTCGATCTTCTTTCGCAATAGGATAATTTATTTGAAATTGAAAAGGTGTATTTGTTTTATTATTAAAATCTTTAGTAATTCCAGAGGTTGTTTGATTACCATTATCATCAGTAGTTTTTAATATATTAGTTCCTGTTCTATCAAATACTTTAATATTTACACCCAAATTATAGTTAAAGATACTTCCACTAGTATCCATTCTTAATAAACTTTGAATTGAAAATGTAAAAGTTATGGCACTAAAGTCATCTACACTTGTATTTTGAAGTGTTACTTTTGATTGAGGAACTCCTATAACATTACCTTTACGTAAAGTAATAGCACTTGCTAAAGATTGCGGAACAACTGTTCGAGTACCAAATACAGGCATCTCTGATTGAGTAAGAGTTCCTGTTCTTTCTAAAGTTTTAAATAAATCTGTATTAGCCGCACCATCTCCATCTAAATTAATCAGATCATCAATAGTTCCTTCATTTAATTCAATATCTTGAGGTCCTAACGGATTAATTCTATAAATAGGGCCTTCACCTAAAGCAATAGTTGTTAAAACAATATCTGTAGAAAATAAATTATTAGGTTCCTCAGTAGGAGCTGGAGCAGGTGAGCCTCCCCCTTTTCCTCCACCTTTATTATGAACTCTAAACCCATTAACAAAAAAAGTATGATAATCTTTTACAGTTAATGTATAAACTACTTCTGGTTGTAAGTGTTGAATTGATAATATTTTTTGAGGCTCATTTTTTAAATCAAGTAAATAATCACCTTTTTCAAAATCTGAAGCATAAGCATATTGGCCATTCGCTTTTAATACCCAATGATTAGGAGTAGCTATTAAACGCCCCATCCCTAACATAAATTCTAATACTTCTTGTTTACCATGAGTATAAACTTCAGTAACAGGTCTAGTTAATACTTCTCCGTCGGGAGTATAACAAAGAACATTATCACCAATCTGAAAATCTTTAATAGCCGTACTTCCTGAAGGAGTTAATACTAAAGCATCTCCTGGAAAGCATCCGCCTTTAGCTCCATGAATAGGTGGAGCTGCATTAATTGTAGTAATTTGACGTTGAGACATTTAATTAGCTCCTGGAGGAAATAACGCTGAAACTTTTATAAACTCATTTCGTCCGTGTTCAATAGTTCTAATTTCTCCACTCACAAATTGACCTCCAATACGAGTTCTTCCGTATATAATAGGAACGGGAACATTAGAATTTGTAGTATTTTGTAACCCTTGAAAAATTTTATTATCTGACCTAGCCTCCGAGTCAGTAGTTTGTGCACCTTCAACAGCAAGCTTTGGGGGTTTCATCATCATAGTCATAATACCACTTATAATCATACCAACGCCCATTTGCATTAACATACCAGCTACACTCATACCAGCAATAGTTCCTAAAGTAGAAACAGTGCCTACCGCTACTCCTACTGATCCCATTGATGTCATGCCCATAGCTAATGGAGCTGCTGCAGTTCCACCAGTAACTATAACTAAGGCTACTAAAGCAATTCCAATAATAATCATTCCCATACCACTCCCGCCACCACCTATAAAGAAGGGAACAACATAAAACTCTGTATCATCTCTATTTAACCGATTAAGAAAATATTCTTCCTGTTGTATAATCCGTTTATTTTTATTAACTAACGCAAGATTCTCTCGTCTATTTGCACCTGCTCTAATACGTCTTATATGAATTCCTAATAAGGGAAATAAAGATTCTAAACAATTTCGAATATCTACAAAATCATTTACATTAACAATATGTTCTTTGACATTAGTATATTTTTGGATTGTGGGGTGAAATTTAAGAGTAACAGCCTGAGACATTTAATTAGCTCCTGGAGGAAATAA
>Ga0209434_1001155_pt1 | contig 12031 bp, 6 predicted proteins | sample ETNvirnome_2_300_FD_184068 | JGI IMG/M metagenome (GOLD analysis project Ga0209434, IMG submission 184068) | Marine viral communities from the Pacific Ocean - ETNP_2_300 (SPAdes) (version 2) | ecosystem: Environmental > Aquatic > Marine > Oceanic | place: Pacific Ocean | collected 2013-06-22
GACCGGTGTTAGCGGGTCTGCCGTTCAGGGGGGCACTTTAACAGTTGCTGGAAATATTGTGACAGTTGAGGCAGCGGCTGCCCTAAACCAAGACTTGACGACGGACGCATCTCCCACATTTACCGGCGCTACTATTTCAGGTCTTACTGCCACGCGTCTTGTGTCAAGCGATGGCTCCAGCGCCCTAGGCTCAACGAGCTTGAATTCGTGGGTTGCAGGCACAGCTAACCGGGTGTCAGTAGCAGATGACGGCGACGGCACAATAACACTGAGCACTCCTCAAAATACTGATACAAGTGCGGAAGTTGAATTTGCTGCTGTTTCGGGGTCTAGTGGAATAAGCGGCTCCGCAATACAAGGTGGCTCTCTGACTGTGGCCGGTAATGCTCTTACAGTAGAAGCTGCATCCGCCGTCAATCAAGATCTAACATCTGACGCATCACCAACCTTTACGGGCGCCACCGTATCGGGGCTGACAGCAACACGCTTAGTATCATCTGATGGATCTTCCGCACTAGCTTCGACCAATTTAAGCACCTGGGTTGCCGGCACATCTAATCAAGTCTCAGTTGCCAATGACGGAGATGGTACCATAACCCTGAGTACGCCCCAGAATTTGGATACGGGCGCCCTCGTCCAATTTGCACAACTAACCGCATCAGCTGCGATAATTGCCGGAGCATCCCATCTTTCAGGAGGAGTAATACATAAGCGCAAAGCTGTAACGGGCGACTATAGTGTGGCCTTAACTGATTATTATTTAGGGGTAGATACAACTTCGGGTGCCGTAACATTAACGATTCCCCTAAGTTCCACCGCAACTGAAGGACAAACTTTTGTCATTAAAGATGAGGGGGGCGGTGCCACTGATAATGCTATTATTCTTGCTCGGTCGGGAGAGGATACAATTGATGGGGCTACCAGCGCCACTATCGAATCACCATATGGGGCCCTGAGTCTCTATACGAACGGATCGAAATGGTTTATTTATTAGTGCCGATTCTGTTATAACGGACTACTTGGTATAAGAAACGATTGTGGGTATGTTATTAATTTCTACTCCTTCGACGAGTTCCGCGAACCAACTTGTTGCTTTTTCACCCGTTTTGCTATTAATCTATAGGAGGATTTTAAAATGGCATATAAATTTCAATTAGGCGATGCAACGCTTAGTGGCTCTGTAACAATTGATGAGTCACTTACGGTCACAGAAAATGTGACACTTTCGGGCTTACTGTCTTCGTCAGCTAAGGTTTCGGGTTCCCAGTTTTTCGGCGATGGGTCGAACTTGACTGGTATTAGTGCTGCAGCTTCACCGGGAGGCTCAGATACATTCGTTCAATTTAATCAGAATAGTGTTATGGCCGGCAATTCTGGTTTGGCTTATGATGGCTCAGGATCACTTTCTGGTTCCAGCAAGGGCCAGTTTGCTTCACTCTGGATAGATTCGGCGCAGATCACAGCCACAGCCGCAGAGCTTAACAAGATTGACGGCTACACAGGAACTACCGCCGAGTTGAACTACCTTGACAACACCCCCGGGACGGGAGAAGCTTCGAAGGCACTCGTTCCTGATGGAAGTGCTGACTTGAATGTTAGTGCGATTACATTTACCAATCTCGGTACTGTCACAACTGTTGATGTGAATGGCGGCACGTTTGACGGCGTTAGTATCGGAAAGAGCGTGGCCGCAATCGAGATGACTGGCGGCACTTTGAATATTACTGGAGATACCACTCTGGGCACGAACGGCCAGAGCGGCATCGCTTTTAAAGGCATGCCGGATTTCCAGAGCGGCGCTACCTTTAATATATCGTCTAGTGCCCAGGTCACAGATGATATTTCACAAGGTAGTTTTTATGTTATCTGCAGCGGTGCCACAGCTCAAACTATGACGTTACCTACTGTCTCCCAGGTCGACGACGGTACTTTATATCATATTAAGCGCCCCGCCGGCATGGAGAATAATGTTACTATAGCCGCTCAAGGGGGCAGTAGTGAAACCATCGATGAAAGCTCCTCTATAGTTTTAGAGAGTGAATTAGCTGCTGTTAGTCTGCTGTGGGATTCCACCGCGGGCACTTGGCACGTATTCTAAGATAATTCTAACTTCTCTTCGGAGATAGTTATACAAACTTGGGGTGGGTATCTTTCGGGGTACCCACCCTTTTTATATTCGAGATTCTATTTATAATAATATGGCATACAAATATGCAAAAGGCAAAGTTTATCGAGGCGACATCTATGACGAAGATGACACCCAGAGAGATACTTACATAGATTTTGGTGGAGGAGTTTCTGGCAAGGGCAACTATATCGGATTGGTGGCTAGCGGCAGCGCCGTTTTGGTTGTGACTGGTTCCTCCGTCGGCATCGGCACCGCAAGCCCTACACATGAGTTTGAGGTTCATCCGAATGAGGATATAACAGCCATCATTGGGTGCGCCTTTGTTGGCCATTCTTTCAACACCGACGCAGCAACGTTCGGTCACAGGGATCTCCAGGGCTCGCGTTATGCGATATATCAGAACTCTGCTGGTCGGACCATCTTGAATACGGGTGCGAGCCAAGCCATGTATTTCCGAATTAATGAGAGTAACAAAGCGATCCTAGACAGCAGCGGACAATTTGGTATTGGAACAACTAGCGCCCAGTCCCTCCTCCACGTTTCGTCTTCTGGAGATGAAGCGCTTCTGTCGGTCGACGGCGCGACGAACGGAAATGTTCTTTTTGTAACCGGTTCCGGCCGTGTCGGCATCGGCACCGCATCGCCGTCCGAAGCACTAACCGTTATAGGTGATATTTCAGGATCCGGAGATCTTCTTCTAGGCGGCAAGATCGGTCTTGGAAACAAACAGGACAGCACCCCATCAGCTATGTTACATATTTCGTCTAGCTACGCCCAAACCAACCCGCTCGTTCAAATTGAAGCCGGCGACGATGGCTCGGACGGCGCCCAGTTGCTGATTAAGGGCAATATGCGCCCGTACACGCAGGCAGCTGCCACCCTTATTGAGCTTAACTCTAATATTGACTACCGCGCCCGGGGCATACACCTCACCTGCGACGACGGCAACGAGGAGTGGTTTGCTGGTGTTCCATACGCCGGCGCAAGATATCAGATAGGGTTTGATGGCACCAACGGGAAGCCATGGTGGGGAGTGAGTTCATCATTCGCTATACTAGAAAGTGGAAAGGTCGGCATCGGCACATCCGGCAACCCCGCCGCAAAATTTCACGTAATAGATACTGGAGAAGTAATGAGGCTTGGTTATGACTCGACCCATCATACTGCTTTTACTGTGAGTTCGGACGGAACGTTGGAATTGACAACGAATGATTCCAACGCGGACCTCAACCTCTACCCCGCTAGTATATTGAGGCTTGGTACCCAATATACTGATCAGGTACATATCGGACGTACGGACGCCTCCATCGATACTATCATATACGGAGGAACTTCTGGGGCAGAAGTAATGAGGATAGACGGGAGTGCGGATAGTGTCGGCATTGGCACAACTTCACCCAACTCCACCTTTCAAGTTAGTGGCTCCCAGGCCGGAAACTATACCGGAGTCTCCACCGCTGGTAGCAGTTCCCTTACCTTAGACGGAACTCACTATATAGTAGATTATACTGGGGACGGGGATGGCCGCTTCACCTTACCTAATGTTTCTGGAATCACGGGAAGAACATATCATATTATAAGCCACAATCAGCAGGAGGAAGGCACCCTTACCATTACCGGTTCGGGAGGACAATTTCAGGGCCCCAATCTAGACGATGATTCAGATTCGATTGATATAAATGGCTGGACCCCACAGAGCCTAACAGTAGTGAGCACCGGGGGAAACTGGTTTATCCTTACTGATAACAGATCCCAGCATGAAGAATAAAATTTACATAAATCAAAACCTTCTTGTGGCAGAAATCACAACTATTAGTCATTTCCCCATCTTACGAACTATTTATTTTTGATGAATCATCAGATTTGGAGTTAATTCTATGTCTTCACTATTAGAAGAAGCGATTGTAGACGCTAAAGCCCTTAAGGAAGCTGCACTTAAGAATGCGGAAAACGCCGTATTGGAGAAGTATTCGGGGGAAGTTAGGGATGCTATCACCACCTTATTAGAGCAGGATGAATTGGGATTGGAAGAGGCACCTGAAGAGGGCGCTGATACTACTTTTACTGAAGACGTTCCTTTTGGTTTTGCCAACGAGGAGATCGACGGCCCTCGAGACGGCGAATTGATTGAAATTGATTTTGATCAATTGAAAGCTCGCATTGCCGAGGAAGAGGCCGCCGGCGAAGAAGTCGCCCAAGAAGATTTAACCGATGCTCTCGGCATGGCCGATGAGATGATGGAAGAAATTAGCGACGTTGAGTTAAAAGACGATGCTGAAGAAGACTCCGCTAGTCTCGCCGGAGGAGCCGACCGCGAAGAGCTCCAAGAAGATGAAGACATCGCATTAACAGAAGAAATGCTCGCCGACTTGATTGAGGAGCTGGTGGTTGATATGACCCCGCGCCCGCAAGGATGGTCGTCTGTCAACTCAGCCGACAATAGCGTCGAGCAAGCCAACAACGATGCCATGGCAGCTGCATCAGCTGCACACTTAGAAGAAGAAGAGATTGAGGCTAGCACCTCCACTGCTTCTGATGTGGTATCAGACGCGGAACTTTACGAATCTAAAGTTGCCGTCGTTAGAAAATCAAATAGAGAGTTACAAGCTCTCTTATTAGAAGCCAAGCATCAGCTTACGAAGCTGAACTTGGATAACGCCAAGCTTGTTTATCAAAACAAGGCTTTGAATAGCGCCTCCTTGAATGAGCGACAAAAACATAAAATTGTCGAGGCTGTTCAACTTGCCCATTCTGTTGAAGAAGCGAATATGATTTTTGAGACAATTCAAAACGCCGTGGGTGTTTCGAATTCCACAAAGGGATCGAGACCACAAACACTGCGTGAAGCCGTCCAAAGACCTACATCGCTTTTGATCAATTCCAAGAGAAACAACGAGGCAACACGAGACCCTAAAATGGGTCGAATGCTGCGTTTAGCAGGTTTAACAAAGTGACATTCAGTTTAACATTATATAAGGAGGTTTAAAATGTCTATTGTAGAGAAATTAACAGAAGGTATCGTTAATCGCGATCTTTCGAAGGAGGGCGCTGCACTTATTACCAAGTGGGAGCAGACCGGTCTTCTTGAGGGTATCGGAGACGATACCAAACGACAGGGAATGGCCCGCTTGCTTGAGAACCAAGCAAAGGAAATTCTCCGTGAGGGCTCCACTATGGCTAGTGGAGACGTTGAGGGCTTTGCTGCCGTCGCGTTCCCCCTCGTTCGCCGTGTATTCGGCAGTCTGATCGCCAACGATCTCGTTAGCGTTCAGCCGATGAGCTTGCCTTCGGGCCTCATCTTCTTCCTCGACTTCACCTTTGGTGGTGTATACCAGGCCTCTGGCCAGAACCAAGAAACCCGTCTTGGGTTCCAGTTCGGTAAGTCGATTTACGGCGGCGACGTCGTGGGCGCCCAGATCACTGGTGGTGTTGACCTTCTTGGTCTCGCCGGCACTGATGCGGGTGGTCCTTACAACTTGCGCAATGGTTATTCTTCGGCTACAGGCAGCACATCCGGCGCGTGGAACGTTGTTTTCTCCGGTACTCTGGGGAGCAACGGTGGTTGGTCCGGAAACCTTGTAGAGGGATCCCGCGACCAGGTCATGCCTCAGTCCCAGGTGGACAAGATTTTGCGTTTCGACCCTGATCTCGTTTCTGGTTCTGACTTCGTTATCGGCCAGAAGCTTATTCCGGCCGCGTCGCAGTTCAATCTGCGTGACCTCTCGGCTCTTGCTCTGACGGCATCTAACACGGCCAATCTGACTCTGGTCAGCCGGCTTACGGCGATGAGTTCCTCGAACTCGACCGGTGTGAAGGCCGATATTGCTGACGGCTCGGCTAACATCTTTGCGGTGTTCGTTGGTGCCACAGCCGCTGGGACCCCCGTGGCCCTCAGCCATAGTGTCCTTGATGCTCAGGGAACCTTCCCGATTACGGATAACTTCCGTGCGGTGGGTACCGCAATTGGTGCCATCGAAGGTGCGGCGCAGTGGGCTCTTGAAGGCAATGATTCGATCCCCGAGATCGACATCAAGGTCGACAGTGTTGCCGTGACCGCGGTTACCAAGAAGCTCAAGGCCAAGTGGACTCCGGAGTTAGGACAGGATCTTAACGCCTACCACAACCTTGATGCCGAGGTCGAGCTTACTCAGATTCTGTCTGAGCAGATCGCTCTCGAAATCGATCGCGAGATTCTTGAGGATCTCGTCGCCGGCTCTAGCGCTGGTGTTCGTTACTGGTCCCGACACCCGGGTCAGTTCCTCAACCGCGAGACGGGTGCTATTTCCAGCGTGACGCAGGACTTCACCGGTAACGTGAGTGAGTGGTATGAGACCCTCATTGAGACTATCAATGATGTGTCAGCACAGATCCATCGCAAAACTCTGCGTGGGGCTGCTAACTTCGTCGTTTGTTCGCCTGAAGTTGCCAACCTGCTTGAGTTCACTGCTGGTTTCCGTGCCAATGTGACTGCTGATAGCGACCGCGGCGACGCGGGTGCTGTTAAGGTCGGTTCGCTTTCGAAGAAGTTCGACGTTCTCGTCGATCCTTACTTCCCGCGTAATCTGCTCCTTGTGGGCCGTCGTGGAAGTAGCTTCCTTGAGAGTGGCTATGTGTATGCACCTTATGTGCCGCTGCAGACCACTCCGACGATCTTCGGTGTTGAAGACTTCGTGCCTCGCAAGGGCGTGATGACTCGATATGCCAAGAAGATGGTTCGTCCTGATATGTATGGGCTTGTTATTGTCCGCGGTCTGGAAAACTAGACTAGCATACTCGACGTAAGGTCAAAATAGTTAAAGCCCCGTCTCTTTGAGGCGGGGCTTTCTATTTAGTAATAGCTTCATAGAGGAACGTATATGGCTCTCCCAAAATTAAATCCGGCCTCGACCACAAACATCAATGTACTGCCCGCTACGGGGAGCACTACAAATGTATCCGCTACACTGCCTTTCGGGATTTATTCATCGGCGGCATTTCTATCTGGCGCCGCCGATCAAGTGTCCTACACATATAAGAAGCTGGGTGGGGATGTATTAGATATTGAATTAGCCGAGGGGAATGTATATTCGGCCTATGAAGAGGCTGTCCTTGAATATTCCTATATTATCAACCTGCACCAGTCGAAAAACAGTCTTTCGGACTTCCTTGGTGCGGCCACAGCCTCATTCGACCAAGATGGCCAAATTATAGCCGGTCACGCCCTCTCTGGATCCGATATAGAACTACGCTACCCGCGCTTTGATTATGGATATATTCGGCGCGTTTCTCAAGCCATCTCGCACGATGCCGGCATGTCCGGTAAACTACCCATATACTCGGGGTCTCTCAATATGCAGCCCGGTAAACAGGATTACGACCTTCAGGCGATCTTATCGGCCTCTTCTCTTACCGAGAACAGCGCGCTTTTCTTTGGCCGTGTTCAAGACAAGCGCGTGATAGTACGAAAGGTGTTTTTTAAAACTCCGCGGGCTATGTGGCGCTTTTACGGCTACTACGGGGGTTTTTCCGTGGTTGGTAACTTACGCACCTATGGTCAATACGCCGACGATTCTACTTTTGAAATTGTTCCCGCATGGCAGAATAAACTCCAGGCCATGGCCTATGAAGACGCCTTGTGGACCCGCATTTCCCACTATTCCTATGAGATATTAGACAACAGACTACGTCTATTCCCTCGTCCTGACAGCACGAGCCCTCAAAAGTTTTGGGTACAGTTCAGTATTGAGCATGATTATGAGCCGTGGGAGGAAAATCCTCGAGGGAAAGACGGAATTAGGGGAGTCAACAACTTAAACACACTGCCCTTTAATAATCTTCCCTACAATAAGATTAATTCTATTGGAAAGCAGTGGATTCGACGCTTCGCTTTAGCATTAACCAAAGAAATGCTAGGTCAAATCCGCGGTAAATTTGCCGTTGTCCCCATCCCGGGAGAGTCGGTCACCCTAAATCATGCCGCGTTGCTGGGAGAAGCAAAATCTGAGCAGGATTCACTGCGGCTGGAGCTCAAGGAAATCTTAAATGAACTCACATACGACAAGCTCGCTGCTACCGACGCTGGACTCCAGGATTCGGCCAAGAAAGTGCTGGAGAATGTTCCCGCCGGCATCTACGTAGGGTAGGTGACCACTAATGCCCACAACTAAGCGACGTCAAAAGCGAAGTAAACGTACTCAAGAACAAATTCAGGACACTGAAGCCACAAAATATAATTATGTGGGTAATAAAGGTGTCGAAAAGAAATTGCATGAGATTGAATTCATGCCTTCGACACTGGAAACCATCGATGGCGCAATGCTGCGCTTCATTGACGAAGAGTTAAATCTCTCAGTGACGAGCAATGCTGGCTTTAAGAAGGTTCCGGTACTCTGGGTAACGGCCGAGAGGGCATACCAGCTAAAACATAATAAAGATCTCAGAGACTCAGAAGAAACGCTCATTCTGCCGCTCTTAACGGTGAATCGATCGAATGTAACCAAGGACCAGGACTTCCGTGGCAGTGTATATGCCAACCTATATCCGGCCCCAGGACCGGCCGGCGGCACTATTACAGTTGCCCGACAGATTAGCCCGAAGAAGACAGCAGAGTTTCAAAATGCATTTTCGCGACGCCGCTATGGGGTTAATAAGAAGGTAGCGGGCAAGATGCTAAACACCAATAAACGCAATATGTCCACTCAACGTGCTGTTTACGAGACAATTACCATGCCTCTGCCTGTCTGGGTCAAGGTGGCATATGAAATTACAGCACGTACCGAATACCAGCAGCAGTTGAATGAGCTTGTCACGCCCTTCTTTACCGTTCCGGGCAACTCCCGGACCCCCAAACGTATCCACAATGAAGGTCATTTTTATGAGGTTTTTATTCAAGGATCCTTCTCGGATGGGTCTAATAAAGCCGATATCGGAATGGCTCAACGCAACTATGAAACCAGTATTAATATCGAGGTTTTAGGGTATCTGATGGGAGAGGACGCAAATGCGGAGAAACCCAAAATCGTGCGCCGTCAAAATGCAGTGGAATTTAGGTTTGCTCGGGAAAGAACAATCTTCGGCGATATACCCAGCAACATTAAAGATGGATTTTATAGAGAATAATACCATTGCTACTATTTAACACTATTTACTTTTGAACATTTTCAGTGTATAGGAGAACCTAACGAATGTCGATTAAAAATTATAGATTTGTTTCCCCGGGAGTTTTTGTTAACGAGATTGACAATTCTCAAATCCCTGCTTCTCCCGCAGGCATCGGCCCGGTTATTATTGGCAGAGCCGCAAAAGGTCCTGCATTACGTCCCACTCGCGTCGACTCGTTTGAAGAGTTCGTGAGCGTCTTCGGGGCCCCGGCCCCCGGCGGAGCCGGCGGCGACATCTGGCGCACCGGCAACGACACCACTGCGACCACCTATGGCGCCTATGCGGCCCAAGCGTATCTTCGCAATAGTTCTCCCATAACTTACATTCGCCTTTTGGGTGAGCAAGCTAGCGGCTATACCGTTGGCTCCGGTGAAGCCGGCTGGGACCAGACTAATGCGTGGGGCCTCGTGGTTTTCGAACCCATTACTTCATCCAATGGCGCTACCTTCGCAGGGGATAAGTTCGAAGGATCTCTGGGAGCTATTTTTTACGCCCCCGCCAGTGTTAACTTGGTGCTCACGGGAGCGGTGGCTCTTTCACAGTCTGCTGCTGGTCTGCCCGGCATCTCAACTCTCAGTCAGCAAGGCCCCGGTTTCATCATCGGTGACGACGGCACTCGTAAGCAGTTCAAGATGGTGATGACTGGTTCAGGCCCCGGTAGTGGCGGCTCGAAGACTGTTACCTTTAACTTTGATCGAACGAGCTCACGATACATTCGTAAAGTGTTTAACACCAATCCTCAGTTGACCAATACAAGTATTACTGATGCTACTACACGTCGTAATTACTGGCTCGGCGAGAGTTTTGATCGCCATGTTAATGCTAATGTAACGGATACGACCCAAACGTACGCCGCCATCGTACGTCTTAACAATACTGTATCCCCTACAAACGGTAGCGCCGGCGCACATCAGACCGGCCTCCAGTCGGCGCAGTCACCCCAGGTGATTGCTTGCCGCACAAGCACGAGCCCTTCGTCGCGACCCTTATTTACTATTCATGCCCTCAACGAGGCTGGCGACTGGACCAATCGGAACCTTAAGGTTTCTATTCAGGATATCAAGAGATCTCCTGATAATGATAGTGACTACGGTACTTTTTCGGTTGTCATCCGTCACCTGAGTGATTCAGATAATGTCGTCCGCGTGGTGGAGCAGTTCAATAATTGTGATCTCAATCCCGATTCGCTTAGTTATGTCGGTCGTAAGATTGGCACGCAATACACCCAGTGGGATAGCACCGAGCGCCGCTACGTTCAATACGGCGACTGGCCCAACGTTTCTCAATACATTCGATTGGCGCTCAACTCCGATGTTGACGCTGGTCTTACGTCTGCCGACCTTCTTCCCTTTGGTTTCAACGGGATTGTTAAGTACAAAGATCAGGTGATTGGTACCGCCGGCGCCGCAACCGGTGGACAGATCACACAGCAAACGACAGCTGGTGTGTGGCTTACTGGTTCTGTGTCGGACAGAGTTACGATCGCTCAGCCCAGAACTGACTGGTGCGGCCACCTTTTCAAGATTCGCGGCGCAACCTTGACAGCCTCCGTCTTGATGCCGGTACCGGAGCTGCGAGTATCTTCTTCGGCTGGTAATTTACCAGTGAATACGGATGCTTATTTTGGGTATCAGACCACTACAGCTGCTGGAGGCTCAGTCTTCGATCGCTCTAATATCGACCTCCTTCGCGTACGCGGAGGTATTGTGGGAAGCATGTTCTCCACGGATGCCTCTACCGAACGTTCTATGACCTTCACTCTCGACGATATATCGGGATCGCAGGGTAGCTGGATCAGTGGGTCGTTTACTAAGTTAACCCGACCGACCGCTGGTGGCGGTCAGTCGCTCACACGCGTCGACGGTCTAGTAGCCGGCGTCCTTGACGCAGGCTTCGACCGCTTCACGGTCCCCATGTACGGTGGATTCGATGGCACAGACATCACTGAGATGGATGCTTTCGCCAACCGCAACCTGACAGGAACTCCGACCGATAAGACCAATTATGTGTTTAACTCCATTCGACAGGCTATTGATTCGGTTGCAGATCCCGAAATGGTGGAAATGAACATGGCATCTATTCCCGGGCTTACGCAAGAGGGCCTCACCACCAATCTCGTACGCCTTTGTGAATCTCGTGCGGACGCCTTGGCCGTTATCGACCTCCCGGACGCATTCCAGCCCCGCGAGGAAGGCACTGCCATCAACCGGCTTAACACTCAGAGCACAATCAATACCATCGTCAATGGGCTGCGTACGCGTAACCTCAATTCGTCGTATGGTTGTGCCTATTATCCCTGGCTTAGAGCCCGTGACACCATCAATGGCGCCTTTATTTGGGTACCCCCCTCTGTGGCTGCTATTGGTACCTTCTCGAGCTCACAGCGCAAGACACAGGTCTGGTTCGCACCAGCCGGTTTCAACCGCGGTGGGCTTACTGAGGGCTCTGCGGGTCTCCCGGTGGTGGACGTTGCCCATCAGCTTCGCCGCAAGGACCGTGATGACCTGTACGCCTCGAATGTTAACCCCATTGCTAAGTTCCCCAACGAAGGCATTGTAATCTTCGGTCAGAAGACCCTCCAGGTTACTCCTTCCGCGTTGGACCGCATCAATGTACGTCGCCTGATGATCTTCGTTAAGAAGCGCATCTCGCAGATCGCGTCGCGGCTCCTCTTCGATCCCAATGTGCAGCAGACATGGTTGCGTTTTAAGGGTCAAGTGGATCCCTTCTTGGCTAACGTGAAGACAAACTTTGGTTTGTCGG
>Ga0209434_1001156_pt1 | contig 12024 bp, 8 predicted proteins | sample ETNvirnome_2_300_FD_184068 | JGI IMG/M metagenome (GOLD analysis project Ga0209434, IMG submission 184068) | Marine viral communities from the Pacific Ocean - ETNP_2_300 (SPAdes) (version 2) | ecosystem: Environmental > Aquatic > Marine > Oceanic | place: Pacific Ocean | collected 2013-06-22
CTTTTTTTCATACATCTCGTGGGATTTTTGCTTCGGAATATCGAAACAATTCTCTCCGGCAAGCCCGTTGTCGAATTTATAGATTTCGTATTGGGGGAATTTCGAAAAGCAGTCCGCAATCGCACAACCTGCTTTGCCTAAGCCTATAATATTCATTAATCTTCTACCCAATCTAAAATGATGTGTTCTTCGAAGCGTCCTCTTTCGCAAGCCTTAAGTCCCATGCGGGCATAGCGATTCAAGCCCATGGTTTGTTCAATGGTATAAATAACTTCCATTACGTCTGCCAATTCTTCATTGGAGGGGTTTTCCTGAAACTCTTTGGCCTCTTCTACCAACTTTTTAGCCAAATATTTTGGAAGACTCCGGCCTTGGGCCTTGTGCCATTTACACTTCTTCCCGGACTCTTCGATGATCTGAGGGATGAGGTCTCGTACCAGTTTGTTATACTTTTTACGAGCCATTAATGTTTAAATCCTTCATGTCTCCGAAGTTTTTGCCAAGAGTTACATTCACTTTATAATCGCCGAAGGGGGTTGTACTAAAAACTTTCATCAAGTCGGGAATAGCGTGTCGTTCTTCATGTTTTAAATCTATAACAATCGAATCGTGCATCATAAAAGCTACGTTGCTTTCCTTCTCTCGCATATGATTATGGATTTCCGCGGCTTTGCTTAAAACCAGATCGCTGGTAGTACTCTGTATAATATAATTCAAAGCGTGGTGATTGTCAACCCCTTTTATGTCTCTACCAAACTCCGTGTGTATATTATATCCGTTCCAGTACTTTTCTTTAACAAGATTCTTATCATAAAAGACCTCAGCCTTCTTGTTTTTCCGATGTGAGTAAAGCCATTCAAAAATCTTTTGTTTTGCCGATGCTCGATCGAGCTTACCGGCATAAATATTCTTAATATTCCATTCGTGGATATCTCCTTCTGGTTGTGGAGTGCCTGATAGTCCCAACAATGTTCTCACTTCGGCTGCATTATAATCCAGTTCCAAAAACCAATCATTTTGGGGATGAAGACACCCACGAAAATCCCTGTGCAGTGTCAAAATGGGGAATGTTTTGGGCATTGTCGTAAGGCGCCCCGTTACAGTGCCAAATGGATTGTAATCACATATCCAATCGACCTCTTGAAGTTTGTTAACAAAGTTCTTCCCACGAACTGTCACCAGTTTTGTCATGATAGGCCTAATGTCAATATTCAAGGGCTGTTCTTTTATCTCTGAAAGCATTTTAATAACATCAACCATAAAATTATGGTTGAGTGGCCGCGGATTATTACTTAGAACGTGCTCTGTAATTTTATTCTTTGCAGCGCAAAGCTCATACAAAAAGAACTCAGGTATGAGATTATATATGCAAGTCTCATCCAAGTTAATTTTAGATGCCTGAAATGATTTAAGAAAGGCTCGAAGCCTGTTTGTAATTTTGTCCCACGCGGGCTTAAATTCTTCTGGGCATGCCTCGATCAGTGTCAGCCCTCCGCTATAAATACGGGCATATTCTACATGCCGGTCTTTTAAAGAGGGGGAGTAATACCATGTCTTATCGGCATTTTCCGGAAGATCTTGATAATAAAGTTCATTGTTAGCGTAGTATCCTAAGCATTCGCCTTTATTATCGAGCGTTTGAAAATACAAGAAGCCTCCTAATAAGAGGGGCCTCCGCCACCCGAAGCGCCACCAGTACCTATTGTACCACCACCGAGAGATGGTGTCAAGGGTTGTAGTAAAGTATATATATAGTTCGGCCTATAAAGATATTTTCGATATAATGTATTTATATAGCGAACGGCATCTTCCAGTGGCTCGCCTGTTGAAATTTCATATTTGTCTCGCGCGATTCGTCTTATAAAATTAGTCCTATAGGTCGTTCCTTCAGATTCTATTTCTCTTAAATCTATATATAAATCTATCCAATCAAAGTCTGTCATTAAAAAATCCAGCTCGGTCGTGGTTGTAAATTCTCTGTCTACGTGTATTGTGACCTTTCCTGGGCAGCCAGGCCTGTCAACAACTTTTTCGGAAAATGGATTAATCTCAACGTACTGATTATAAAAATTAACAAACATTTCTTTAAAATTTTTGATATCATTTAAGCATGCCAAATCATAGTAATCAGTAAAAAAAGTTTCTTTGGTGGTCGAACCGGGCATTGCATCTAAAAAGCTTAACATTGCATCGGAAAACAAGTCCGCTGTTAGTACCCATGGAATATTTTTGTTCACGATAAATCCAAATTTTTTAGCAGAAGCTCTGTAGAAATCAAAATTTGGGTTGGAGATATACTTTTCATACTTATTTGAATCATCGCCAGCATCATAATTAGCAATTTTAAGTGACAATCCTGATATAGAAGGCTTAATCATAGTTGTCAGCAGCGCGTTGGTCATGGTTACTGGGAGTATCCTAGCGGACATTTTCAAAAAATCTTTCATGACGGGAATAAAGGTTTTGAAATTATCAATTTTGTCGTGTTCTGTTTGAACATAAAATTCTATAAATCCTTCGTACAAGCTTTGTACATATTGAGAATATGTTTTGTGCGGGCAACTCCACCCTTCGGCGGCTTTTAAATTGGCTAGCTCATCATCTGTATTAGTGTTTAATCTACCATCGGTTGAGGCTCGTTTCATATGATCTACAAAACTTTCAAATGCCAACACCACAAAATCGGCCGCGTATATACCACGGTTTTGTATAGTTACAACAGGATCGATCTTGTCGTTTTTTAATGTAATTGTGTTTTGTATACGATCTATCTTGCCATATAAGGTTTTATCGTACCACGTATCGAGGGGGAGCGGAAAGGGTTCAGGATAAACCGCCTCTCTATAAAGAGAGCGTTGATAAAACAGGGCCAGGGCACTTAAATCATTAGACCCAGCTGGGTTTTCTCTATCGTCCAGGGGATAATCAAATGTATTTGGCATAATTCATAATTCTCCTAAAAATTTTACTCTACCATGTCCCCGCCACCGGTAGACGACCTGTAATGCACCTTCGTTCCTGAAGGTCGAGCGCCAGAGCGGGCCATGGCGTCTTCCGCCTTCCTCGCCGATTCGGCGACTTGTTTTGTAGAGCCTCTTCTAATGGTCACCTCGGTACCCCCGGCAACATTTTCTACTACGACATCCCTCGTCTTTGCCAAGTCCGATACTTCCTTGGCATCAAAAGTGCCCTCGACACTTTTAATATGTACCGTGCTGGAGGTATCCTTCGACCGACCTCCAGGTACCTCCTTCTTGCGCCTCTTGCGCCGCTCCTTTCTCGGCGGCTTGGGCGGATCGGAAGGAGTCTTTTCGGCCTTTCCGGTGTATACATCCAAGGGAATCGTCGGGCTCTCGTTCAAGGCGATATCTTGATGTAGGGCCGTAACTTCTACCTCGAAGCCGGCTTCACTAATTCGATGACTAACTCCAGTCACCAAAAAATAACCCCCTAGGCCTAATGTCCTGGCTAAATTAGGTATAGATCCTCCAGAACTCGGAGTTCCCGCACCAATTGCCGAAGGATTGATGAAAATAAATTGACCATTTTTAAGAAGCGTGTTCCCTATCATTGTCATCTTGACACTGTAAAGTTCTCGTAATTGAAGAGCACCCAGCGTGCCTTCCCTTTGAATTTTAGCCTCACGGAGCCCCTGCTGGTCTTCGCGGTTGAAGCTGATTTTTTTAACGAGGCCGGCGCTAGCGCCTAAGTAAAAATGATGTATCCCATCGAGCCGATCTATCGCCTCGATGCCCGATCGGTGTCCTGCTGGCAACGAATCGGTCGAATAAACTATCATAGTGGGAATATCAATTCCGGCGCCCGAGGTCTGCTCCATCATGATGGTGGACTTGTTCTTTCCAACAAGAGATCTTGTTTTTTTCTTAATCCTGCTGCGTAATCCGCCTTCTCCATCCATTTGAATTTTCTCATCTGTTGCTAATTTTCCTCTTACGAAAAAATCATTCGTAGCAAACCTTAATGGTACCTGGGGGATGCCCCGAAAGCATCGAGAACTTAGGGCTCTTGCCACCAAAGACCCCAGGACATCTCTTATAAACTGATCTAAATGATATTTAGTAAGTCCTTTTTTAATAATCTTATGAAAAAACCATTCATTAAAAGCATCTACAGAAACCGGCACGCTAGCCATATCCATGTGCTCAATTATGCCCGTTTCGCCGCCACTTGTTGCTAGAGGATTAATCTTTTTGATCGCTGCTGCTGCCAAGGTGCCCTTCACGCCACGAAGTGCTCGGCATGCCGTTATTTCTTGCAGGTTGGTTATTTGATAGGCCACAAGAGGATCTATTATTTCTGCCGTTCCAAGCGCCAGTTGAAAACTATGGTTGTCTATTTGTTTTTTTATGTGTTTTAAGTCCAAAATCGAATCTATAAGGTCCCCCAAGTAAAAATAATGGATATCCACCGACTGAGAGGGAGTAGCCTCTTTAACACTATTGAGACTTTTTCCTATTTTACTAAGATTATCTTTGTCTAATGCTGAGCCATTCTTTGCATTCTTGAGTAGCTCTTTTGCGCCAGAGTTTTGGCCTTGATTAATTACGAATCCATAGTCAGAAGGGTTTGCCGATTGTCGTCGTTTAGCGCGCGCAGCCCTTTCTTCTTCGTTCAAGTCGCTCCACGGAGGTAATAAAAGTTCCTTCATTGGAACCCTAATACTGCTAATTTTGGCGCCCTTGTAAAGAGTATTTAATATTCTACGATATTTTACGAGCCGATCCTGCTGATTGGCTTTAATCTGTGGATCAAGACATTTCTCTTTATATTGTTTTCTTTTTTTCGGATCGGTAAGTTCGCCTGCCGCGCGGTCTGCAGAGAACTGTGAGCATTCGGAATCAGGATCGTCAAAAACGCTTTCGAGTTCGGTTTCGTCAGCGAATATATCGGACCACGATGAGCGCATAATTCCATTTAGGGCTGCCTGATATTCAATATTTAATTTAACCGTTCCATCTTGTTGAAAGTCTAAGTCGTGTCTGGCCAGCTGCAAAAATAATGTCCTTCTTTGCATGGCGATAGCCTCTCTAATCGCCTCGGCGCTGGATCCAAGCGCAGGCATGTTTTCTAAACCGTCTGGTACTGCCCAGCCAACCTCAATCTTAATTCGATAAAGCGCACCATCGTAGACTCTTGATTCTCCAACACGAGAACACTTAGGTTTTTTGTTTTTATTTTCGAAATCTCCCTTAACTTCTTTCTGCGTCTCTGGTGCAATAATTAAATCTAAAAAACCCGGATCGGCGAGGCCGGCCTGGCCATCGTCGTCATCGGAGCTCGGATCTATGTTGTGCCTGAATAAGTCCTGTACGCTTTGAAAGTGAACTTGTAAAGTAGCAGTAATGTTGTTATCTACTTCTTCTGGCTGAACTCCTTTAAGAGTCCATTCAAAGCTTTTTAGACCGGCGCCTGCCTGTCTGGATTGTCGACTAGTAAAAATATTATTTAGATCTTCACGACTTGTAAAGCTCTCAAAGGGAAGTTCTTGTTCCCCAAGAATCATGTGAACATTATCTTTATCGTATAAAACTCGATAAAGTTTTATGTAGGGCACCATTAAAGCATAAACTTCAGGTGTTAAATTTAATATTGTATCTATACTATTAAGATTTTCTACAGTATCCGGGCCGCTGCTTAGTTTTGAAACCAAGTTGCCCGGCTTTCCGGCTATGGAACTAAAATTGTCGTATTGATAATCGGCAGCGGCCGCGGCAAGTCTTTTTATGTTTTCGATTAAAAAGCATTGTTGATCCCATATAGAAGCCGACTCAACTTTCTTTGTACCTTTAGGGGCGCCGCTGCCGCGCGACATTTTGCCCGTGTCGGCGGAGCGTTTCTTTGGCGGTGCTATAAATTTTTCTACCTTATCTTTAATATCCTTTACTTCTTTGTCGCCCGCTAATTTTTCCATAACCCACGGACGAACCTCTTGGATGCGTGCGCACGTCACGCTTGGCCCGGGCGCTGCGAGAGATCTCATGAACCGAGCTCTCATGGGGCCGACACCGAGATTACCTCCGTGGGATGTACCAAAAGAATTATATAAAGTATTTCCTCCCGCAGTGACTGTGAATTGATAGTAGCTGTTGCTGCTGCCGAGCTCGTTCTCGGCCCATCCAATAGCAAGCAGCCACGCGGCTTGGCCTTCGTCTATGATACCCTCTCCCAAGAGCTTCGAGCCGCCGTAATCGAAAGAGGGAATAGTGAGAGTACGAGTAGACGCGTCCCAAGAATGACCGGCGGTCTCAGAGCCGACTACAAATTTAATGTATTTGCCCGCGGGGTCGCCGGGCTGCTTCGTGTATTCCGGATCGGGTATATTGCCATCCGGAAAGGCCCAGGCCTTGAGATCTTGCCACACTTCCCCCCCAATTAGATCAAGCTGAAGTTTGTTCATTTCCGGACGCGTCGAAACGTCTCGGAACATAACGCCAATCGGATTGGTTGACATTGTATCCTTGGCTTCGGCGGCGTTCTCGAAACCGTAATCATCAAATGTAAATTCGCCACAACCGATTCCGGCAGGTTTTGAATTCTTAGCTTCGTTTAAACAAAAATCGACGGCCCGGGCATAGAGCAGGGCCTCCCAGACCTCTTCTACGCCCTCGGGATCATCAAAAATATCAGGAAAGGATCTGACAGCCACGCGTTATACCCCATATGTCGAGAGGGCGCGTTCCAAAGGCATGGGAATGTATACCAGGTCTCCCAACTTTAAATGAGCTTCTGTGGGGGTTTGATTATACCATGCGATAAGCCACCAATATTTGGGGTTTTTGTAATAATCGGCAGCCAATTTATAGTATCGATCCCCGACCGTCCATATGTGCTGAACTACTGATAAACTATTAATTTGATCAGGTGATGGAATGAGTAGGCGCGCCGTTTCATAATGTCTTATGAGAGGTACATTTCTTTTCTCAAAAAAGTTTTTATAGTGCTCGTCATCATTTCTAAAAACAGTTCTATTATCGTATCGAGAAGTCATGATTATTATTCATTCCCCGGGATAAATGATTGGGTAGCCCGTTGAAGACCCGAAGGGAAACCTGCCACTTCAGTTCCGCCGCGGCGCTGGTCCCGGTGCGCTGTGCGCATCTGATTCATAACGCGACTGCGATCTCGGAGTGGGACCTCCTGTTCTCTCAAGAACTCTCGGGTTTCTCTTCGATGGCGCCGTTGCGCACCACGAAGTCCGGGCATGCCGCCCTCGGCCTCTCGAAGCCGTATCTCTTCAGGTGTCGCCGGCCCGCTCTGTGGTGGATTCTCGCAGCCCGCATTGTAATTGTGACCACGATTGCGCTCTTGCTCCAGTCGCGCAATGCGACGGCGACGTGTTCCAGGAGGACCTAGGCCGCGAAGAACTTCTTGATTGGCCGCTTGTTCTTCGGCCATTAAACGACGAGTTCGCTGATTTTCAGAAACATTAATCGCCGAATCAGGTATCCAAGGTCCTTCGGCACAAGGCAGTTGATTGCCAATTGGTGCGCTTATAGGATTATCGCCATTATGAGGAAATCTGGAATCAGGACCACCAAAAGTATAGGAGTTGTCTGCTCCTTGAGTCCAACCTACTAAATGAGTATGAAGCACTTTCAAATTAAACTGAAGCCTAAGCTGCTGTGGGAAAAGATTTAATGTGCCGCCATCCGGATGATTAATAAAAAGTCCCGATTCAAACACCGGTGCGTAAGTTAATCCCCCCACGTAACCAATTAAACCACCTTCTTCGGGTCCACCGGTAATAAAATTGGCCCAACCAATTTCTATCAACGGAGATGACTTCAAAGTATTTGTGGCCGAAGCTCCCGCAGCCGGGGAACCATAGACCGGATACAAAAACCTAATCAGTTTATCAACTTTGGCGGTGTTGTTAATCGCTTCAAACTTATTTGCTGCAATCACATCCAAACTTACTGAAATTTCTCGTCGAGTTTGTTGGAATGTCACCAAGGGGTCCATGCGACCATAAACCGTCTCTTCGTTCCATTGAGATGTGAAAGCATCGGTGAAATCAGTAACCCAGGCAGCGAGAGACACGCTCTCACCAGTTGCTATGTGCTTAAACCTAAGCTTCCATATGGGATTACCGGGATCCGCTATTAATCCGGGATTCCCGGTTTCTCCCTCAGTATCCAATCTTGAATCTATTTGGGCTACCACCGTTGTTCTCCTAAGTTATATAGTTTTCTATCGGATTTAGGTGAAGCCTACCAGAAGTTTTCTTCGAAGTACTTCAGAGTCGAGTGAATCTCCGACAATTTTAGCCATCTCTCTTCCTTCGACTTCAAGAATAACAGTCGGCGTACCGGTCGCCTTGGCTGAGCCCGCCGCTTGAGACGCTTGTAAGAGTCTATCTGACAACTTCTCCATGGCCACAGTAAGCCTCTCGGTTGTGGGTGCTTTAGTCACGTGGCCTCCTACTGGGAATTCTCCCAGCTCTGGTCCGTTTTCGCCTACAATAGCGAGTGCGGTAGCCGGTGGTTTCGTAATACCCGTTAGAGAATAGCTGGCTTTCAACGTTCTAGGATTCGGGAGGCCTCGACCATAATCTACTTTAACATAACCACCACTGCGAAGGCCTTGAATTTCTGGGCCTCCGGCTGCAGCTTCTTGAGTTTCTATTAAAGCTTGGGATTTGGCTTTGTTTTTTGCAGCAATGTCCATTGTCATCTCTTTGCCCTGGGTGGCTAACTCGCTGCCTTTGCTCATGATATATTTTGCACCGCCGCCCAGGCCGGCCATTTTAGCACCCAGCATCGCTATAGGGAGCCCGACCGCGGCACCGACGCCTGTAAAGCTGAGAACAATACCGAGAGCAAGAAGGGCTAAGCCGATGCCTAAAGTCCAATTCGCCATAGAATTAAAGAAATCTCCCAGCTTTTTCTGAAGGGTGCCGGTAGCGCCGGCCATGTCTCTTAGACCGGCTATCATTGGGAGAATAATATCCTCAATAAAAGGCCGCATGTCTACTAACGCTGCATTAAATGCGGCTTTGAGTTGGTCCATGATGGTCTGTGCTTTGGCAGCTTGTTCGGCTAAATCTTCTTGAGCCATCGCCTGCTTTTCAAATTCTGCGCGCGAAGCACCAAACATTCGACGGGCTGTATCAACATCGGTTCCCATAGCTGACGCTATAGCCATTTGTTCATAGCGGCCCAATTCGTCGAACTGAAGACCCGCTTGTTCTGTCATTCTTTGTAGTATTTCAATACGCTCTTCGTCGGTTGCGTTTAACATGTCGATAGAATTCAAATATGGGCCACCTAAAATAGCATTTAATCGACCAACGGCTCTACCGGCGCCTTCGAAGGTATCAAACTGTTCGGTGACACCCAATAATTGATTGATTTCTAGGCCGGTGGCCTTTGCTTGTACCGCTAACCCTTCAAAAACTTCCATCATCTTACCACCATACTTGGTAAGTTTTGGTGCGGCCGCGGCAAAATCTTGAGCTAACTTGCCGGCTGGTAAGCCGATTGCGTCAGCTGTTGCTTTAATGTCGCGTAACAATTCTTCGGACTGGGCCGCATTCATGCCAAGAGACCGCGTTGCCGTATCCAATATTTTAGATGAAGTTTCGGCTGAAACACCAAGCTCTGATAACAAAGAAACAGTTTTGGTAAGATTCTTTTGTTCGCTCTTATTTAGCTGTGTAAATTGAGACATCCCCGAATACAGTGCCTCAACGGATTTTCCGGTTTCTGCGACGTCAACGCCATAAAGAGCAGTTTCTCGCTGAGAATCCGTAATTACCCGACCGTACTCCATTCCGGCGCCGGTTGCTTTCATGAAACTAGAAACCGCCTGGTCCTGGGCCAAAGCCAAATCAAGCGTAGCCTTCGCAAAGGCCATAACACCAGCTGTAAGCGCTTTGTCAATCTTTCTTACGCCGGCCCCCATAGCCTTCTTGCTGAAGAGCGCCTTCCCCATCCCCTGAGCGTAAGCTTTAAGGCCACCTTCTGTTTCGTCGAGCGCAGCACCGAGCTGGACGAGTGCGTCGTCCATACCTAACGCGTTTTCAATAAACTTTTCACCTTCGTCGCGAAGGGATTTGAGCTGGCCCTCTAATTTTTTAAGCGCTTTTGTTTGAAGCTTGAGAACATCGATGTGCGCCTTGGACGCGGCGATCCCGGCCTCGATTGCAGTTGTGTCGCGACCGTGCGCGGCCTCTAGTTCTCGAAGGGCTTGAAGTTCTTTAAGAAGTGCCCGTTCGGCTTCAACGCCGGCATCTGCCTCGGCCATGCGGGCTTCAGCGATATCATCTAATTTCGCCTTGGTGGTCTCAAGAGTTCTTAGACGGCGCTCGGCATTAACCTGTTCGCGATCGGCGTCGGTCGCCGCCTCCACGGCCAGCTCATGTAGTTTTTCTGCTATTTCTTGTCGGGTTGCCATAACTTATACTATCTCTAACTCGTAAACGGCCATCGAATACCAGTTTGTTTTTCAAACTCTTCGACTGCTCTATTCAAAGAATGTCTTACACTTAAGGTCTTTGGATCGTTAAGACCGTGTTCCATGTAAGTTAGCATGTAATCTTTTTCATTACTAAGTGCTTCAGTAAAAGCACTTACCTGCCCTGGTGTCCCGGATATCTTTACACGAGGGGCTTTCTGATTATCTTCAAGCTCCTCGTTAACTCCGAAAACCGGCACCGCACCATGAGTCATAAAGCGGTAAGCTGCCTGTTCGGAACGAGTCCCGAATATATAGCCCAAAATGCTTTTTGTCATATTACCAAAAGTAGCAAGTGAGCCTTCATCAAGTTTGTTTTCTTTTTTTATATTCAAATTGATTTTAATAGGCAATATTTCTTCTGTCATCACGGGCCCTCGATTTATACAATAAATAGTATTTCAGCCGTAAAATAGCACTAGCCACCCAGCTTATGTTTACTATGGGCTTTTTCAGCAACTTCTTTTTCTTTTTCGAATTCTTTTATTAGGCGCTTCACGAACCAGTGGCGCAGTTGTACGGGAAGGTTGTAAGTCTCGTAAAAGCTCCAACCGCCGTGATGTTTTAAAATAAATATTTCTTCGTAGACAACTTCTAAGTAGAAATTATCTAGGCCAAAAAAAGTCGACGTTCAAGGGAACGCCGATCCTCCCTTCGTGATCGCAATTAGAGCATCTAAAATCGTGATTTAGATCTACATCTGGACTTATTTGTTCATAAATGTCTCTAACGTGCCGAGAATCGCTGATGGGCATTACGCCTATAAATTGATTAATCGTTTGGGGATCTTCATTGCCGTTGACTGAAAGTATCAAAAGTTTCAATAAATCAGTAGCGGTAGACTCCTGTAAATTCTTCTTTCGCTTGCGGGCATTTGTTTCCACGAAAGAACGTTCTTCGCGGCCGGTCATCAAAGTAAGCTCAACCTGAGCCTTGGACTGCGGAAGCATCACAAAAAAAGTATTTTCCGAAGTTTGTTCAACTCCGGCCGGGACGCTTGAGTTTCGTACAGTTAGATTATTTAGATCAAAATCTACTTCCTGTGCTTCCTTACATGCTGGACAACTTACCTTGGTCGCGTATAGTGGACCATATCCTGTAATTCGGGCCCCTACGATTAAAGCATTTTTATCTCCTACCAGCAAATCAGCAAGATTAATGCTTTTATCAACTATTAAAGACTGCAAAAGGCGTTCAATCGCAAGTCCTTTTCGCAAAAGACTCTCGGAAGTTAAAATGTCCTCCTCCTTGGCAGTCATGTGTTTTATTTCAATCGAAGTTTTGCCATGCAAGGGGTGTCCTTCACCATAAAACTTTCCCTGACTGGGAAGGTCTACAAACTCTGTGGGAACCACAAACGAGAATGTCTCATCTTGTGGACCTGTTATTGAAAGCGGGGACGAAGTATCGGGGAGGGGGGCATTTGTTCGATCTTGATTTCTTCTTGGACTCACTTAAACCTCATTTCTCTTATAGTAGTGGTGGTGACGACTCATAAGTTGCCCAATCATACTTGAGCGTAATACTAACATTCAGAATATCATCACC
>Ga0209434_1001157_pt1 | contig 12018 bp, 14 predicted proteins | sample ETNvirnome_2_300_FD_184068 | JGI IMG/M metagenome (GOLD analysis project Ga0209434, IMG submission 184068) | Marine viral communities from the Pacific Ocean - ETNP_2_300 (SPAdes) (version 2) | ecosystem: Environmental > Aquatic > Marine > Oceanic | place: Pacific Ocean | collected 2013-06-22
GGAACAATATTGACCGAAAACAAAAATAAGAGGATAATTAATAACAATGGCAGAAAAAAGTAACATTTTAGATATCATTAATGGAATTTCACAAGCCGCAGCAAACGGTTATGATGGTGCATTGGATGAGAACGGTGAACCAATAAAAATCGGTCTTAGAAGGGAAGAAGGCGATCCCATTCTTGATAAACGAGTGATGGATGGATTTAAAGTTCAATTATCCGGCAATTTGTTGACGATTAAATATCATGGTGAGATTTTATTGAAGGATGTTTACAAAGGTGATTTCGAGGGTGAAATGGCCCAACGTCTTCAGGACATCGCTTCATTCCTTAAGAAAGAGTATAAGAAAATCACTGGAAATTCTCTTACTTTAAAGAAACACGATAAAGAACCCGACATTCTTGTCCAAAGCATGAGCCGGATTCGCTCATGGGTTCAATGCTCTCAGAAATTTAAGATTGGGGGAATCCCCGATGAGCCGGAATTAGGAACAACTGTAGATGAGAGATTAGATTCAGCATTTAAAAAGTGGCTTGGATTTGGTAAAGATAAATTTCCAAACACTAAAAAGCCAGAAAATGTAAAAGGGAAACGGGACGAGAAGCCGCGAACATGAAACAATTAAGCGAGTCGCGATTGCGACAAATAATTCAAGAGGAAACTGATGAAATTTTGGCAGAAATTGCTCCTTTGGTTGCCCGAGGTGTTGGCGCACTTGCAAAAACTGGAATTGGCCAAAAAGCTATAGGTGCAGTTGCAAAAAATGTTTTTGGTAAATCTAAAATGGGTGATACTAACTTAGTTTTAAAACTAATGAATCGGATGAAAGCTTCCACAGTCATGCAAAAACTTGATAAAGCAAACGAAATTATTCCATTTTTTGATGAATTAATAGATAAACTTCCTGTAACTCCAGCATTAATGGATCGAATTTTAACAATATTAAAAACTAATCTTAAGAAAAAACAATCCGGTGAAGCTCCCCCAGAAGAAGAACCACAAGCCGCAGCAGCACCCGCAGCCGCTGCACCCGCAGCTGGCGGTGCAACCGCTGCAATACCAAAGGTATGAACAAACTTACTAAAAAAGAATTAGAAGATTTAATCCTAGAAGAGATTAGAGATCTTGAAGAAGGTGTATGGGATAGGCTTAAGGCTAGAGCATCTGGAGTAGGTTCAGCGATTATGAGTCCCTTTGGTGCAAAGGGTCAAAGTTATCAGCGCGGCAAAGCGGCATCCGTTTTGAAATCAGCAGCGATGTCACTTATTAGCGTCAAAGAGGAATTTGAAAATAATGTTACAGGATTATTCCAAGATATTGCAGTTGGGTCTGAGATTGCCGATCTTAGACAAGATTTAAAAAATGCTGTTAATAAGATAGAAGAAGCATCAACAGAACTACAAGAATTGAGCCTGAAAGTAAAAAATATAAAAAGTTTTGGTAAAGGGCGCACTACTGGCTTTAAATTTGGCCATTCTTATACAGAAGAATAATTAAGAGTTCTGAATATACTATTTAATATGTATGTCTCAATATTTATCCAAAAAAGATCTTGTTAAGGAAATTGTCAAGTGTGGCAAAAGCCCAGTTTATTTTATAGATAACTATTGTAAAATTGCTCATCCACAACGCGGGCAAATACCATTTAAAACTTGGGACTTTCAACAAGAACTTCTTCATAAGTTTAATGATTACAGAAACAACGTCATTTTAAAATCCCGTCAAATGGGAATTTCAACAATTACAGCTGCATATGTTTCGTGGATGCTATTGTTCCATCGCGATAAAAATGTTCTTGTTATTGCAACGAAGTTTAGTACAGCTGCAAATCTTGTTAAAAAAGTTAAGGCAATGATTAAATTATTGCCTCCTTGGTTTGATCAAATTGCAACAATTGCAATTGATAACAGATCTTCATTTGTTCTGAACAATGGATCAGAAATTAAAGCATCCTCCACATCAGTAGACGCTGGCCGTTCAGAAGCACTGTCATTATTAGTTATCGATGAAGCTGCGCACATTGAAGGGTTCGATGATTTATGGACAGCACTTCAACCTACGATGGCCGCTGGTGGACGATGTATTGCGCTTTCTTCGCCAAACGGAGTGGGCAATTGGTTTCACAAAACTTATATTGCTTCTCAAACAGGAGAAAATGATTTTCACCCGACAGTTCTTCATTGGACACTTCACCCCGAAAGAGATCAAGAATGGTTTGAAGAGACAACAAGGAATCTTTCAAGGCGGCGGGTGGCTCAAGAATACGAATGTAACTTTAATGCATCTGGTGAAACAGTAATCAATCCAGATGATTTAAATAAAATTGTAGAATTGTGTTGCGATCCAAAATATCAAACTGGATTTGATAGAAATTTTTGGATTTGGAAAGAATATGATCCCGAGAGCAAATACTTATTAGTGGGTGATGTTGCGCGAGGAGATGGAAACGATTATTCTGTTTTCCACATTTTTAAAACAGACACAATGGAACAAGTTGCAGAATATCGTGGAAAACCAACAACCGACTTGTTCTCACGAATATTATTCGACGCAGGAAAAGAATACGGAGATGCGATGCTCATTGTTGAAAATAATAACATCGGCTTCTCAGTATTGGAAAAGCTTATTGATGCCGATTATTCAAATTTATATTACTCTACTAAAGGAACTCATGAATATATTGAACAATATGCAGCCCAAAACGTTTCCAATGCTATTCCGGGTTTTACAACCTCTCAAAAAACACGTCCTTTAATTGTTGCAAAACTTGAAGAATTCGTTAGAAATAAACTAATTACTCTTAATTCTGTTAGAACACATCAAGAGTTAAAAACTTTTGTTTGGAGGAATGGCAGACCAGAGGCTCAAAGAGGTTATAATGATGATCTTGTAATGTCGTTAGCAATTGCCTGTTGGGTTCGTGATACGGTTCTTGAAGAGAATACAAGAGATTTACAATACAAGAGAGCATTTTTAAATTCAATGATTTCATCAAATACAAAATTAAATACGACAATTCCTGGTATGATAGGTTACAAAAAGATGGAAAGTTTTGATAAAATGAATGCTGCTAAAGAAATGTATAAAAATTTCGGATGGCTAATAAAAGGATAAAATAAATGGCATACCCAAATAGCACAAATAAAAAACACAACAATAAGAATCCAAGAAACGAAGATTCTTTTTTGTATAAAGCATTAACCAAGTTGCTGTCCGGGCCGCTTACACAGTTTCAAAGACAAAATCCGCGACAACTCAAAAGATGGCAACTTGATAAATATAAATTTCAATCTGCTGGTGGATTAACTTTTAAGAAAACTTCTTATAATCCATTTGATAATATTTATGCAAATGCATCTGCTGCGGCTGCTCGCGGGGAAAGATATCTCGATTTCGATCAAATGGAATATATGCCAGAAATCTCATCAGCTATGGACATTTATGCTGATGAGATGACAGTATCTTCTCCTATTCAACCATTACTTACAATTAATTGTCCTAATGCAGAAATTAAAGATATTATCCAAAATTTATTTTATAGCACTCTTAACATAGAATTTAATATCTTTGGCTGGTGCCGAAGCATGTGCAAATATGGAGATTATTTTCTTTATATTGATATTGATGAAAATATTGGTATTAAATCAGTTATTGGATTGCCTTCGGCAGAAGTTGAAAGACTCGAAGGAGAAGATAAAACAAATCCCAATTATACTCAGTTTCAGTGGAATAGTGGGGGATTAACATTTGAAAATTGGCAAATTGCACATTTTAGGATTCTGGGAAATGATAAATATGCTCCATATGGAACATCGGTATTAGAGGGTTCTCGGCGAATCTGGCGACAGCTTCAATTGCTTGAAGATGCGATGATGGCCTATCGCGTTGTTCGCTCACCAGAACGACGAATTTTTTATATTGATGTTGGAGGAATTCCAGAAACAGAAGTTGAGACACATATGCAGCGCATTGTAACACAAATGAAAAGAAATCAAGTAATTGATTCTAATACAGGTCGCGTTGATCTGCGCTATAATCCGATGAGCATTGATGAAGATTATTTTATTCCTGTGCGTGGAGGAACATCAAATACAAGAATTGAATCATTACCAGGCGGAACATATACAGGCGATGTAGACGATGTTAAATATCTTAGAGATAAATTATTTGCAGCTCTTAAAGTTCCAGCTTCTTATCTCACACAAGGTGAAGAGGGTTCAGAGGATAAAACAACTCTTGCACAAAAAGATATTCGTTTTGCAAGAACAATCACAAGACTACAAAGAAGTGTTGTATCAGAGCTTGAAAAAATTGCAGTAGTTCATTTATATACATTAGGATACGCTGGAAAGGATCTCATTTCATTTAAACTGCATCTCAATCAACCTTCAAAAATTGCAGAGTTGCAAGAGTTGGAACACTGGAGGACGAAATTTGAAATTGCGGCGACTGCAACTGAAGGATATTTTAGTCGTCGTTGGGTTTCCAAGAATCTTCTTGAGCTTTCAGATGAGGAAATCATCAGAAATCAACGAGAAATGTTTTATGATAGAAAATTTGATGCTTCCCTTGAACAAGCTGCTGCTGGTGGTGCAGCGATGGGTGCAGAAATGGGCGCTGGCGCTGGCGCTGGTGGTGAATTGGGAGCAGAAATGGGAGGCGATCTGGGCGCAGAGATGGGCGGTGCCGAAGCTGCCGCAGAACCGGAAGCTCCTGTTGCACCAGCCGCTGGCGGCGAAGAAACGCTGCTGGCCGCACCTGGTAAACGAAATGAATTACAATGGAAACGACCAGATGAAGCACCATATACAACGCCAGGAGCGAAAGGGAAAAAATATACACCTGTTAAATCTGATAAAAGAAATATGGGTGCAAGAAAACGAAGTTATAAGAGCAAATATTCAGAAGAAACAGGAAAAAACACTAAAAGAAGAATCCATCCGGGATTAGAAGGGCTACAACAGCTATCAAATGGAATTTACGAGAATGTAGAAACTAATTATAAAGAAAGGTGCAAACAAGAAGAACTTAAGATTTTGAAAAATGATGTTGAAATTCAGCGAATAATCGAGAATCTTGAGAAGAAGGGTGATAAGGGTAAAAAGAATGGCAAAATTCAAACACAACAAAAAGAGAAATAGTGCATTTCTTTATGAAATTTTAATTCAAGAATTGACCAAATCAGTTCTTTCCCAAAATAAAGAATTACAAAATAGAATAATGTCTCTTATCAAAGAGTCGTTTTCAAGAAATTCAACGTTATATCGAGAATTAAAATTATATAGAGCTATTACTCATACGAAAGACGTAGGGATTTTAACTGCTGAAAAAATTATTAATGAAGTTAAAATTCGTCACAGGGAAATTGACAAAAAACAACTTTTGTCTGAACAAAACAAATTAACAAGAAAAATGAGCAAGATTATTTCAAGTAATATATTTTCTAATTTCGTACCCAGTTATAAAGACTTGGCCTCTATTGCACAAATTTTTAATAACAATACTTCTATTAAATCCAAAATTTTATTAGAGAATGAACTTGTGGGTAAAATGTCTATTAAAGAGAGTGCCGAAAAAATGGTTCCAATCGATAATATTGTTTATAAATCATTCGTTAAAAGATTTAATGAAGAATATGGAAACAAACTTTTAGAAGAACAAAAATTATTATTAACCAAATTTATTACTTCTTTTTATAATAATGGTATTGAGCTTAAAACTTATTTAAATGAAGAAATTGGCCGTCTAAAAGAAAAGCTGAAAAAATCTTTCTTGCACGAAGAACTTATAAACGATTCAAACATGCTTGCAAATGCTAAAGAAGTCTTTCAAATGCTGGAATCATATAAGGGTAAAAAACCTAACAAAGAAATGGTTGAAGAAGTTATCAAAATCCAAGGTCTTATACGGGAGATAAGCTCGGATGCCAATTAATATTAAAATAGATCCCAAGATCAGCCCAGAAGAAGCAAAGGCCGAAACTAAGCCGATTCCAGATGCAATAATTACTCTTGAAATTAGAAAAACTTTGGATGGGAAAATTATGATTTTAGACCATTTGCACATGGATATTATTCTTGATACTGTAAACAAACAAATTACAGTTTTTCCAAAAGATAAAGTAAATGAAGAAGTTTATTCTTTTCAAGATGCCTATTTTAAATTTTTAATTAAAGAAGGTGTAATCTCGCCGGAAACTGTTCAAGCAGGGAATGTATTTGGAAGTCTTCAAGCAACATATCCTGAAGCTGCTGATCAAGGCGTGAATCCTACACAGGTTGTTTTATATTCAACAAAGAAATTTATTAATGAACAAACACCAGAATTAGAAGCGAAAGAGTTTATTGAAAATGAAATGGAAGATCACTTGATTGATCCTGAACCAGATGAATCGACTGAGCTTGGAGAAGTGCCTCAAGAACCGAAAAAGGGTTCCGTTACACCATATCGCATCCGCCGTTATTTAAGTGGTTATGGATATTATTAATGAATCTATTGCTATTTGTTCTTGCTGCCTATGGTCTTACGCAAATTACAGTTTATGGAAGAATCTTCGATAGGATTCGACCGTCGCACCATTTTTTTCATTGTCCAATGTGTGTTGGATGGTGGATCGGCCTGTTTTTGTGGGCGATAAATGGTTTTACAGAACTATTTACCTTTGATTATTCTATTGCTACTGCATTCCTTTTGGCATGTATTAGTTCTGGAACGTCATATATGTTAGGTATGACTTTTAATGATGATGGTGTAAATTTTAAAATTCGAGGAGATAAGTAGTGTTTGAAAATATATGGACAACCAAGAAACGTTTCTTGCGTCCTGTTCGACGATGTAGTGGTGGCTGCATAATCGTGCGGGTTGCGCCCGCATTTTAATAAGGTGTATGTTATGAAAATTAGTAAGAATCGACTTAAAAAAATAATCTTAGAAGAACAACAACGACTTCTTGAAGATCAAGAAGAAGAAAAAGCACAGCACCAAAAAGAACAAGCTGAACTAGCAAAACTAGCCCGTTTTTCTCATATTTTACTTGGTAAAGCTATGGAAAAATTTGATGATTACTATGGTAGTCTTTCCGACGAAGAAGAACCACCCCAAGAGTGTACTGAACTTCATGATGATATACACAAAATTTGGCTTAAATTAGATAAATTTTTAACTGGTGGAGAAGATCCAGAAGGAATGGAGTGGCTTCGGCATCCATTGGAAGGAGAGAAAAAACATTTTGACCATGATAAGTTGCAAGAAAATCAATTAATAGAATCACAACAAAGAAATTTTGATACTGTAAAAGATTGGATGACAAGATCTAAGCCTCACTCAGAACATGATGAAGATTTGTATCGAGAATGGCAGGGTGCAATGTTGGCTCTTGGAGATCTTAAACCTGTGTCACTTCCTGGTGGTTGGGATCCGGGAGAAGATAAAGAAATCAAGCCTGGTGATGCTCCGCGACCGAAATCTTGGGAAGCTCCTAAAACTAAAGTTCGATTTGTGGAACAAGAAGGTGGAAAAAGTGAATAGCAAATATCTTTTAAGAGAATATTATGAGTTGTGTTCCGGTGGTGTTTGCCAAGATCTTTTAACTGAAGAAGAGAAAATTCAAGTAAAAAACGGCACTATTTTTCTTTCAGGTGTAATGCAGCGTTGTGATGAACAAAACGGTAACGGTAGAATATATCCAGAAAAAATTTTAATGCGCGAAGTCAAAAATTACATGAAATCTGTAAAAGAAAATCGTGCATGTGGGGAACTTGATCACCCTGAAGATTCTGTTGTCAACCTTAAAAATGCTTCTCATATGGTTACATCTTTATGGTGGGAAGGAAAAGATTTACTTGGAAAGATTAAAGTTCTTTCAACCCCTGCGGGACTTATTTTACAAGCTCTTATTGGTGATGGAATTAGTCTTGGCATTTCTTCTCGTGGACTCGGTTCAGTTCATGAACACCAAGGAAAAACTTTAGTTGAAGATGATTTTCAATTAATTTGTTTTGATATTGTTTCAGAGCCCTCAACACAAGGTGCTTATATGAAAATAAATGAATCAAAGCAAAAAGAAGTGTGGTCGAAGGCTGATCGCATCAATCGCTTGCTGAATGATATTGTGGGAGATAAAAAATGAGCAAAGAAAAGCTTATAGAAGTGAAAATAAATGGTAAAACATATCATATTAATGAAGGATTATGGTCCAAAGTTAAAGCTTTCATTGCACAGGCTGGAAGTCTCGAAAAGGGCGGAAAGATTTTTGGACGTTCGTCGCAATCCAAAGCAGCACTAGATCAAATTACGGCTGTTCTTGAAAAAGAAGGCAACAAGCTCATTAAAGCTTTAGATACTTCTTTGAAAAAGAGTATCCCCAAATTTCCCAACAATGAAGATGAAACTTTATTTCTTCGTGGTATAGCCGATATTGCTGCTGTATATGATTCTGCCGTTGGTCAGTTTAACAAAGGTTTGGTGGATGCTGCATCAACAAATGCCGTAATTACTGATTTGCGCCGTTATACTGAAAAACTTATGGACTATGATTTGGCCGACATTTATAAGCATATGAGAGAAGGAGATGAAAAACTTTATAAAAATTGGACCCTAGACTTTATGCAAACAAATGTAAACCATTTTGACAAAGAAGTTCTTAATGAACTTTTTGGAAAATCTAAGTGGGAAAAAATGAGTGCGGCATTTGATAAACAACAAGCAGGCCAAAAACCTGCGGCCCCAGGAGCAGAAGGACCACTAACTGGAAAAGGTACATCTACATCATGGAAAGGTTTGGAAAGTAATCTATTACCTGCTCTTTTGGCGTTGGGTGGTGGTGCTGCCATGCTTGCCGCTTCGCCTTGGTTTCAATCTTTGTTTCAAGCATCGCCTGGTACACCCGCTAAACCCGGTGATATTATCAAAGCGACCAAGGCCGCTGAAGTTGCATTACAACAAGGTGATGGCATGACTCAATTTACACAAATGGTTATGAAAACACCTATGGACGCGGCGCAACCTGGTTCTGCATTCTTGGGCGCAGGCAATACTCTTGGATTTTCTAAAGCAGATCCTGGCCCTTGGTTAAAAATGGCAGCTAATCCAACAGCCATGAAGCAAGCCTGGTCAACAATTGATTGGTCCCAAAATTTAGGAACTATTTTTACTGCAAATCCTAAAGCGTTTTTCTTGAAAAAAGGAGCAACAATGCTTGTTGGACCAGTCACTAAAGCCATCGCAGGAGCCGCTGGTGGTGGCGCAGTTGCAGGAACTGGCGTTTTAGGTGGGCTTGCAGCTAGCGGTGCATTAGCAACTATTGGATGGTCTTTGATCGGCGGTGCAGTTGCAATAAAACTTTTAAGAATGAAGGGTAAAAAATACTCTCGTTTAGCTGCTTTAAAACGATTAATGAATTCAATGGTTGATGTCGTACCAAAATCAAAACCAGAACAAGCAGTTATTCAAGGGCTTACAAGCACTGGCGTTATTAAACCAGCTGAAGCCCCTGCTGATGAGAAAAAGCCCGAAGAAGCAGCAGAATCTTTATGTTTAGATGATGAAGAACAAAAGACAGTAAGAAGTTTGTTTGCAAACTTGCCGAAACAAGATCCTAAAGTTCGTGCGAAATCAATTCTTCGAATTTTGAATGTTTTAATGAATAAACAAAGATTTAGCAAGGATGCTCAAAAACAATTTTTACAAGAAGCTTTACGCGATTTATTAAGAAGTAAAATTTTAAGTGAATTGGTTGCGCCAACACCCAAAAAAGACAAGACAAAGCCTGTTGGCCCTGGTGTTATTCCAAAAGAACCAACGGATGAGCCTGGTGAAGAAAAAGGTGATGAAGAAGTTACCAAAGAAGATTGTGCGCCGGTTCCAGTTGGTGTTCAAAGAACAATTATGGGCCTTTTCCGTGATGCCAGAAAAGGAGATATTGGAACAGGCCAAAGTGAAGTAGACAGGATTGTTGATCTTCTTGAGAAATATAAGGTTTTAGATCCATTATCTGGTGAAACTACTGTTGAAGAACCTGGAGCCCGGTTAAAAAAAGATTGGGTTTATGATTATACATCTACTTCTGGTAAAGAATATCCAGTTGAAGTTATGAAAGAACCATCAAAAGATGGAGATGAAGTAATAGTTAAAAGAGTTGATCCTGAAACTTGTTCACCCGCAGGTCATGGCACCCAAAAGACTGGTTTTTCCACCGAGACTGATAATCTTGGTGAGCCTTCGGACGTATGTCAACCTGGAGAAGAAGTAACAGAGTTTGCACCAGGAGAAACATATGAGTATACTGGCAAAGATGACACAAAACAATTGATTTCTCTCGTTGGAATGTCCAAAGATGGAAAAATGGCAAAAGTAAAGAAGATAAAAGACGGAAAACCAAGTGGTGCTGGATTTCTGGTAGCAAAAGAAAAACTTAGAAAACCAGCAAAGAAAGGTAAAAAACTCCAAGAACAAAAAGTATTTGGAATTTGGCAAAAATATGCTGGAATTTTAAAAGGAAATAAATGAAAAGAAACGAGTTAAAAGAGATTTTAAAGCCTCTTATTAAAGAGTGCATTAAAGAAGTTATTTTTGAAGAAGGCGCTCTTTCGGGTATTATTACAGAAGTTGCACATGGTTTGGCCACTGTTCAAGCGAATGTGTCTCAACCTATTATGGAAAAAAAGATTATTAAATCAAATCAACCAAGTGCCTCAGTTTTGGAAGCTCGCAAATCTTTAGAAGAAACCAAAAGAAGTTTACAAAGCTCAACTGGTTTAAATGGAATTTTTGAAGGAACAACTCCAATGCGCTCTGGTGGTTCACAAAGTTCAAAACACGGAGCATTAAGAGATATGGATCCAAGTGATCCAGGTGTTGATATTAGCGGAATTATGAAAATTGCTGGTGGAGCCTGGGAACAATTAAAATAAGAAAGAAAAACATGTTGGTAAAATTAAGAAAAAACGAGTCATCTGAAAATCTTATTAAAAGATTTATTCGAAAATCAAAAAAAGAAAAAATTGTTGATGAATATCGTGAAAGACAATATTATAAAAAACCGTCAGAATTGAAAAGGGAAAAGCATTTTCATCGTCTTGCCGAACTTGAAAAGCAAAAGCGAAAAGAAAAGCAGGAAAGAGATGATTAACAACTATTTATGTAAAGAGAGGATTAATTTATGAGTTCAGGAACACATTTTAGAAGAGGATCGACTGTTCCATTTGATAGCGGCCCTAGAAAATATACTGCTGGCCTAGGATCTGTTGGATCATATCAGGTTTCAGGAGTTCCGTGGGTTACAGGCTCAATTACACTAGCGGCAGGCGCAACAGATAAGCTTGTTTTTCCAACTGTAGCTAAATCTATAACAGTTATCAATACAGATGGGCTTGAAGCTACCGATGATGTGGAATTACAAGTTCATTTTAATCCGCTTGCAGCTGGCAGTGTGGCTGCTGGTCGGCATTTTATTCCTTTGTGGAAGGACCAACAATCAATCAGCATAAATGTTAAATGTAAAGAAATCTATATTACTAATGCTGATGGCGCTAATGTTGGAAGTTATTGTGTTTATGCTGAATTAACAGGAATTGATCAAACACAAATGTTTAATTTAACTGGATCTGGTCTTACTACAGAGGATGGGACTTAAGGAGAAGAATAATGGGTTTTACTCCATCACCAAACGTATCCGGTAGTGCCATCACACCTGATAGCATAACCGTTGATACGAATACATTAAGCGTTAACCTCGCTGGCTACACAGACAAGGTAGGCATTGGCACGGCAACGCCAGCGGCGAAGCTGGAAGTTCAAGACACCACTAACTCGCCGCTGGCTAAGTTTCGCGGCAGCGGTAATGAGCGACTCACTATTTATCAGCCAGCGAATGGCGATTGGCAACTGTATCCCTATGATGACGACGACGACACTTACAAAGCCCTAAAACTCGGCAACGAGAAAATGATTGTTGAAGCGGGAGGCGACGTAGGCATAGGCACAATGTCACCCGATAAAAAACTAGAAATACTGGAC
>Ga0209434_1001158_pt1 | contig 12010 bp, 18 predicted proteins | sample ETNvirnome_2_300_FD_184068 | JGI IMG/M metagenome (GOLD analysis project Ga0209434, IMG submission 184068) | Marine viral communities from the Pacific Ocean - ETNP_2_300 (SPAdes) (version 2) | ecosystem: Environmental > Aquatic > Marine > Oceanic | place: Pacific Ocean | collected 2013-06-22
GCCCCGCTCGACGTGATACGGTCCACCCACGCAAAATTCTGGTCTTGTGTGCTACTGGTCCCGGCATTGGCCCCGGTGATGCTGTCGGTCACCGCGACACCGTAGCGGTCATAGCCGCGAGGTGTGTAGGTGTCTCCGGTGTCGTCGCCAGCGGAATACATCGCAACGTGCTGGGGTGTATCAAATTCCACATAACCGTTGACGCCAACCGTGACGTTGCCGGTAACCGCTCCATCCGGGGTCACCGATTTGACATGGTATATCTTGGTCGAGCCAAGGACGATCAGGTTGGCGTCAGGGCCGGTAATGTCTTCGGTGATCCGGTTGCCGTTGATGTCTTCACCAACAACCGTGAATGCGACCCCGGTATTATCGCTTCCCGCGCTTTCGATCAGGATGTAGACGCCTCGACGCGCCCAAAAATCGACACCAAGGGCACCATTGAGGGTCAGGGCCGTGGCCCCGGCTGTGGTCTGGGCCTGACAGATACCGTCAGCGTCGTAGCCGGTGGAGAGCGCCCCGTTAATCAGATAATCCAACCGGGTGGCGAGAAGCGTCTCCGTGGTGGAGATGCCATTCCGGTCTAGGGCGTCGGGGTTAAGAGTGATGACCTTTGGTTGGGACATCTTTATTTCCTCTTCATATGGACAGTGAGATTATTTCTTTGTGCGCTTCACCTTCTTAGGCTTCAGGACCTTCTTAGGCTTCAAGGCGGGGGCCTCGGTTTTACCCAAGGCCATGTTCCTGACCCAATTGGTCGCATGTTCGCGGCCACTGAAGGTCTTGACGAAGGTTTCCTCGTCAGGCCCGCCGATAACCTCGACTGCCCACTTGCCCCCTTTCTTAATCAGGTTCGTATGTGCCATGAGATTACCGCTCCTTCGCGACAAACACGTAGTCGAAGTCGGTGGTTTCCGCACCACCGGCACCATTCCAGTAACCAAAGCCCATCGCCATCTCTGCGGCAGGGACAGTGATGCCGGTCATCTCCTGCGTCAATACGTCGTCGGCGTAGAGTTTAATGGTGGTCTTGCCGTCATAATAAGCCGCCAGCGTGATGTAAGTGTCGTCAGACAAAGTGGCAACCGTGCCGCTATCGCTGTCGGTAGTGTTGTTATCACTGTTGAAATACACGACAGCGGAGGCGTCAACGCTCTCAAACAAAAAGCGCATCGTCGCGTCGCGGGGGGTGGTGTCGGTAGAATGGAGGCCAACAATCCAAGCCGACTGGGTGGCATCACCGACTGAAAGCCGGGTCTTGATGAAGGCTTTTTTGCCTGACTCCATCAGGAAGCTCTCTGCAAGCCACTCGGCGGCAATCCCGTCAAGGTCATCAGCAGCGGTTGTGACCCTAGCCACGCCACCATCAACATCTGGAGATGTGATGGCAGACGTACCAGTACCACCCGAAATCGCCGTCAAGGTGTAATTGGCGCCAATCGGCAGCTTGTCGAAATCATCAAAGATGACGTGGTATTTGGTAGGGTCGAGCATCCCGAACTCATAGAGCGGGTTACCGGGGCTGACATTGGACACGCCATTAGTAAAATGTGTAGGCATTGAACAGTTTCCTTTCAGGTTACCATGACTGACATGAGGCCAGTCACATTCAAATGCGCTTAGAGTCTAGCGGGTCTGATAGACGTGCGCCAGCTTAAATATTGGTTGAGCAATGCTTGTACGAGGTCTGTTCGGGTCAGCCCGAAGAAAAAGGGTGGCATCCGGCTGGATACCACCCTCTCCTCTGCCGAAGCAGCGATAATTACGACGAACCGGGGCTTCCGTAGACGCCCAGGTAGTCGCTGACACCGAAGCTGTAACGCTCACGGCTCTTGTACCGCACATTACCGCTATCGAAATCGCCGTCCATCGACGTGCTGATCGGAACACGGTTGAAATACTTCAACCCGTTCGGAACGTCCGTCTTCAGGAACCACGCATTGGTGTCCGTGAGGTAATGGTTGATCATGTAACCGTCACGGACAGTACTGTTGTGAACGATGGCGTTAACATCGTTGTCGGCCACACCCGTCTTGTACTCGGATTTCAAGATACGGGTCGCAACGAACTGCAAGTTGGTCGGGATGATCAACTTGACAGGCTGCGCTGCCACCAACAGACCGCGCTCATCGGTCCAGTTGGAAATCTGAATGGTGGCGTCCTCGATGGACGTTTCATTCAGATCGACCGCCGTCGCGGGGCGGTTGGAGAGGTCCGCGCCCTGCACAATTGAGTGCGAGGTCGAGAACAACTGGTCCCCATCGCCGGTCAGGTAGCCGGTCGTTGCCGTGAAGCCCGTGTTGAACGGCACCATCGCCTTGACTTGTTTGGTGTAGTTCATGGCACGAGCCAGAGCCTTCGTGTAGCGGGACGAAAGGCTGTCGTACAGGTTGTCCTCCATAGCTTCCTCAGTAATCGAGAAACCCATCGCAATCGTTTCGTGATCGAAACGCTGCGTGAAGCTTTCCTGCGCGGTGTCGTAGGAGATCACGCCGCCCTCTTTCTTGACGGGGGCCGCGCCGAAACCGGATAACTTGGTCTCCTCCTCGAATGACCGTTCGGAGCTTTCCGCGTCGTAGCACTCCAAATGCTCATCCGTGTACTTGTCGTACTCAAGGCCAAACAGGGCGTTCAAACCCGGCAGAAGCTCCTTGAGCAGTTGTGCGCGTGATATAGCAGCCATAACTCAAGCCTCCTTATGTGCCAAGAGCCAGATCATATTGATGGATGTCGGCGTTCCACATCACCATAACATCGGTGTATGTGTCACCAACCGAACTGAACGGTCCATCAACAAAATCTATGATACGCCACGGTAAAGAATTGGTTGTGGCAATGTTCCCGGCGTCGAGTGCCAAGATTGACTTGCCAATGTTGGCGTTACCAGCGGCATAAGTGATGATGTCGCAGTTGTTCCCAAGTCCGGTTTGGGCGATAGCTTCATCACCCTGCACTTGGAAGACCTGACGTGGATCGTCTGCGACGTGAGCCAAGATGTCCGTAGCCGACGTGGACGCGGTCCACATCTGCGCGAACAACTTGTAGTTCAGGTTGGGATCGGTGAAGCTGCAACCCTGAAAAATCCCGATGGGTCGGGACGAGGATGCAACCGTGTCGATCTCAATAGTTCCGGCGGAGACAAGTTCCGCGACATCCCCAAAGAAAATGGAGGTGCCATAGGAATTCGTCATTTTCAGTTGACGGAACGAACCACCTTCGTACCCGCCAAGTCGATTTACCGGAACAAACCCGTATGGGGCGGCTGAAGTAGCCATTGCTCTGCTCCTTTGCGAAGTTAGACCAGCGTCGTCACCATCATTAGCGACGACGACCAGCGCCGAACGTAGTCGAAGAAGATCGCTCCGTGTCCAGAAGCGGCATCCTCGGATCGTTCTCGCGCATAAAGTTCTGATCCACGCTCGCAGCCTGTTCCGTGGCCTTCTTTGCATAATAAACTTCCCGCGCCTGCATAAGCTCGGTAGTGCATTTACACAACATCAACCCACCAATAACAATGTTGCCTTCAAACTGGCTGTTAAGGTCGGACATGATCATCAACTCTGGATGATCTTCCGCCAAACAAGGCTCCCAGCCCTCACGGTAACGCATCGACACATTCCGGTTGTCTTGTTCACCTAGAACATCCGTGCGTACCCACCGAAAGACATAGCCGTCTTGCGGTGCGGGATCGGGCAGATTGGCCGGTGGCCGGTACTCGGTCAGCCGGTCTTCTGTCTCGCGTGTCTCATTTTCTCGCGCTTTTGGCGCGGTGCGCGTGTCAGCCATTGGTCAATTGCTCCTTCGCAGCTTGAGCAGCATACTGAGCATTCGTTAACCCAAGGCGTTTTGCGAGGGCGACTTGGGTGGCGGTTAGCTGCACTTTGCGCGGGGGTTTACCGCCCCGTGACGGCCCGCCAACCGGCGGTTTCTTTCCTCTCGGGGTCGCAGCGGGGGTCTCGACCCCGTTACCACCTTGGCCCCCCGAAGGAAAGCGGTCTGGGAATACAGCGCGTACTCCCTCATCGATCTTGGTGTAATAGGCTTCATCGACCCGCGGGTCGTAACCCGCTTCGATCAATTTCTGGTGTAGGCCAACGGCGTAGCCCGTCATGTCCTCGTTGCCCTTGGACTGATACCACGTATTGTCCCGCATCCACTGGGTCCCGCGCGCGTCCGGCGGGGTGCGCCCGCCTTGCGGCTGGGGTTGTGGCTGGGCCACTTGCTGGGGTGTCGAGGGGGCTGGCCGGGGCTGGCGCATCGCCGTCCCGACCCGCTCGGCGTGGAGCGTCGAGAGCTTCTCCTGCGCCTCTAGGAGCTTGTCGGTGTCTCCCGCCTCGTAGGCTTCCTTGAACTCGCCCCGCACTTTGTCCAACTCGGCGTCGGAACGCGCTCCGTATTGTTCGATCAATACTGTGTTGGAGTTCTCAAGGCTCTGCTTGAGAGCGACGTTGTCGGTGTGGGCCTGTTCGGCGTAGCGGGTGGCCTCTTCAGCCTGACGCTGGGCGCTTTCCTTGGCCCGGCGCTCCTCGTGGTATTCGAACTTGACCGCCTTGATGCGCTTCTGGGCGTTGTCGGAATAGCTCTGGATTTCCTGTTCAAACTCGTCGCTATCGACATCGACACGGTCGGCGGCGGGTCGGGCTCCCCGAATGTCCTCGGCGGGTGTGTCGTCAAGGATTTCGATTTCGATCTCATCCTCACTCGGGGCGGGAAAAGGATCGGCATCTTCGAATTGCTGGTTGACCGCTGGTTCTGCCATCATGCCCTCGTGTATCCTCTAGGATCATCCACAACTGCCTGAACCGTGTCATCGTTGATGATACGGAATTCCTTACCGTGGACGTGGAAACGGACCCCCTTGAACGCACCTATTAGGACGAAATCACCTTTCTTGCACCACGGCGTGTCACCAAAACGCTCGCTATCGGAATAGCACTCGGGACCCATCGCTAAGACTAGGCCCAGAACCGTGGATGTCTGTTCGATGTGCTTGGTGACATCGGCCTTGATGATACCACCGGTCGTTTTATCTTCAACTTCCGGCATCGCTATGAGTATTCGCCAGCCCATAGGGACGGGAAGTTGCGAAGCAATCTTCGCCTCACGCTCCTTCTCGGCCTTTTTCTCTTGCTTGATGGGTTCTTCAAAGAGAATGGCCGAATTATCAACCAGCTTGGGTGGCTCTTTGGCAACGGCTGTCTCGCTCATGTATCCTCTTCCTCCCGCTGTTCCATCTCACCTAGAACATCGAGAATCGTCCTCTCGGCCCTTGCCAGACCCTCAATTATCCCGACTCTGTTGGCATATCCAACGGCGATCAAACCGGCGTCCCCCGCCGACAAGTCCCCACCAGTAGCCACGTCGTCGGTCACATTGTTCATTTCCCGGCGAAGGCGTTCTCGTACTGTTTCTAAAATATTATCGGCCAATACTCAACCTTTCAAGGATTATTTGTCCTCGCCCTTCTCTTGACTCCCCTTATTTTCGCTCCGAATCATTCCCAGAAACCGCTGCGCCATGTTCTGTGTGTCGCGCATACGCTCGTTTGCGAGGCTCTCCCCCTCCCGGGCGTCGGCATCCTCGTTACGCTGTAGGTTGACCGCCTCGCGGATCGTAGACTGTGCCTCTTGCGACTCAATGCGCTCCCGTTCGATTTCATCGTCGGCCATCCCAAGCGCCACATCAACCCCCAGCCGCGCACCAGCCTGCTTCTCGACGGACTGGATACGCGCCAACTCAACCTCAAGCCGCTTGAGTTCGATCTGCTTGTCGAGCATGTCCTGCTGCACGTTGACGCCCAGCTTGGTGCCTTCCACCTTCTCCTTCGATGCTATCTGTTCACGGCCCAGCATGGCTCGGAGCTTGTCGGCCATACCTTTGCGCTCGACTTCCTTGGCCTTGGTCTCGGCGTCCATCTTCTGAAGCTGAAGGACCGGGTCTTTCTGGGCCTCCGCATTCTTCTGGGCCTGTGCCTCGGCCAAATCCTTCTTGAGCAACTTGTCGGCGGCGTCGGCCACCAGCTTGGACAGGTGGACCTCGGTCTCGGCTGGCAGGTCCTTGTCGAACTCGGGGAGCGGTACGCCCAGTTCCTTCTCAATCCCCCGGCGGTATTCAAACGCCACATGTTCCTGAATGTGCGCCGCCGCCGCCGCCATGATGGCCTTGGCGGCGGGCGATTTGCTGATGGCTTCGATGATCTTAGGGTCTTCCCCCGCCGCCATGTGGACCTTGATATGGCTCTTATGGTCCTGATGGAGATGCGCTTTGACCGGCTTGCCGGTCATGATAGCCATGTTCTCGGCCACAGGGTCTATGGGCTTCATCTCGCCTTCCAGCGGGATCAGCTTCTCCGGGCTCTCTTCGCCCAGAGCTTCGATCATCCCCCGATGAAGCTCCTTTTGGTCGTAGATGTGAGGGGCCGTCTGGGACAGTTGGTGAATGGCTTGATGGCGCATGATGCGGTGGGCCATCGTGGACGCATTTGGGTTGGACACCGGGATGACATCGACGCGGTCGTCGTAATCCTTGCCGCGAGTGACCCCATCCTCGACATCGTACTCGTACTCGTCGGGTGCGTGGACCTTGACCAACTCCACGAGCATCTTGAACTCGTGCTTCATCGACGCATGGATGCGCGACTGGACCCCCGTCATCACCTTCATGCCGCGCTCAAGCAGCGCCAGCGTGGTGCCGACCGGCGCTTGGCTGTTCATGTCGGAAATCTTCATGTCGGCTATGGACGCCAGCGCCTTGCCCTCGGACACGAGGAAGCCCATCAACTCCATGAGGACGGCTGAAGGCTCCTTGAAGGGCACGAACGTGATGTTGTCCTTGATTGCGCCACCCGGCACGTCCACGTCGCGCATCTCACCGGGTCGGAGCGGCGAGTTGTCGCCTTTTATCCGCAAACCCCGTGATTTCAGGCCCGCCGGGAGGTTCGCCAGGGTCCCGGCGTCGATCAACTGGCGCAGAATGCTCGTCGCGCCCTTGGCGAGGCCACCGAGGAGGTGAACGAGGCCAATTCCGTAGAAACCAAGGCCCGGCAGGAACTTATAGGGGGCGAAAAACTCATTTTTAAGTTTATGGAGGTCTTCTTCCAGCCAATTCCGGTAAACTCCCAGCACCTTCTGACTGTGTTGCTCAATCGTGACGATATAGGGGCGCATAATCCCCGTCTCCTCGCCACTCTCGTCCTTGTCTTCGAAGCCAACGAGGTCGAGATCGACGTGCATCTCCAAAAGCGTGTTCCGGTCGTCCTTTTCGGCCTTGGGTGCACTACCTGACGCCTTGTCTTCCTTCTTCTCAACGTCGGTATACTCGACCACGGGGTCCGGCACGTCGAATATCCTGTATTGCCCGGCGTACTGGGCCTTGATGATGTCGTTCTTCGCCATCTTCATGACGTGGGTGGCGCGGGGGCAGACTTTCAGGTCGGTGGTGCCGTAGGCAACCACGAAGTCGTCGGCCATGACGAACTTGGACGTATAACGTCCCAGTGTCGGATCGTAGTAGACCTTTTTGAAGATTGACCCGGCAATACCTAGATGGAAGAGAGCCTGTTCATGCTCATCGCGGTACTCGGTCATGACCTCGGTGCATTGGTAGTTCATGTCCGCACGGACGCGCTTGGCTTGCGCCTCCTTTTCACGCGACACCTTCCCGGCCACTTTAGTCAGGACCGGCCCCGCTGCCGGGAACGTCTCGTGCATGGCGTCGGCCTGGAACTTGATGACGGCCTCGGTCAGGATGGGATGGAAGACCCCTGCGGCCCCGGCCCACGGCTGCTGCCGGTCCTCAATCTGGAGACCCAACAGGCTGATGCCCTTGATGTACGCGGTTTCCCACGGTCTACGGGTCTCGCGATCATCCTTATAGGCTTGCACGAGTTCAGTGGCGAGGGAGGACAGGTCCTGGTCATCCATGACCTCGGCCAGATTGCGGTCGTGATCGACCTCTTCGTCCTCGCCCTCTCCCGGCGCGAAGTCCACCACCACGCTGCCGTCTTCCTGTTCCTCTTCGGTGGTCCCCGCAAACTCTTCCACGTCACCGGACAGTTCCACTTCAATCTCCGGGCCGTCCTCGACCTCGACATCGAACGGTGTCAGTGTTTTATCGACGTTGATAGCCATGTGGCCCCCTAATAGAATTCATAGGACTTGGCCGGAAGGACCTCACGGTCGTCTTCCTCCTCGTCCTGCGTGGATTGAACGAACCCGCCTTGCCGGTAACGCAGGATGGCCTGCGTCGAACTGTCAACATAGTCGTCATGCTCCCCTGCCGGAAACTCGGCAAACTCTTCGATGACCTCGTCGGCCCACCGGTACTCGGGTGCCCAGATCACCCCGGAGTGAAACAGGTCGGAGACTGCGTTCACTCTAGCAATCTTATCGTTGCCCCGGCTCGGTGTAAACTCACTCACCGCGATCCCCAGCGCCCGAAGCTCGTAGATGAGCGGTGCGCCGGACGCCCGCTTCTCCACGATGAGCGCCTCTGGGTCCCACTCCTTGTACATCTCCAGCGCCCTCTTCTTGAGCGCCGGGAACTCCAGCCGCCCCCTGTAGGCGTCGAGCAATATCAAGTTGGGCATCTTCTTACCCGTGTCAGCATTCTCATGATAGAACACGCCCCACGTCGTACAGGCCGAATAGTCAGCGCGCTGGGTCTTCTCGAACGCCGTGTCCCACGACTGGATGATGAACTCGACCGGGGGCGGCTCCTTATGCTCCCACCGCTGCCACCACTCGCGCTTGACCAGAGCGCCTTCCTCGGCGGTCGGCGTCTGTTGGTACTGGGCCATCCACTTGGGGATCGGCAACTCTTCCTTGATGGCGAGGATTTCCTCCTCGGGCCAGTATTCCGGCCAGATCGGCCTGCCAGACGGTAGGATGGCCGGGAGTTCAATCACCTCCCACTCATCGATGTTACCCTTCTCCGTTGCCGCCTTTATCGCCCGCCCCGTCAGGTCGCGCTTCGACCAGCGCGTCATCACAATGACAATCGCGGCCCCCGGCTGGACGCGCTGCCTTGGGCCGGACGTATACCACTCGAAGACGCTGTCATAAATCTCTGGCTTGGTCTCGGCCTGTTTGGCCTGCTGCTCCGAATGCGGGTCGTCAATCACAATCAAGTCGCCGCCGCGACCGGTCAGGGTGCCGCCCACGCCGATGGCGAAATATTCTCCCTTGGCCGTCGTCTTCCACTTCCCCGCCGCCGCCGCGTCAGCGTGTACGGCCACACCAGGGAAAATCTTCTGATACTCCGTATCCCCTATCGTGTCGCGCACCTTGCGCCCGAAGTCCACTGCGAGGTCGGACGTGTTGGACGCCTGAACGACATACTTATGAGGATAGTGCCCCAGAAACCATGCCGGGAACAGATGGCTGGCGAACTCGCTCTTGGTGTGCCGGGGTGCCATGTTGATGATGAGCCGTTTAAGCTCGCCGCGCATGACGCGCTCAAAGGCGTCGGCCATGATCCGGTGATGGTAGCCCTCGACAAAGATCGGCCACACCTTCTTGACAAAGGCGAGGAAGCTGTCCCGGGCCGACCGCTGCGCCTTGGCAACCCCAAGCTCGTCCAGTTTGGCGAGGATGTCGCGTTGCACCTCAAGGGGTAGCTCGGGCAACCGGTCGATATAATCCTGAATAGTGGCCGGTAACATTTGAAAAGGGTACGGGAAACAGGTGGCCGGGGCAAGAGAAAACGGGGGCTACACCCTGTCGGTCATGTCAGGGGGATTGTCACGCCGACACACACGGATCGACCGGGCAAGGTTGGGTGTCCGTTCGATGTAGCCCCGCGCTTCCAGCTTGGAGACGAGTTCGGACACGCTGCCCTTGCTCTTGGCCCCCAAGTTTTTCTTGATCTCGTCGTAGGACGGCGCGTAGTCATGCTCGGCCCAGAAGGCCGAGATGAACTTCAGACACGCGCTCATCCGTGGGGTCATGGTGTCTCCCTATTTGCTGAACAGAGTTTAGACAAACCCCGTCCCATCGTCAACCTCGCCCCAGACGCCCCGCCTTGTTGGCGTACCAGTGCATCTTGGCCTTGGCGTGTTTCTGGTCCTTGGGGTAGACCTTCGTATGATGCCGCGTACACCACGAGCCGTGGCCCTTGACCTTGCGCCCGCATATCTTGGTGTCGGCCCCGTTGGCCTCGCCAATAACCCAACGGCAGTCTCGCGGCTTGGCTACGCCCAAGAGTACACTCATGTTACCTTCACCCCCTTGAAGATGTGATCATAGTTCGCCTTGTAGGCGTCCGTCACCACGGGCTTCTTCACGTAGTTGGGGTCTTGGGGTACACGGCGCTCGTTGGTGAGATACCAGTCGGCGGGCTTCTTGCCGTCCTCGGCCAGCTTGGCGTGGTGTTCGCGCCGGGCTTGCTCGTACCGCTCTTGCTCCTCCGGTGTACGCTTGGCACCCTTTGGAGGTCCGAAGATGGCCTCGTGGTTTGCCTTGCCTTGGGTCGAGAGGCCGGGGGCGCGGCCCTTATCCTTATGACTTGCCATTGTCCCGCCTTTCGTTAGAGAATTTCCCGGTGATGGCCTTGGTATTCAAAACACGCACCACGTCAGCCATAGCGTCATACCAGCCGAAGGCCCAATGCCACGCAGATGGGTCAACCTCGCCAGTGTAGGGGTTCTCGGTGATGCTCCCCCCCGCCGCGAAGGCGCGGTGGCCCTCCTTGTACTTCTCGTCCTCGCGGACGTATTTCGGGGACGGATGCCCCAGTGTCAACTCATGCATATCCCATTCCTTTGTACACTTCGCCACAGCCGTTCACGATCCTAGCGACCTGTTTATCCGTGAGGATTTCCCGGCCATTTCCCGGTTTCCCCTGGCGAAAAAACGCACCGCCCTTGTCGGAAGCCTCTGCGAAGCCGTTTTTGGCCTCGTCGGCCTTCAGATTGACGAAATTTGAATGACAAATCGCCGTGGAGACGCGCTCAAAGTCATCGGGAAGTTCCTTGAACTCCTGAACCAGCGCGTGGAAGTTGGCGGGCATGTTTTCATACTTCAAAATCAGCCCGAGATGGCCCCACCAACTCTGAATATGCCTCGGCCAATCTTTAGCTACCTCCCGGGACATGCGATCCACGCTCACACCGAAGAAATCAGCCGCGCTCGGGACGATGTCCACCGGGTCACGCACGATATAGACGGCGGGGAGGGTGCCGTGGAGGTCTTTGTTGTATGCCTTGTGGGCTTTGCCGTAGAACACCTTGGCCGGGTGCGTCGGCGGGAGCGCGTCGGTGTAGAAGGGCATGTGATTGACCTCCTCCAACGTCAGCGCGCTTGCCTTCCGCGCGAGGAGGTTAGCCAAGAACACCCTGACCCACGTGTTGCCGGACTTGGGGAAGGATGCCAGCCAGCGGACGTTCACGGCTTACTCACCGTCCACGGCACGACTTGCAGCACGTTGCCCTCGCGGTGCTTGGGCATGTCGTCGCCCTTGACGACGATGTCGAACTGCCGATTGGCGATCTGGTCACCTGACTGGGGGGCGATCTGCGTGATAGTCATATCGGGCTTGAACTGGAGCATGGCCTCAAGGGCCTCCAAGCTGATCGTCATCTTGGCTACTCTCATGAACCGCTCCTCTCGTGTCTCTCTTCCTCTTCCGGCGTCACGAACGGCACGTCCTGCCATGCGGTCCACTTACCCGCGGTGAATGGTACGGAGTGGCGGAACTGGAGCCGCCGCACGACCCGCTGGATGCCATCCTTCATCTCGGGGTGGATGGCCTCGCCGCGCTCGACAAACCGAAGTTCGATCATTTGACGTGCTTCCAGTAGCTCCAGAACAGCTTCGACATGCCGCACTTGGAACAGCGCAGCCACTGCGAGGACATACCGTTCCACCCCGACCGGGTGGCGAAGGGGCCGTCCCACTTGTGCTTGCACTCGGTCTTCTTGGGTTTCTTAGGCATGATCTCGTCCCCCTAAAAGTTGCCGGTCGCGGACCCATGAAAGGCACGAAGTTGGTCCCACCAGCAGACGGGGTTTTGG
>Ga0209434_1001160_pt1 | contig 12004 bp, 13 predicted proteins | sample ETNvirnome_2_300_FD_184068 | JGI IMG/M metagenome (GOLD analysis project Ga0209434, IMG submission 184068) | Marine viral communities from the Pacific Ocean - ETNP_2_300 (SPAdes) (version 2) | ecosystem: Environmental > Aquatic > Marine > Oceanic | place: Pacific Ocean | collected 2013-06-22
GAGGAACCTACGGAGGAACAGGTAGTTGGTTTAAGTGGATGATTGGTCAAAATTATCAAGGCTCACAATATACTAACTTTGCTTATGTCGGAAGCGGGGGTGGTACCGAAAACCATGGTGGAAAACATGAATTTGTTTTTAAGGCAGTGGGAACTTCTACATATTTGGGTTTTACTAATGGTAACGATGCTGGGTATGTGACAGTTGATAATGTGTCAGTTGTTGAACTTGGGGGTCCTTTTGATCCCTCCTCCGAGTGTCTCCCTCCGGATGCTATGACTATGGGCAGTGACGTTGCGGAGCAAATAAGCGCCAAATCAAGTAACGCGGTTGAGTCAACTTATTCCTATGGTGGTATCACATATAAAGTTTGGACCTACAGAACTTCAGGAACCTTTGTGGTACCACGGGAGATAGAGGTTGATGTTGTTGTAGTTGGGGGCGGTGGAGGCGGTGGTTATAATGTTGGTGGTGGCGGAGGAGCCGGAGGGTTGGTTTCGGAAACCTTAACAACTGTACAGACTGCGGCTGGAGGAACCTCCTATAGGGTGGTTGTTGGTGAGGGGGGGGAAGGTATGTGGAGCGGACGAACATATGGATTGCCTAACACAAGTGGAGGAGATTCCTTTATAACTATTGATAGTGCAACCACTGCTGTTGGCGGTGGTCGTGGCGGTAATTATGTCGCTGGTGCGTTTAGTCCTGAGGGTTGTGAAACCGGAGGAAGCGGGGGAGCGGGTCGTCATGGAGCAGGTGGTTGTGCGGGAACAGCTGGGCAAGGCAATGCGGGCGGAAGCGGGACATACGGGTCTGGATATTATGCTGGTGGAGGGGGTGGTGGAGCTGGTGCTGCTGGTGCAAATGCCTCTCTAACGCCTCTTATTACCGCAGGAGACGGGGGAAACGGTAAGAATGATTTTATTAATAGTAGCGTGGCTGAAACAGCCGCTCTTTTAGCTGCAGCGCTTCCCACCGTAGGCGGAGGATATCTTGCTGGTGGGGGCGGAGGCTCAAAACAAGGGGGAGGCGTTAGTACTGTTGGGGCAGGTGGTTCAGGAGGGGGTGGTAGAGGATCGAATTATGCCACGGCAGATGGTGAGAATGGGCAGGTTAATACTGGTGGTGGAGGCGGTGCTGAAAAGGACGGTGGGTCGGGTGTTGTAATAATACGATATGCGATGCCTACTCCTGCGGGTTATTGGAGAAACGATAATGACGTAACGTGGGCCGACCTCAGTGGAAACGGCAACACCGGTACCGCTAATGGATCTCCAGATGCTTTACTTTTCAAACAAGGCGTCAACGGTAGCGGCAGCATAAACACTGGTCGCGACAATCAGGGTTTTTTGCTTAAACACAAAGATGTGGGGGCGGTGGGTTTTGCTAATTATATAGCAAGCGCAACTACCACTGGGGTTCCTATAGGTGATACAATTGTAACCTCCGGAGGGCTTAATATAGGAACCTCTGGTGGCGCGGGTACTTTTGCAATATCGGCATGGGTAAACCCAGAGATATTGGGCACCGGAGCAAGCAGATGGATTATAGATAAAAGAACTCAAAATGGGGGCTGGCCTTGTTGGAAGATTGATGTTAATTCGGGAGGGGCGGTTGTTTGCAATTATTCAACCACTACTTTTGCACAATGCCTCGAGACCTATACTACCGATGCTGGGCTGATTGAGGAAAATAACTGGTACAACATAGTATTTGTTAAGCCTGCTGGAGATTATCAAGTCGTTAAGATTTATGTTAATGGGTTGGAGGTTTCGTGGACAAATTCACTTTATGGAAGCCACACTTATTCTACTTCGGTGGCTACCAGCACGCAACCAGCTTTTATAGGAAGAAGCCTTGACGGGGATAACTCTACGGGAACATGGCGCGATCCTTGGGTGGGTCAACTAGGCCCCATACAGGTTTATACGGAAGCACTTACTTCTGCACAAGTCAAACAAAATTTCGAAGCCCAAGCACAAAGATTTCAAGTTGATCGCGGCATTATAAAAAGCAACTTGACAAGGTGGCTAGATTTTGGCAACACAGCTTGCTATTCCGGAGGAGCAATAGGAGTAGGTTCAGGAGTGTCAAGCGTGAACGATTTAAAGACTGGTACGGAATATGGCATTATCAATACCGGCGGCGGTATAACTTATAGTTCTGAGTCCGGGGGATGTTTTGATTTTGCTGGCACAACTAATGATACTATACCGATTACGAGTACTGGGACGATGGCTGATTGCACTCTTTCAGTGTGGGTTTATAATCTCTCAGGGGGAGATGTTAGGCAAACCCTATTAATGTCTTATTGGGAGCTTTGGTATGACTATCTAGCGCTTTATTCTTATAGCTTTAGTACTCTGGGGTGGAGGTCTTCTAACAGCGGCTCCGTTCCTTACAATACATGGACAAACGCTGTTATGACGTGGGACGGCACTAACGTGAAATCATATATTAATGGAACTCTCGATAAGACAAATACGGTCGGTGCGGGGGGCACTGTTCAGACTTTACACAGAATCAGCTTAAGTGCAGGGTTTGACCGCCTTAAAGCAAAGTTGGCTACGTTGTTGATATACGACAGAGCTTTATCTGCAGCAGAACTCAAACATAATTTCGACGCTCAACGCGTACGATTTGGAAAATAATGGCAACTAATAGAATAACCTATGGCCAAAGTGCAATCGCTGTTTCACAGCCTCCGGCTAATTCTGACAACACCAGTAATTTGACTGGTCTAAAAAGGGTGCAGTCAGCTTCTATTGATTTTACTTTTGCTAGGGAGCGTTTCAAGCAGCTTGGGAGCCCTGATTATGTGGGCCAAGTGCAGATTAGAAACGCTGATATTGGTTTTGGTGTTAATTATTTTTATTCTAATGGCACAAACGAAGCAATGATGGGCCTTAATGTAGACGGAAATTCAGGAACAGCATTAAAATATGTAAAAAAAGAAAACCAAGACAGAAACTATTACTTATTGATGGGTACAGGGGATAGCGCTGAGCCAAACATGTTGGATTCGGCGGGAAAATTTAAAAATCAATTTAATATTATGGCTTTGGGTAATGTTTTTCTTGATTCTTATTCTTTGTCTGCTAGTCTGGGTTCCCCTGTTGCTGTTTCTACTGACTTGAGTGCATATAATATCGTGATGAATGAGTATAACGATAGTACTAATGGGGAAACAATACCAGCTATAAATACACTTCAAACTAGCCCCGACAGTCTTGCACAAGGCACTCCTGTACTTGATAAGAAATATAAAATTACCCCTTCTGTTTTTCAAAATACAACAAATCGAGACGGCAATATTATAGCGGCCTTTGCGCCGGGAGATATAGAATTAATTTTAGCGGACGTCAAAGAGCCGGGACTTCAGTTTACTGGGTCTAACCCTGTAAGAAGTGCGTCGCTTGAGTCGTTTGATGTAGGGTTTAATATCGATAGAACTGATTTGTATGGGCTTGGGTCTATGTATCCCTATGGAAGAAGGGCCGTCTTGCCTATTTTGGGGAACTTAAGTTTTTCGGCACTGGCAACAGAGTTTACAAGCGGGAATTTAAATACATTTTTATCTGGTGTTAATAATTATGATTTTACTATCAACTTAAAAGACCATTGTGGTGGACAAACAGGGTTGCAGGTGGTAGTGGAGAACGCCCAGATGGACAACCAAGGTCTTAGTGATACTTTGGGAAGCAATGCGTCAATGACTGCGTCGTTTGGTTTTTCTATGTCTGATACTAGCGGCCTTAAGTTCTCCACGCAGCCTTTAATGGTGTTGCAGCCCCCAGCGACCGCTGCGGGAGACGATACAATATATGTGCAAGCTACGGGACAAACCGCCTCGAGGCCGATTGACACTAGTTTTTACAATCCTGATGGGTTTAAGTATGAGTGGTATAGAGACATAGACCCTGCACAGGCAAAATTATTGATTCACGGTAACGTGGGAGTCGGCCAGTCTTTTATTGATTCTAGTTTGAGTAACCATACTATTAATGTCAACGGAGACGTGACCCACAGTACCACAGAGTCTAAGTTCACCGGGGGGTCTATTTTTTTTAATGGTATGGGATGGTTAGACATGGCTAGCAGCAGCGATTGGGTATGGGGGACCGATGATTGGACGGTCGATTTTTGGATGTGGGCTTCTTCTCAGGCAAATCGATCTATTTTTGAATTTGGAGAGTGGGATGCGAATGGGTTTGTTCTTCGGACTAACCAATCGGGTTCCGATAAGTTATCTATATATGTAGATGGTACTTTGTACGAGTGGGCATTTCCTGCCGCTACTTATGCAAATTCTGCGTGGCACCATATTGCTGTTGTTAGAGAAAATTCAACAAGCATAAGGGTGTATGCGGATGGTGTTGATCTAGGATCCAATACTATTAGTGCAGGCGCTACTGTGACTGATAGTGCTGGACCACCTAGAATTGGCGCGGCCATATGGGCCCTTCTTCCCGCCAGTTTATGGCAGGGTTATCTTGATGAATTTCGCGTAACAAAAGGGCGCGCCCTTTGGATTCGAGATTTTGCCCCTCCGAGAAGGCGCGATACTCTAGCGAATATACCGCTAGGGTTTAATAGAAAAGATTTATACTTGCCTTTTTCGTCGGAGACTTACTATGCGGTGATTTCAAATGAGTTGGGGAGCACAACAACTAATAATTGTGTGGTGCCTTAAAGTTCTATTTTTACATTTTTGGTTTCAATAACTTTGGGCTTGTCCTGAAGGTGTTTTTTGCCTGTCTTTTTTTCATATTTATCAAAATGTTTGCGCTTAACAGGGTCTTCTCCGGTGATGGATTCTTTGGCTCGCTGTTCACTCATTTGTGCTGAGTAATCTTGGAGGTCCCCGTAGGTTCCTTTCATGTTGCCAGTACGGTTTACATATTGTTTGTTGTCCCATGGGTCTACTTTTTTAGCAACGTAATTTCCTATGTTGACTTGCGGGCTATCATAAACCCGTTTCCACCCTTCATCCTGTCCGTCTTCGCCCTTATAGGGCTTATAGTCAGACATGGGCATTTCAACCTCCTTGGTTTCCCCTGTGGTCTCATGTATGAAATTATAAAACATATCAAAAACACCCAGTAGGCGCCGAAACAGCCTCTACTGGGCGTTATATAATATATTACACAACCTCAACTACTTTTCCAGAGGATTTCTTGGCTCTAGGTAGTGTTACATAAAGAATGCCGTCTTCAGTTCGGGCTTTTATTTTGTCTATATCCACGCTTTTATCAAGGGCGGTTTGACATAGCTCTTTTTTATCGTCCTTTTTAGACAACACTCTCAGAACACCGTCTAAGATTTTGATTTCGAGGTTCTTTTTGTTGTGGCCCGGCACATGTACTTCTAAGAGGTACTTGTCATCTTCTTTTGATAGATGGGCGCTGCGACTATCACAATGACTCCACACATGAGGGTAAAACTCTGTGTCCATAATATCTGTACTTAAATCTTCTAGCCATTTTACAAGGCCAAAATTACTTCTTGTATTTATCATATGTGTTTTATAAAAGCAGGTAGTGTGCCAGCTTTAAAAACGCTTATTTGCTGGGGTTTTTGCTTATCGTGAGACAAAAAGGCGCGTCACATTATTTTGGCATGCCGACCCGGTGTGTCACTGTGTCCCAGTGGGTCATCTTTTTCCGCCAAAGTATTCGACTGCGTGGCCTTCGCTTACTAGCATTTTGTTAAAGTTTTTCTTTTTATTAGGACTGTGTATCACCCCAAGGATGCGGCCATATTTTCCTTTTTTATCTAGTTCTGTTTTGATTATGCATTTGTTGCTACAAGAAGCAATTAGGGTCTCTAGGCGATCTTTAGCAGCTAGCCCTTTTTTCTTTTCTTCTAAATCACGAGTACGGCATTCTGGGGTATTTATGCCATGAAGACGTACTCTTTCTTTTTTAAAAGTGCTAAAACCTACATCAATAAGCACGTCCACGGTATCTCCGTCCACTACTCGTAAAACTTCGGCGTTATATTCGTACATTAGTCAAAGAGGTTGGACCAAAATCCTTTTTTGGGGATATCTTCTAGGTTTTTTGCGGCTCGGTCTTGGGCTACTACAAGCTGATGCTCTGTAAACAGAAGGCATTTTTCTCGTTTTTTATTGTCTTCAATCCAGATTGCATAGTATTCTTCGTTAGCTCCAAATTTGCGATCTTTATTGATAACTGTAATTACTTTACCTTGTTTTACTTTTGCCATTTTATTTATTGATTACTTTTAATATTTCATCTACAGTTCGTTTGTAGGTAAATTCTTCTTGAAGTTTTAAGCCTTCTGTGTTTTTGGTTGAGCTTAGTTCTACAGCTTTTTCCATAGCAGATACCACTTGGTTCTCGTCGAAAGAATACATGGACCCTTGGTTGAACGGCGCTCCTTTATGAAAAAACAGGCTATCATAAATATCTTCTTTTTTATCTACTGGTAACAGTATGGAGTTTTGGTCTGTTGCCCATGACTGATGTCCGGTATGGTTGAGGACAATGGACCATTTGCCGAGGGCTGTAGCGTTGAAAGAGGGTAAATTCCATCCTTCTGCCCCGCTTAAGCCAGTCAGATCTATATCAGCAGAATTTAAAAGGTGGTTGACCTCAGTGTTTGTTTTGAGGTGGGGAAGAAAGTTAATATTGCTGTATTGTTTTCCGTCTACCAGTTGGGTAAGTAGAGCTGTCATTTGCTCCGCTTTAAGGAAAGGGTTTGTGATACAGCAGGTTAGTAGATATTTATTATCATTACCATATTTCTTCAGCCATGTTTGGACGATCTCTTTTGTGTGTTTGCGCTTTTCGTATTTGCCCATCAACACAAAGTGTATTTTTCCTTCTACGCTTTTTTTGTCGCTTTGATGGGTGATAAAATCACGGTCAAAACCTATAGGCAGAAAGGAGACGTTCTCACATCCAACCTGTTTAAAAGAACTAACTGCCGCTGGGGAGGTTAAAAAAGTATGATCTTGAAAATTAACTATATTTTTTTCTATAAAAGTGGGGGTTTCAAGCTCATAAAAGGTTAACAAAAATTGTTTCGCTGAGATTCTTCTGTCGGCCCCGTTGAGGTGCCATAAGGTGAGAGTGGGGGTATCTTTATCTAGATTATGAAACTTATATTCGGCGCATTGTTCTATCCATTTTTTAAAGTCTTCTGGGAGTCGATTAAAAGCGCTTAAGTCTTGTTGGTTGGCTCGAGGAAAAAGGCTAACTTTTATTTCGCGCTCAAACAGCTCGCGTAAAATGTTAACTCCTACGTTTCCAAAAGAAAGGCCGTTAATAGGAATATCTGCTATCAAATTCATTATGCTTTAAGCCTTTTCGGATTACTGTTATTGCTGAGTTGTGTATATTGATACAGCCTTGGATGCTCATTTTTAGTTCTTTTCCTATTTTTTGCCATGGGGTTAATTTATTAAATTCTGGGTCCACATATCGTAGCTTGAAGATGCGCCTCACTCTTTCGTCGGGATGGGCGTCAATTATTTCAAAAATTTTAGAAAGAAGCGCCTCATCTACGTATGGTTTTTGTTCATCTGTGTCAGTGGCCATTTTTTTTTCAAAAAAGAATTCGCTTTCAGGGGAGGCCGCGAGGAGATATTTTTTATTTTTGTGATGTTGGTTAAGGCATAACCATTTTGCTTCATTGCCTAAAAATGTGCTGAATTTAGCTCCTCGGGTTTGGTCATATTTGAGCCCTGCATTGTAAATGTAATATTCTATTTCGTCTATAATATCTTGTTTATGGCAAGTAGGGGAATTGTTGGGAACATAGTTGTTGACTATATCCAGAAAGATCCCAGAGTGCCTATCAACGAGCTCTTTTAAAGAGGCCTCTGGTTCTATATTGTTTTTTAGGTTTTCAGTTAATTTTACGTCAGATTGGTTATTTATCATTTAAAAAATCTTTTACTAGAGTGTGTCCTGTATGTTCAAAGTCCTTTAGATTATCCCAATAAAAAGAAAATTTACACATCTTTTTTAATTTTTTTGTATGATTCTCTTCATCTGGGTTTATGGGGCCCACTCCTTCTCTTTCAATATAAACAGTGGTGCCCCCTAGCGAATGAATCCATTCCACTTCATTAGCAAAACGGACGTCAGGAATAATGGTTTTGGTGCCCTGTGAGCGGTGTACTGCTCGGACGTTGTGCATTTTTCTGATCCAGTAGTCGGTGTCTATTTTATTTCTTATTATTTCGGTGCCCCAACATACCAGAAGGGGGCGAATTATTTCTTTTTCCGTAGGATCTTCTGTGAAGGCGCTAATGCCGAGGCGAGATTGTAGGAAATCATCTATGTCTTTTTTAAGATAGTAAGCGAAAGAAGTGATCTTACATCTTTGATTAGAGCTTGAGAGTAAGCTTTCAAAAAAACGGGCTAGAGAGTCTTTCCCTGTGCGCGCGAACCCACAGATTCCGATGAGGTCATACGAGAACGACATTATATTCCAGTACTACCGAAGCCTCCTAAGGCGCGGTCAGATGGCGGCATTTTATCATTGAAATTTAAGTAAGGGTGAGTGTGGATACACCAAATCAATTGGGCTACTTTATCGCCTTTTTTATAAATTTTGTCAGCATTGATTTTAATACCTAATATTTTACCCTCTTTCATAATAATGTCTTCTGGTTGCATGATATATCTAAATCTTATTTTTATAGTGTCTCTAAACCCAGAATCAACCACTCCAACCGAATTAGCTAAAGCTAAATTGTATTTCGAAACACTGCTTCGAGGATAAACCGTTGCGTAAATTTCTCTTTCGTCAGCAGGACCTACTATTAATTTAGTATCGTATTCGATATAGTCGATACTTTTGTAGGTAGAGGTTAGAGTTTGGTTTTTTCCCACTGGGTTTCCGGATACCTTAGGGTTTTCTCGAGCGAATAGATCATATCCTGCATCTCCGACATATTCAGGTCTCTTGATCGAGGGTTCTTCGGGATTTTCTTTAATGTAAACTTCCATAGTCATTAATATAATACGCAGTTTTACCTATGTCAAGCTTTTTTTTGTATATTTTGAATTATTTCGTCTAATTGTCTGGAAAGTTTATGTTTTCCTATGTCTGCTAAAACAGAGGGGACATAAAATATATCAAATTCAACGTGCTCAGTGTCTATGATATTCTTTTCGTATAAACTGGAACAGTTAATGACGTTAACGCATGAACTTAAATTCAGGTCTTTACCAAAGGTATCGAAGGCTTCTTCAAAGGCTTCCGCAGCCGCTTCTACCGCGTCTTTAGCTAAAACTACGCACTCCCAGTCACTACTAGAGGCGTAGTATAGTTTTTTATCTTGATTTTCTAGTACTCTAATCATAGAATCATTTTAGCGTATAAACTACTGTATGTCAAGAGAATACCCCAGTCTAACCTGTTTTTGCCCTCTTTATAAAGGTGCCAAGTTTATAGAGGGTTATATGGAAGACCTCGTTCGTCAAACCATTTTTGACCAAGTTGAATTTTTTATACTAGATTGCAATTCCCCTGATCATGAAGCGGAGGTGATTAATAAGTATACACATCATGATAATATCTCTTATTTACGACTCGAAGAAGACCCCGGTCTTTTTGCTGGCTGGAATGTCTCTGTAAAAAATACCACCAGTGACCTGCTGACAAACTGGAACGTTGATGATCGAAAATCCCCGTGGTCTTTGGAAGTTATGAGAGATTATCTTTCTTTGAATTCAGATATTGATTTGGTATATGGAAACACAGTCGTTAGTCAAAAATCTAATGAGGAATGGGCAAACTTAGAGTCTCGCGATCTTTATATATGTAATGAAACAGACGCGTGGCAAGACCTTTTACGCAACAATAATCCTCATTGTATGCCTATGTGGCGTAGAGAAATCCATGACCGTTTTGGTTACTTTGATGAAAAATACAAAACAGCTGCAGATGCTGACCTATGGCTTAAGGCCGCTAAAGGTGGCTCTAAAATGAAAAAAATTAATGAAATCACGGGTATCTACTATTATAATCCAGAGGGTAGATCAAGTGATCCTGCAACCCTTAAGTATATGGTAGAAGAGGTTAACGAAATGAGAAAGAAATACGAGCCCACTTACGAATCGTCTCAAAAACCAGTGAACCCTACTTCTCCTGTCACTTTCTCTAAAATCAAACAAACAGAATGAAACTAAGCACCGTATCTGCCGTCACTAAAAGTTGCCTCAAGGATTTTCTTTTAATGAAGAAAACTATCGAGCAGCATCATTTTGTAGAGTTTTACTTAGCTGTTGATGATTTTTGTTATGATTACCTTCATGAAAACTTCAAGAATATTAAGTGCTTTAAGTTAATAAAAACAGAAAACGCAGACCATGTGTCGCAGTCGCCTCAACAACAGGCTGATTTTATTGAGATCATTAAAGCAAAGTTCGCTGTTGCAAAAGAAGCTTTTAAAGATTCTAATTTTATTTTTTGGTGTGACGTTGATCATATCTTTTTTAATCCTATGGAGGGTCGAGTTTTAGAGTTGATAGACAAGGGATTAGTAGACGCAGCAGTTAGTCCGCACCATTCAGATGGATTCGCAGACGAAAAAACAGTTGGCTATTATAACTGTGGTTTTGTTTTAATTTCTAACCCTGCATTTCTAGCAACATGGGAAGATTTATTCCTGCGGCACAAGCAACTGGGGCTTTACTATGAACAAAAACCACTTGAAGTAACAACAGAATTATACACTACCATAACGCTCCCCATTAGCTATAATGTTGGATGGTGGAAATTTCTAGGGCCTAACGCTCAAACAAGGTGGGATTCTATTAACCTGAAAGGCCAAGACTTGGAAATGCTAAACAACCCTTTGATAAATTTTCACTTTCATTATTTTAGGGATAATAATCACGCTTTTGACCAACAAGCATTAAGGGAATCTGTAAAAGATATCTTCAATGAAAGAAAGAAAAAAGGAGACGATTTGATTTTCTATGAAATCCAAAGGCTAGAGGGCAACCATTAATGAAAATATACAAAGCGCAGGTTAAATGGGGTGACAGTTTTCAAGAACTTGCTGATTGTTGGGCAGAAAAAAAATTCTGCGAAGTAGTGCAATCAGCTAACCAATTATCGTGGCTAGAAGACGGTGATCGCGCCGGACTTGTTTTGTTGCATGAGTATGATAGATGTGACCTATGGAGGGAAAAGTCAGATTTTCGAGACCCATCTAACTATCGAAAGGCTTTGTTTGCTAACGAATTAGCACCGGGACATTCTCCATGGATATATTGGCCCAGACATATTCGTGTGGTTACAGAGCTCTTAAAAGAAGGAGTACTCTCTTATGATAAAAGGGATTATCACTCCATATTTATCGGGGCGGCAGAAAACCCTATTCAATACGTAAATAGAACCAAATTTGACTGGGGTCCGTGTGTAGATAAATTTGATTTTTCTGTTAATTTATTTTCTAAAACCCCTCATAAATATTCTAATTTAGAATTTTTAAAATTAATTCGTCGCGCTCGCTTTGGTCTTTCATTGGAAGGTTATGGGCCGAAATGCCAACGAGACATAGAGTACATGGCAAATGGAGTGGTGCCAATTTTTACATGGGATAGCTTTAATGATTATCATAATCCCATTCAGGAAGACGTTCATTATTTATATGCACGGCACCCGCGCGAAGTAAAAGAAAAAATAGCTAGCACAAGCAAGGAAAAATGGCAAGAAATGTCAGATAATTGCATCGAATGGTTCAATAAAAACTGCTCCATAGAGGGATCCTTTAAAACAACAATGGAAATAATTAGTAACTAAAAAAAATTTTCCGAAAGAAATCAAAAACATAGTGGACTATATATACAGATGAATAAATACTTTTTAGTAATAGCAAGATACAAAGACGAGAAGCAAGAAATTTTTGATAACCACATTAGCCCCATCAACCAAAGATATTGTGACAAGCACGGGTTCGAGTATGTGGTCATAGGGAACGACGAGCCATTAGAGTTGGTTCGAGACAACCCTACGTGGT
>Ga0209434_1001161_pt1 | contig 12004 bp, 13 predicted proteins | sample ETNvirnome_2_300_FD_184068 | JGI IMG/M metagenome (GOLD analysis project Ga0209434, IMG submission 184068) | Marine viral communities from the Pacific Ocean - ETNP_2_300 (SPAdes) (version 2) | ecosystem: Environmental > Aquatic > Marine > Oceanic | place: Pacific Ocean | collected 2013-06-22
TTTTGTGTGTACCATGCTCCATCTTCTTTCTTGTAGGACCATTCACTACCTTCGCTTGTTTTAACAACTGGAGAGCTATAGCTCGGAGCACCATAGACTGGAGCAGCAACAGCTTCTCCTTCTTCTATAACTGCACCTTCAACCGGAGCCGAACCGGGTATACCTACCGCAGTATCTGAAGTAGATGGTCTATCACCCCATGGGGTTTTCATAACACCCATATCTCGCAGTTCATCCATAGTTCCGCCACCTCTAAAGTAAGTCTCTAAAGCCTGTGCTGCTCTTAGTCTATTAGGAGCAATAGCTGCCGAAGATCTTACACCATAGTTCTGCTCAAACGGCATTCTATTTCTTTGTCCACCAAACAATGCACCAGTTAAACTTGGACCAAACTTCTCACTTTGAACCTGTCTTGCTCTACCAATAAGATCTATATCAGGCTGAAGTTCTGCTTCCTTAGCAGCAATCTCCTCATCCAACTGCCCGACAGTGAGAAGTTCGTCGTATGGGTTAATACCTAAGATATCTGCTGTTCTTTGATAAGGTTCCAGTTCTCGTCTACCAGTCTTAGTTGACCAAGTTGTAGTTCGCTGAGGACCATAGTCTCTCTCAACAATTGCCTGTATCTTACGATATCTTGCTACTACATCTTTACCTGTCGCTGATGCATCATATGCTGCCAAGGTTTCCTTTTCAGCATCTGCCCAAGCATCTGCGTTGGAAGCACCAGCATCCAATTTGCTATTAGCCAGATCTTGAATCTGCATCTGTACAGCAAAGTATGATGTCTGATCCTGTGACTGTTCATCTCTACCCAGTGTACCATCTTGCCTGCCCACATCAAGCAGACCAGCAGTTTGATCAGGGTTATCCGCTCCTTCAATATATTTCTGTACATCAGTCTTAACCCACCAACTTCCCTTAGCCCTATCACCTACCAAGGCTGCTCGTGCAGGTCTATCTGTAACTGTAGTACTTTTCATATCACCAGACGAAGCATTCCATTCCAGCCTCTTCTGTTCCTGTGTATTATTATGCTTCCACATACTGTCATATCTCTGTGGAATACCTTGAATAATATTTGCTCTAGCGTCCTGAAGATTTAATATCTCATTATGAACCCTTTTATTAAGACGCTCAATTCCTGCCTGTTCTAATTCTGCCTGCTTCCAAGATAGATCCCACCATCTAGATCGTGCACCCATATAAGATGAAGCATACCTCTTACCAGTAGTTCCTTCTCCTATCTTAGCCTCATTAGGATCAAACGAAGGATCCTCATATGAGATACTATAGATCCCTGCAATAGGATCAATTGCTGTTAAAACTGCCATTGTCTAACCTCCCGCCTGTACTAACAAATACATTAGTTCCGGGTTCTTACCTAATGTGTCTATAGCCGAATTCAAGTCATCCTCACTTGTATCATATCGCTTAGCCATTTGCGTCGCAAAGTTCTTAAGTCTATCATCTATTACACCACTAGTAGTAATCTCACTTGTCATGAATTCATTCATATCCTTAAGCACCTGAGCATTATCTTCTTTCTTTCGTTCCTGCTCCATAGCCTCTCGCTGAGACATAGTAGCCAGTCTACCCCAGTATTCTGATTCCTCTTGCTCTGCCCTTTGGATATCTAGTTCTGCAACTTTCAACCCAGTCTTTCTCATTGCATCAACCTGTAGTTCTTCTGCCTGCGCCAATTCTGCTGCAGCAGTACCAGCACCTTGATAGGCTGAGGCTAACTGAGACTGTTGTAATAGTCTTGCTTGTTCTCTTGCTTGTCGTTCTCTATCTTCCGCTGAACCATATAACAACATCTTCTCTTCTTCAGATAAACCTAATTGTCCTTGTTCCATTCGTGTTTCTAGATCTGTTAACCTTTTAAGGTTCTCTTCTTCATAAGGCGACATATACTTTGTTGCACCTGTTGCACCAGCCAAACCACCAATGCCAGCACCAATGCCTGCACCTACCGCTGTTCCAACATAGGGTACAACAGAACCTACAAGCGCACCAGTCTGTGCACCTTCGATAGCACCTGATGCACCACCTCTAAGCCGATCCTTACGATCTGTCTTAGTATATTCGCTGTAATAATCTCTTGCCATATTAATATCCTCTTTGTAAACTAAGTAATGTTAGCACCAATATATTCAACTTCCAACGTGCTATTACTTGCCCAACAGTAACCAACGTCGTGATGTGCATCATAGACCACACCTAACTTGTGATTCCCAGCAGTCAATAACAATGATTTAGTTATACAATAAAATCTATTATATGCTGACCACGGAATGTTGCTAGCCCATCCAGTATCTGCAATAGTCTTCATTGGATCTTGACTAGGAGGACCTGCCCAACTACTGGGACCACCTCCGCCTCCACCTCCTGAGAATACACCATAGTCAAAGAACCTACCCTTAGATGTATCTGCCCAGGTCGTCTCGCCACCATTTGAAGATATATAGAAATAAGTTGTGTATCTATGTTCACAGATAGTTGCATTGTCTTCAGGGTCATTACAGGGTGTCTCTGGAATATACACCTCTATCCAAGTTCTGAAAGTTACCAATGCTCTCTGTTCTAATTCAAAATCAAATGCAGTATCTGGTAACGATAGTGTCTGAGATAAAGGTAAACTAGTTGTCGGCGTCACTGCCGCATTTTGTTGGTCGTTCCATAACGGTGTAATTTCTTTCTTAGTATATCTTGTGAAGGCATTAATATTCCTTGTAGTTCTATCCAAAAAGATACCAGCAGAATTTCCACAAGTGAACTGATGCTGTCCTGTACCTGCATTCCTCTCGCCTCTTACGATCTCTGGATAATCTATACTTTCATTAGCCAAATCAGCCTGAACAATATCCTTATTAATATAGCGTCTAGCATCTTCAAAGTTCTCATTAACCTCACTAGCCTGTGCTGGTTGTCCTGTTGTTATAGCGTGTTGTTTAACATAAGGCATTATGCACCTACCACCTTTAATTGCTCGTTCCAATTCTCCATATTAAGATTCATAGTAGCATGCTCTGTGCGAACCTGTACCCTCATACCTGTTAGATCACCAGTATTATTGGGTATGTATATGAATGTCAGACCATACATTCTATAACCAGCACACGGATAGTCACTACCAGCAGCAGCCCTATGTGTACCAAATGAATTCCTTGTATCAAATCCTATGTCAGTCCAAGTTGCACCGGCTCCAGTATCTAACTGTAACTGTGCCTTGACCCAAAAATAATCCAGACCTTTGTTTGCAGCAAGATCATTGTTAGAAGGATTAGTTCTAAAGTTAAAATGATATCTGAATACGTCACCAACACGGAATGTATAAGCAGCAAAGGTAAGTTCTGTACTACCATTATTACCGTGCGTCACTGTTGCAAAGGTTGTACCATTATAGTTAGCCCAAGCAGCAGTAGTATTGTCTCTATGTGCCCATACCTTAACTAACGGTTTATCTTCCCAGTTAATATGTTTAGTAGATACCCATTCAGTTCTAGTATTACTTTGATCTATCTGTCCACTATCAGTCGCCAAACTATTGAAAAAACCATCAGCCTCACTATTATTATTAGATGGTTGCCCAGCCTGTCCATTCGTGTATATTAAATTATTGCTCATCTGTACTGGTTCCTCGCCCACAGTAGCATACCAGACATATAGAAATATAAACCGTGATCAACTACTAGTGTCGTCCAAGGATCTCCATCAATAAATGATTCTTGTTCCCTAAACCACTTCACTACTATCTCTGTGTATTCTGTACCAATTGGTGTACTGAACGGAACATCTAAACAATACGCTCCAGTATAGATCTTTCCGCTTCTTCCTATCAACACACCATTACAGAAGATACCAATCTCCATAGCATCATAGGCTGAAGTATTCTTAGTCCATGCCGGATCCTGTCCGCCTGATGCTCTACCAGTTCTTTGCTCTACATTAATTGTTACACCACCAATAATCATTCCTTCCTTAGATTCAAATCTAATTCGTGCTCCTTGCGTAACTATACTGTAATCAAACAAGTTCCAGAAAGCCTCCCAACTATCTGTTGTCCATTTCGTAGCGTAGATAGCTGCTGGATCAACATTGTATTCTGTAGTATTCGTATTCGTAATTCTCCACTGTGCATAATGATATGACTGTGTAGGCATATAACTACTAACCGTATTCACGCCAAACGCATTGTCCGTCCTAACAGGATCTTTCATCTGTTCTGAATGTGCACTTTCTAACGGCATATTATTCTGGTCTAACTGACCGTTAAACTGCTGCGCAATACCATCAGCATCACGATTAAAATGATCTGCCTTGAACTGATCACCGTCCTTAAAACATTCTTTAGTCCAGCTACGAGCCACTGCCACCCCTCCTTGTTATCACCTTCTGGTCAGATGAACTGTATTCTACGTTATAGGAGATAATGTGAAATGGATTCCGACCAGCGATTCCCCACTGGAAGTGAGATACTAAACCAGTATGAACATCAAACCTAACCCTGCACAACTGTCCATTAGACCAGTTCTCTCCCCAGGTTGCTAGGTTCTTTACATCTGTGCCACCTGTTATAGTCCACACTGGTTCTGATGCTGTTGTATAATACTTCTCTACAATCATAGGAGCAGCAGTACCACCAGCTGTAGTATCGAACGTGTAGTCGGAAGCATATGACATCACCAGATCATTATATCCCTGTGATACCATTTCTATTTCTACTGAATGTATACGCTTCTTAATACTGTCATCACCAAAGTCATCCCAAGTACTTACATACTTTGTTTCATTCACACCCTTAGCCTGATCAAATAAATTGTATGTAACCGTATTGTCACCAGACGCTGACCACCTACCTGTTATACCCCATCCACAATTAGCAGACCAGACTTGTAGATCAAAGCCAGGAAAGAATGTCAATGCATTATCAGGCACTGTCGTTGCAGCAGAATAAGGATAGTCAGGATAAGTTCCTATTACTATCCAGCCTTCAGGATCTGCATCTAAACAAGTAAATGCCATTTGATAATTTGTATTAGTCCCTGCATGTGAAGTAACTGATACACCATCAGATAAATTCCTTAGGCTCCACTGCTGTACATCTCTATGGAATACAGCACCTCTAGTATTCTCGCTCTCACCATCACAAGGATAATGTACCCAGTATTCTTTCTCTCTTGTACTATAACAGGCTGTTGCTCTTGCTAAACTTCCTTCACTTAGTCGTTTCCATTCTCCATACAAACCTGCACTAACAGATTCTACTTTAGCGGTTACTAAGCCAGCACCAGACTGTCCACCTTGGATTGCATACACACCATCTTTTGTTAGAAAAAATAATCCAACACCGGGAACTTCTTTAATAGTATTCGTTGCCCTTGTTCCAATATCACTATCCAAGGTACCAATCGTATATGTATCATCGGAGATGGCTGAGATAACTTCTATGGATCCCGCTCGGAATACCAATAAGGAATTACTATAAGGGACAAGCGCAGTTATCTCACCACCTTGTCTCATCCCTACATCAAAGAATCTGAATGAATCAAACTGTTCTGGAAGGTGTCTATTACTATATCTAATGCTTGTACTGAAGTCATCACCTCCAGCAACCCATATGCAACCATTATATGTAGCAGCATACTTGAACGACTGATTGATTAATATACTATCAGTCAGTGCAGGAGCCGTCTCTAACATTAAACTATCTGGAATAATATCTACATAAGTCTTAGTAGTATTATCGTTCAGTTGCTTAACAAAGTAGTACTGCTCTGCAGCATTGTTCTCTAAGTTCTTTGTTCTATAAATCCTACGAGCAACAACATTATTATCACCTACAGGAATATCATCTAAGATAATACCTACTTTGTAATTGTCTTGGGTGTCCCCGTCTACCTTCCAAGTAGTACCCATCGGATCACTTAAAGGACTTTCAGATCCTGTGTCTGAAACGAAACTAACCTTGTATCTATAGTGGTTCCAGTCTCCAGCATCGTCATTACCTAATCCAATTGATCTCCAGGCAGTGACATATTCTCCTTGTCCTGATTCTAAATCTTGAGGTGTATCTATCTGATCTAAGTTTACATCATAAACTATTGGAGGATTAGGACGCATCGTATAACCAAACGGTGACTGGAGATATCTACCCCAGAACTTGAACGGTGCTTGATAACCATTCTGAATTAAAGCAAACCTACCAAACGGTGTTAACTGTGTACCGGGATCATCAGCCTTAGGTATATTCCTACCGCTTTCTAATATAACTTCTCGGTCAGCAGTACCTGCATTACCAAAGTGATAATGCAATATACCATTTCTTTCATAAAGATAGTAGACTTCTGATCCACCGTGTCTAGACCAAATTTTAAGGAACCTTGTCGGCTCCTTCACATTAAGCAATTGCTCATCAGTAAATATGATGCTCATAGCATCTTGAACAGGTATTACGTTTTCCCAGCCTCTGTCGTTCTTCCAGCCAAGACCTACATCTTCAACCCGCATATTCTGAATATCAGATGCTAGATTATTCTGAGCCTTCCATCTCTGATCAACCCCACCTGCCAGTCTTTCTTCTGTAGTCTTCGTCTTCATTAATTAATCTTCCTGAGAGAATTATAGTCATAGACGATACCACGGCGTTCCATTCCGAACTGACCCCTTTGCCAGAAAGTATCTGCTCTATCAACATAACGCCTCTCAAGAATCTTAATTGCGTCAAACATTTTCTTATCATACATACCAGCCATTGCTGCGTTGCCACCTTTGACAAAGCATTCATGCAATACTTTATATACTATAAGCTGATGAAATTCGTATGGCATCTCTGGACTATCTGTACTGCTACAGAGCCGATAAGGCTTACGCTGATATCTTAGTTCGTATTGTCTGAACTTTCTTCGGTTCAAGTATGTCATCGAAGGGACGACTGCTGCAGCAGCAGCATATTCTTTCTCAAACCCTTGAGGTCTGGGATAAGGTCTAATTCTTAGATGCTGTCCATCCCATTCTTGGTATCTAGGAGCACCGACATGAACATTGAATAGACCATTAAGGACTACACTACTTTCTTCATCTGTAGCAGTCATAGGTAGCCAGTCGTTCCTACTTGCAGTTGCAGCTCCACTACCTACTTGTCTCCAACAAGGAAGTCCTTTTCTAGTACCAGTAGCATGATCATAATTTGAATTATAGAATACTACTTTCTTCATTCCTTCAAAATCATTCTGATAGATATCAACAGCAGGATCATATGTCTTAGCCCTGACAGGTCTATCATCCCAAGTCTCAAAATGTAGTGTAACTACTGGACTTGTATTATCTTCTACGTTTCCAATATCAACTGTATGAGGATCTGAGAGAGGACCTATAATTCCTCCAATCTCAAATGCCCAAGTAAATTCCCATTTAGTATTTGCTAAGAACGGCGTAGTAGTAGGCGGAGGACCTACTGCAGTAATAACTGGTGTTCCCCACTTCATTCCAGCAGGGATATCTATTGGAGGAACTAATACATAAGCCTCACTGAATTCAGCTGTATAGTCTTCTCTTAAATTTAATTCTTCATCTCGTCTAGCAACTAATCCAATCTTCTTTCCCCACAGTGGATTCTTTGCTGGGACTGGTGCATCTCTATGACACAGCCCTAATATCTCTATAGCATCTGGAGGAAGATGATAGAACCTATGCTTCAACTTCCAAGTAAGATCATCAGAAGTAGTTGTACATCTGAGAGGTTCTACTGTTCTAATTCCAACACCAGTATCTGCTACTGTCTCTATAGTATATTCTCTTCCTTGAATTTCAATTATCTGTCCTTCCCAAATTCTAGGATCTTCTAACAATTCAGAGACTACAGCACTGAAGGTACAGTCTCTTCGTCCATCTAATACATTCAGATTAGGAACTGCTGCTCCACCACCATGTGGAACTTCAGGAGCAATATCTGGATAGATGTTTAGGAATTCAGTCTTCCTACCAAAGTTCCATCTCTTGCTCAGATATAACTGATTGTAGGCATCGTTAATTAAAGCATCCAGATCATCCAAGTATGTTTGGATTTCTGGATTGTAATCTGTTATGTTCTTTACTTTATTCCTCAGTTCTTTTAGGTTCATATTTCCAATTCCTATATGGTCGTCTGTTTAACACCTACATTTATACTAACTGCTTTAGCAGAGAAATTGTAAAGATAAACTTCAAAAAAAAGAGAGGGTGTCCAGTCCAAAATGTCTTTAAAACAACTGGACACCCTCAGCAATTCTAATAATTTATGAATCGCTTGCGATACCAAAGAGATAGACATCGGCAACATTACCAGCAGCCAGTGTCAACACAACACCTGACGCTGGTGCGATATCCGCAGCAACGTAAGCCCGTGCTCGTCCTGGCACACCAACAGCTGTTACTATCGGTGTTCCCGCCGCAGTACCAGTAGCCACAGCCGCATTCTCAACATAACCACGGGTACAGACATCAATCTGTGTCCCAGCGGTTCCATCTTCAAGTGCGACCCCAACAGTCAGCGCATTACCTAATGCTATAATACCTGCTACAACAACCGTAATGGCGCGTGCAGAATCAGCCTGTGCTAAGTCAAGACAAACAAAATCGCCAGCAGAAACCGCCCCGTTACAGTGAAAACGCTGTACCGTGCGACGATCCAATGCTGTCGGAATATCGATTGTATTGCCGAACACATCCTGTGAAGTCTTCTCTAAATAACTTAATCCTGATCTAGACATATTACCAAGCCTCCCCGTCAAATAGTAATCCCTGAGAACCTAAGTGATCCGCAATCAACTGACCCTTCCAATAGAGGGTAGCCGCACGGGCTGTAGTTCCAGAGATATGTTCAAAGTCAGATACTGCAAAATCAGCGTCTGGATGCATCACTAACTTGATTCCATCAAAGTTCAGGAAGTAAGCAGTAGCCGCTTGTCCGACACCGTTAACAGTAGCATCTGGCATAGCAATATCAGCCTCACAAGGAGCACCAGCATAGAGCAGAGACATACGACCGCCGTCCAAAGACTTCTCGTCGACATATCGCTCGTTAGCAAATAGTGCTCGTTTGTAGTTAGCGAACCCTGCCTCAGACATAATAACCGCATCAACCTGTCCCATAGGAGCACGACTATTAGTCGTAGTCCAAAGACTGTTCATTGATGCAAGACCGTTGGTGTTAAAGGAACCAGCAGCGTCACCGATCTGGTTATACCAACCGACAACGTTAACAACTGATTTCTGAATACCTCCAATGGTATTAGTCTGTGTAGCAGCCGCAGGTAGACCTTCTTCTAGGAAGCCGGTAGTTGCTGCAGCAGGTACGCCGTTAAGACTGTTAAGCCCTGTAAGAACCGTAGATGTACCAGCCAGAAACTGAAGATTCAATTCCCGCCTAAGCATACCCATAACAGAGCGCATTCGTGCCTCAACAATTTTCACGATTGCTTTCTCGCCCTGATTTTCCAGTTCTTCCTTTTTGGTGATTACGATAGGTGCGGCGAAATCCGCCCAGTCATAAATCGCCGGTTGCATAACATCGTTAACTGCTAGGCTAACTGGCTCATATCCAGTAGGTAGACTTGTAATAGAACTGTGCTCGGCAATCGCTAGAGGTCGCTGGAGCTTAATCCCGCCATCCTCAAATTCAAGTCCGCCTGCACGTTTACAGTGATCTAAAAACGCAACCTTCTGGAAAAGTTCGTCAACCTCGCCGTCTCTGATACTAAACAAAGTTGAGGATAATAGTTCATTTGAAATAGCCATATGATTTTAATCCTTTATATATTTGTTTGCTATATCGTCAATGACGAATGTTACTTCTTCAGTTCCGTAGAATTGTCCACCGTTTGCTCCAGTGGGTTCTGCTTCTTCTGTTCTTCCCCAGAATATATTGCGGTTATCCACTTGTACAGGTGGGTCCACATACAGGGCGGGAAAAGTTGCCCCATCTAAAGATGTATAATTTGTAAAATTCTTAGGAGGTAAACTACCTTTAACTGGATGTTCTAAACTAAAGATGTATGTATATTCTTTCATTTACCTCTCCTCTGTCTTGCCATTTTCTTAAAGGTCTTGGCAAGATTATACCTTTTACTTCCTTTCGGACAGGACTGGGAACCATACTTCTTACCGGTGCAAACACCACTAGTTCCCCTCTGCTTTATAGACTGTGTAGCCTTCCGAATCCAATTCTTTTTTTTACTTCGCGCCATTTGCTTTATGCCACTGATACGCTTCCCAAGCATCTCTGAACTGAGGATTACCATTGACCTTACCAGCAGTACCGTTAGAGGTTTTATTCCAAGCCTCATTGGCTCGTTCCTTCTTAACGATCTGTTCACCTTGTAATTTAGTCAATGTCTCACGATCCATCTTAGCCTTGGTTATATAGTAGGCATCCTCCAATTTAAGTTCTGGTCTATCCCTCAGCAACTTAGCAACCTCAACCCGAACTGTCGGCGTTGTAAGATCTGGGTTATCTCTCTTAAAATTATCTAACGACATCTGCCGTTGCTTAAGATACATATCCTCCTGAACTGGTTGCATCATCTGCTGAAACATCTTAGCAGCCTCTTGCTTGATCTTGTTGTTGATACCATCATCAGTAAATACATCGTGTGGTACTTCAGGATCCTTAGCAAGTTCTTTAACATCCTCAGCAAACTTACCGTTATACAGAGCCTGTTGTTCTAGTCTAAGTTGTTCTCTCTCTTGTTCTAACTGCTTCTTGATCTCAGCAACTTCCTGTGTCTTACGGGTAGTCATTGCTCTGAGGTTAGAAATTAATTTCCTACCATTCTCTGGTAGATGCTTAAGTACTTCCTGATAGTTAGGAAGATCCCTATGCGTAGTATTCATTATATCGTCATTAGAAAAATCTGCACCAAGCAAATCATCTAAACTAAAGTTCTCAAGGAACTTATCCGTTATTACTTTAGGAGCCTCTGAAGGGTCCTCCACGGCATCCTGTTGTTCTACTGGGGTATTCCCCTTGGTAACCTCTTCAACAGCCTCTACCGTAGTATCAGGTGCATCGGAGGTGGTGTCCTGTTGGACAGTCTCTACTGCTTCGCTCATTATATTAAACCCTCTCTAAAAATAAGTCTTCAATTGTTTCGTCACTACCTTCTGGTAACGGCGTTCTCTCATCATCAAGTGAAACCTCAGCATCACTTAGTTCCACAACCTCTTCATCAGGGGTTGCAAGAAACTTCTTAAATTTACTATTACGGAAAACCTTACCCAACTTACCAGCCAAAAGCTTTAGACTGGAATCATCAGTAATCTCTTCCAAGGTAAATGTATCCTCTTCATCAAGTATATCTTCCACAATAGCATCATCGATGCTCTGCTTGAACATAAGCAGGATCCGAACGAATTCAATCGGTAGTTCCGTTTGATCCGTTGGGAAGTCAGGATAGTCTGCTTTCAACCCATATAGCGGTTGACCTTTCTTAGTCTGAACCACCAATGCATTAAGAGGTTTCCTCGTAAAGTTACCCCTCGGTTGGAATTCACCAACTAGTTCATCCTCAGCAACTGCTGTTTGTTCCATACCTTCCAGCACTTCAGGTGCCAGTTCGTCTTCTTCTATTCGTACTTCTAATGCCATTATGTTTTTGCCTCCCTTTGATCAGCCTCTTTAAGCATTTCTTTAGCAGGCAAGACTTCTGTAATTGCCCTCATAGTTCCACCATAGGTAGAACCGTATTCAACCACTTTCTTCTTGTATGCATTATTTAACTTCTCATACTTAGCATCTTCTGCTAGCTGAGATTGTATCTTACTATCTACAAAGTCCTCAGGAAGATCATTAGTGTTGACATAACCCATCTTCCTACAGATCCTTTCTTCTTCTCTCTTGTTAGTAACAGTGCGACCTAACGCCTGACTATACATCCCATTGACACCATACTTACCAGTCTCATCTCCCCATAGGGATACTGTTCGTGCTGGCTTGGATACAACATCCTCAAAGCCTCCTTCA
>Ga0209434_1001163_pt1 | contig 12003 bp, 9 predicted proteins | sample ETNvirnome_2_300_FD_184068 | JGI IMG/M metagenome (GOLD analysis project Ga0209434, IMG submission 184068) | Marine viral communities from the Pacific Ocean - ETNP_2_300 (SPAdes) (version 2) | ecosystem: Environmental > Aquatic > Marine > Oceanic | place: Pacific Ocean | collected 2013-06-22
GAGAAGAGCTTTGTTCGCGAGGGTGGTATGATGCTTACGGGTAAGTTGCAGGAAGCTGATATACAAAATGGCAACGGGCGAGTGTATCCTCGAAATATTATGGAGAGGGAGGTGAAAAAATATGCTCAGCTTGTAGGCGAAAACCGAGCCCTTGGTGAATTGGACCATCCGGATTCGTCTATCATTAATCTCGTGAATGTGTCACACATGGTCACAGAGGTTTGGATGGATGGTCCTTCGGTTATGGGTAAAATCAAGGTACTCAACACACCATCTGGACAAATTTTGCGCGCCCTTGTAGAGTCGGGGGTGAAGACCGGAATATCCTCTCGGGGTATGGGATCGGTGACAGAGAGAATGGGCAAGACCATCGTTGAAGATGACTTTCAGCTAATTTGTTTTGATATTGTATCGGAGCCCTCTACACCGAATGCATTTATGGCGCTTAGCGAGAATAAATTAATGAATGAGCGCGTTGCGAAGAACAACAAGATCATTAATTTGATAAATGAAATTATCAGTGAGTAATGAAAAAAACAGAATTTAAGAAATTGATTAAGCCCCTCGTCCAAGAGTGCATTCACGAATCACTTATGGAAGATGGGCTGATATCAGGGATTATTGCAGAGGTGGTTAGGGGAATGGCCTCAGCGACTGCCGTCCTTGAAGAGAGTACACCGCAACCAGATCCTGCAGCCGAGCGAATGCGCAGAAATGCATTCAGCGAACAGCAAACGGAAAAGCTTCAAGAACGCAGAACTAAATTGATGGCTGCTGTTGGCGGGAATGCATACAATGGGGTGAACCTATTTGAAGGCACAACCCCCGCCCCAGCTCAGGCATCTCCCCAACAGCAAGCGAGTCCTCTTTCTGGACAATCACCCGGCGACGCTGGCGTGGACATTACAAATCTTTTTGGTTCTGTAGGCCGAAATTGGGGTGCTCATATGAATGAAGTTAAAAAAGAAAAGTAGGTGATTGTGCCCATTAATGTAAGTGTGAGAGTCAGAAGAGGCGAAACTACTGAAAAGCTAATTCGAAGATTTATCAGGAAGTGCAAAAAGGACCGCGTAGTAGAAGAGTATCGCGCGAAAACTGATTACCATATCAAACCATCGGTTAAGAGAAAGCTCAAATCTGAAAAGGCACGTCGTGAGCGAAGAAAGCTAGAAAGACGTCGTGCCGCAAAAATGTTTAGATAAAAGAGTGATATCGATGCTATTTAATAACGGAGAGAAGTAAGATGGCAACCTATAATTATAAAGCAGGCCTTGGAAACGTGGGATCATATCAGGTTTCGGGTGTTCCATATGTGACAGGGAACGTCCAGGCCCTCGGCACAGCCCCGGGTACAGCTGTGCGAGTTGCATTTCCATCTGTTACAAGTTGGGTGGTTGTAAGCAATGTGGGGGGGAATGCCGATCTTAAGGTTGGATTTTCCCAAAATGGAGTCGACGGATCTGATAATAATAATTGGCTAACAGTGGCAACTGCTAGTGTTACCCCCCGGCTTGAAGTTAAGGTTACGGAAATTTGGCTTAGCGGAAGTAATGGTTGTTCGGTCATGGCCGGCCTAACTAGTATCGGTAATAATACAATTAATAATATCGATGTTTCTCCAAGTGGCTCCAACTGGTCTGGATCAGCGGGGGCCCTCGTCGGGTAAAAAGGAGGTATTTTTATCCTTTAAGAGGAGGCGCGTCTAGATGGCAGATCCGAAAAACAAGTGGAATCAACCTTCCACGCCGCCCCCACCGATGTTCTTTGGTAAAAAAGAACGCGACCTAGTAAAACAAGTTAATGACGAATTGTCCGAGCGTATTATCGGGCAGCCAATTGCTTATTATCCTATAAGCCTTGAAGAATCTAATTTTAATGAAGTATACGGTGAAGCCATTGAGAAGGTTTCAATGCCCCCTGTTCGTGTTTATGCCTACGTTGAAGTAGAGAACGAACAAAGCAATGAAACATACGGCTACGAGTACCAAACAAAACTCACCGTTAATTTTAGTGAAAGACGGATAACTGAAGACCAGAATCTCTATGTGCGTGTTGGCGACTTTGTTCAATACGGCGACTACTTTTATGAGATCGTCCGGACGTATAATGATACTCGCTATTACTTCGGACAAGTAGAGCACAAGTTTCAAATTAGCGCAGAATGTGTGAGGGCCCGCGACGGTGCCTTCCGCGTTATGCCTGCTGTCGACCGTCCCGCGGCCGTCACCCGCGACACAACCGAAGCATCTGCCCCCGCTCCGCGGGCCGCCCCCTACCCTCCTCTAGCTGCAAGCTACGTTACTATTAACGCAGAAACAAGGCTACCCAACGAGCGCGTAATCACAGCTGGATCAGGGATTACCCTAACGGACACTGGTGCAGGGGGCACCCTTACGGTAGCCTCCTCTGGTCAAAATGCTATAGGCCCCACGGGATCCATCCAGGTTAACGCCGGCGCCGGTACTTTTTATGGCGATTCCACATTCACATATCTTACAGCTAGTGATACCTTATCGTTAACTGGCTACGTTACAGCTTCCGGCCACGTGTCCGCATCGACATTTTATGGGACCACTGTTACGGCATCCTTCGCGAGTTTGTTGCCGACATCTGGCGCCGTCGCAGGATTGGGGAGCTACCTCGCCCTAGATTCTAATAACAATGTTATCATCACCTCTTCGGCAGGAGGGGGTACTGGAGATGGCATCTTCACCACCATTAATGGATCGCAGGCATATGTTACAAGTAGTCTAGCAATTGGTGGCACTTCTGCTCCGGATCACAAGATTTCGGTGAGTGGCGCAATTTCAGCATCACTCAACATTTCAGCGTCTGCATTTTATGGAGACGGCTCGAATCTAAGTGGCATAACCACTTCTCCTGCCGGCTCCACAACCCAACTTCAGTATAACAGCGCTGGATCATTCGCTGGATCATCTAATTTAACTTTTAACGGGACCACGCTCACGGGTTCCTACACAGGATCGCTTGCAGAGTTAACGACCCTTACGGCGTCCGCAATGCTTGTGCAAGGGGACGCAGTGTTGGGTGATGCAAGTGGTGATACTGTAACAATTAATGCCCAAACTGTTGCTTTGGCTAATGTTGCGGCCGGGACAGACAACACTGTTCTCGTTTATGATGGCTCGTCTATCGTAACAGACGAAATTGATTCTCGTGTCTGGGGGGCAACGCTTGTAGACGCCTCCGGAACTCCCGTCGACAATCAGGTGGGCATCTGGACCGATGCGAACACCATGGAAGGTAGTACAAATCTTACTTTTAATGGGACAACCCTTACTGGGTCCTACACCGGATCTTTGGGGGAATTTACCACCTTATCGGCGTCTTTGGCAAACCTTGTTCCTGTTTCGGGTACCCTCGGCGGCCCCGCAAGCTATTTGGGGGTGGACGTAAATAATAATATTATTGTTTCAGCGGGTGACGGCGCCAGCACGGACCCCGGCGGAGCTACTACACAAATTCAATATAATGATGCTGGCTCTTTTGAGGGTTCCTCAAACCTTACTTTTAACGGCACAACCTTAACCGGCTCTTATACGGGCTCACTAGCAGAGTTTACCACCTTAACGGCTTCCGCTTTCCAGGTAGAGGGAGATGCTGTACTTGGCGATGCTAGTGGCGATACTGTAACAATTAATGCCCAAACGATAACGTTGGCAAACATAGCGGCTGGTACCGACAATACTGTTCTGGTTTATGACGGCTCCTCTATCATTACTGATGAGATAGACTCGCGCGTGTGGGGCGCCACTCTGGTTGACGCTACAGGAACGCCTGCGAATAATCAGGTGGGAATCTGGACAGACGCCAACACGATGGAGGGCAGTTCCAATCTCACTTTTAATGGTACGACTCTTACGGGATCCCTTACGGCGTCGTCAGGAAAGTTTAACGTTCTTTCTTCCTCGGCGACACACATCGTCGCTCCGACGGGCTCGAAAGCGGGCCCCGGGAGTTACCTGGCTTTGGATGCAAATAATAATATTGTTTTGTCCGCTGGTGACGGCTCCACCTCAACCCCTGGTGGTGCCACCACCCAAATCCAGTTTAATAATGCCGGCGCTTTCGCTGGATCATCTAATTTAACTTTTAATGGCACGACACTAACGGGGTCTTATACGGGCTCACTAGCCGAAGTAACTACTTTAAGTTCTTCAGCGCTTCTTACGCAAGGAAACTCTTATCTTTCCGGTGGTGTAGTACATAAGCGTACAGCCATCGTCACAAGCCACACAGCATCTATAACAGAGTATATTCTAGGAGTAACTGGCGTGCCTACCTCTATTTTGTTTGATGCTACAGCTTTTACAGATGGTCAGGTAGTTGTGGTGAAGGACGAAAGCGGCGCTGCAGCCTCTGCGACGGCGATTACTCTTAATCCTTCAGGGTCCCAAACAATTGATGGAGCAGCAAGCCAGACCATAGAATCACCATATGGCGCACTATTATTATATTCAAATGGAGTCGATTGGTTCGTATATTAAAATAATCTAAAGAATATGGGCCGGATCTCAACTACGTATCTATATGTAATGAGATATTGTAGGTGTGGGAAAGTAAAACTCTTATTCCTCCGCTTATGTTAAAGCTTACTTTTGGTTAAAATCACACTCTCAGTCATTTATAGGAGGATTATTAAAAATGGCATATAAATTCCAAAGTGGGGAAGCTGTCTTAAGTGGCAACCTCAAACAGGAAGGAACAATATCAGGCTCCGGAGATGTTACTCTAGCCGTTGGAAAAGATTTTAATATCGCTGGCTCCAACGTCTTGAATTTAACGACTCTCGGTTCTTCTGTTGTTGGTTCTTCATTAACAAGTGTAGGCACCCTTACGGGTCTTACAGCATCAAGTCCAATCTCGGCAAACGGCGGTCTCGAAGCCGGCTATGCGACAATTGACGGCGTTATTTCTGGCTCCGGCGATCTTCGACTCGGCGCTGGTAAAGGTATTGACATTGGTGGAGCGGCTAACGTACTTCAGGCAGCCTCTCTCGGCTCGACTGTCCTTGCCTCGTCCCTGACGAGTGTAGGCACCCTCGCGGGCGTCACTGCGTCTAGTCCATTCGTGGGACCAATGAAACCAACTGCGTTTTCTGGCTCTGTCGGTGTTTCCGGTTCGTCCGCTAAGTTTAGCGGCATTGTTAACGCTGGTCGCTTTGTTGGTAGCGGCGCTGGACTTACAAACGTTACAACAACGACAACGAATGTGACCTCGTCAACGGGAGATATTTCTTACGAGCTAGCCTTTACTGAATACCTAGGAACTGGCGTAGGCTTAGGCGGAAACGCCGGACTGGCATTCAATCCGAATGGGCTTACGAGTGCGTTCAGTTCATCCCTTATCCTTTCTGGTACGGACAATGGTTTCCAGATGTCGCGGATACTTTTTGGGGGCAAGACCATCGGCCAGATCGCGGTCGAGGAAGATGATGGCGTCAAGCTTAAAATCATGTTTCCTGGTGGCGGCATTGATATTTCAGGCTCGACAGAGTCCGGTGTTGCTATCTATGGTGGCGACGCCAGTGGCGCTGGTGTCTGGATTCGGGGTGACCAAGGGTTGACACTGACAAACGCCGCGGAAGCTACGAAAGCTACGATCGACAAGGACGGCAACATTTCCGGCTCTGGCGATCTTCGACTCGGCGCTGGCTCAGGTATTGACATTGGGGGGCAAGCTAACGTTCTTTCGCAAGCCACCCTAGGTTCGACCGTCCTTGCCTCGTCTTTGACAAGCGTTGGTACTCTCGTTGGTGTGACTTCGTCGCAACCTATTGTTGCAAGCGCAGGCCTGAAAGCAGCCGCGAACCTTTCTGGTTCTAGTACGCTGCAAATTGCAGGCGCTGCTAGCTTTAATAGCACTGTGGCAGCCAAGGGTGCGATTAGTAATGATGGCGGATCGATCTCTGCAGCTGGTATTATTTCTGGCTCGGGAGATCTTACACTTGGTGTCGGATCTGACGTCAACATCGCCGGCAGCAACGTTCTCAACTTGACCACTCTAGGGTCGACCGTTGTTAACTCGTCTTTGACAAGTGTTGGCACCCTCGTTGGTGTGACTTCGTCGCAGCCAATTGTTGCAAGCGCAGGCCTTCGTACGGCGCAGGACCTTTCTGCATCGGGCGAAATTCAGGCTGCAGGAGCTGCTGAACTCAATAGCACTTTAAGTGTTAATGGAGCCATTACTCTTGCTGGTGCTTCGGATACCGCAATTGCAGTGGGTAGTGACAGTATTTACTTCCGGGATGGCGATGGCACCATGAAGCGTGACACTATTGCGGATCTCGTTTCTGCAATGGCTGGTACAGGCCTTGCGGCTTCATCTGGACAATTGAGCGTATCTGCGGTTGGTACCCCAAATGGTATTGGCGACGAAGCTGCGAATCTGGCGGAGGGACTGAATTTCGGTACAAACACTTTGACTGCAAATCGTACATGGACCCTTCCGGCGTCTTCCGGGTTGACTGCAGGCGACTGCGTTCGCGTGAAGGCCCCCGCTGATGTAAGCACGTACTATATTAAGGTTACAGGCTCGGGAGCACAGAAGATTGATGCAGGTAACCCTCTGCTTTATCTTGAATCGGATGCTGCAGGTTTGTCATTGTTCTATGTTGCAACCAATAAGTTTGTGATCTTGTAAGTCGATAGCGATTTAGACATATTTAAGGGTGGGTATCTTTCGGGGTGCCCGCCCTTTTTATATTTGAGATTCTATTTAGTGTGAAATGGCATATAAATTCGCAACTGGTTCAGTTCGCCGCGGCGACATCTATAATGAAGATGACACGCAGGGAAACACTTATTTAGATTGGAACGAGGACGCTTTAGGAGTTGTTGCTGGCGGTACTACTGTTTTTGTTGTAAGCGGCTCTACTGCGCTAGTGGGCATTGGTCTCAGCAATCCGTCTCAACCTTTACATGTGAGCGGCAATTTGAGAGTCGAGGATGGCTATGTGAGCGCCAGTGCTGCGCTTTATGGAACAGATCTGGTGCTGGCTACCAATAGCGACAGCAGTCAGACAACAATTTATCTTGAAGGAGGGAGTGGGACTGAGATTCTTTCTACCGGTGGAGGCAATCTTAATATTACCGCTCAGGATGGCAGCCTCTACCTCTACGCTAGCTCCTCCGGCGACGTCATCGGCTTCGGCACCAACGGCAATGCTAGCAGAGTAGTCATAGATGAAGATGGCAATATGGGCATCGGTACAACAGAACCCGATTACACTCTTGATGTACAAGGGTATATAAGCGTCGGCTCGGCAGGGACTGCTTATATCATTAACAACAATGATACTGACACTCATATTAAACTTGGGGGGGGCGGCACGCCCGGGGTTGATGGGATGGTCTTTACGTGCGGCGGCAAAGCCATGCTGACTCTAGATGAGAACGGTCTAGATACCGTATCAATTGGTACCACGGGCGACGCAACCGACTTTAAGGTTATGACAACCAATACCGACTATACTCTATATGTGTCAGGGGGAGTTGATGGAGTCGGTATATGCACTTCGGCGCCTGCTGTCTCGCTTGATATACATTACACCGGATCTGGCAATCCGGTAAATCTTTCAAACGATGAAGGAGGCGGAGAGGTCGTCTATTTTGGAACTTCTTCGGCCGGCCTGGTCGCGGGAGGTATCTATTATTTAAATACAGGTGGGGGATGGCAATCAGTGGATAGCGCAACCACGGGAAATGGTCACAACCAGTTACTAGGTGTGTCACTGGGCACGAAGGCCAGCAATGATGGTATGCTGATTAAAGGATACTTTGATATAGAAACCTTTTATTCCGGCTCTTTTATAAAGGGGGCCCCCATGTATATTCAATCGAGCAGTGCTTCCCGCGCTGCTACCGCCGGCGGTTATCTAAGTGGCGCAGCTCCCACTGCTGGCAATTCATATGTTAGAGTTGTGGGGTATGGCACAGATACAGCCAATGTAATTTATTTTAATCCGGACTCTACGTATGTTGAGATCGCATAATGGCACAGGCGCTCGCAAATATATTAGGAGTAAATATGGCGAATATTAAAAGTATTGGAGGCGTTGATTATAGTGGTTGGGAGGAAACCTATTCGATCGATTTTGCTGATTATGATAGTAGTGGAGAAATGAGTGATGATGACACTATCAGTATTAATGGTGTTACGTGGACTGCCGACGTCGTCAACGGCACAATTGAAGTTAAACCGGATCACGGCCTTCTTATAGTTGCGGGCTCTAGTAGCGATATGTTCGGCAGCACCTTTGCTGTTCCTCGCTTCTCGGCCGATGTAAGTGATCTGGTGCCCAATTTAAGCACACGCGATGTTGTGTGCATGCAGTGGATTCAAAGTTATCCTGAAGATATCCCCACAGCTAATTATGAATGTGCCGGCGCACAGTTCTGGAATGGCTCTACGGGCGGAGGCTGGAGGGGGATGGGTGTCCGTCAGATTTACACCGGTGGGGCGAAATGGTGCCCGATGCGGGGCACCACTAGCGAACTAAAAGTTAGTATAGGAGCTGACGATGAATATAATGCATTTGAGGTGGTATGGTATTTTACTGGACAGGCCGGCATAATATCTTCTCCGGCTGTTGATGTAACGACGCTATCGGATCCCCTGGTTATGAATTCACAGCGCGCTTATTCCAACTACATGGGCTCGGTCGCCCCCACGGCGACTGAGGCAAGTGTGGCGGGTGTAGAGCTTACAATTTCTAATACGAAAGTGATGCTCTATGCTATGAAGGTTAGTTCGGGGAATGATTTCTCGGGCCTTACTACAAAATTTAGAATGTTTAAGACATCCGTCGCCTAGGAGAGAAACATGTTTGATACTGCTAAGTGCGATGAAATAACTCAGGAATGCAAGCAAGCCCTAGGTCTTTCGGACGCGGACTATACCAGTATCCAGTCTGGCATTTCAGAGGACGGTCTAACATTTACGGTTTTCTTTTATGATGTTAACGGGACCCTGGTTGGAACGCGCACGGTGAACATAGAGCCCCAAAATCAGAACTATTAGTCATTTCCTCATGTTACGCACTATTTATTTTGATTACATATCTGAATTGGAGTAGTTTTATGTCTTCACTATTAGAAGAAGCGATTGTAGACGCCAAGGCCCTTAAAGATGCAGCCTTGAAAAATGCGGAAAATACTGTTCTGGAGCGGTATTCCGGGGAAGTGCGTACAGCACTCGATACATTGCTTGAACAGGATGACTTTGGGCTTGGCTTAGGAGAAGAGACTACTCCCGAAGGAGATATGTCTTTTGCTGATGATGTACCCTTCGCTTTTCAAAATGAAGAACTCGATGCGCCCGCAGAGGATGAGCTTGTTGAGATTGATTTTCATCGGCTCAAAGAGCGCATCGCCGAAGAAGAGGCAGCCGGTGACCCACCCCGGGCTGAAGATCTCATGAGTGCAACCGAGATGGCACCCGAGATGGGCGCAATGGCCGAAGCACCACTAAATGAGGACGAATTGGATAAAATGGCCGATCGTGAAGCCGGGACCGATCAGTCAGAGATCGCTGCGGGCAGATATGTGGGCCAAGAAATACCTGCCGGCCCGGGCCCGGGCCACGAGGAAGATGAGCCTGTGACCGAAGACGACGACCCCGAAATTGCCATCACGGAAGAAATGCTGGCCGACCTGGTGGAAGAGCTTGTTGTTGACATGAAAGCAGTACCTCAAGGGTGGGCTTCAATTAACTCTGCCGACAACGGCATAGAGCAGGCCAACAACGATGCCATGGGCGCCGCCCATGCTGCACATCTAGCAGAGGAAGAGGAACTCGAAGAAGAAGAGTCCACTGCCCCGGATGTGACCCACATGGTATATGAGAGAAAAATATCCACACTTACAGAATCAACAAGAGAGCTTCGTACTCTCTTAATTGAATCCAAGGATCAGCTTACTAAGTTGAACTTGGAAAACGCCAAGCTTGTTTATCAAAACAAGGCATTAAGCAGCACCTCCCTGAATGAGCGACAAAAAGAGAAAATTGTCGAAGCTGTTCAATCTGCCAATTCTGTTGAAGAAGCAACTATAATCTTTGAAACAATTCAAAACGCAGTGGGCGTCTCAAACTCCAAAAATAGTTCGAGGCCACAAACACTTCGTGAGGCGGTTCAGAGACCTATATCGCTTTTGCTCAACTCTAATAATTCGAATAATTCGAAGAAAAACAACGAGGCAACAAGAGATCCAAATATGGATCGAATGCTGCGTTTAGCAGGTTTAACAAAACAATAAAACATATTAGGAGGTTATACAAAAATGTCTATTGTACAAAAATTAACCGAAGGTATCGTTAACCGTGATCTTGCTCAGGAGGGCTCCGCACTTATTTCTAAGTGGGAACAAACAGGCCTTCTTGAGGGGATGGGTAATGATGTCCATCGTAACGGTATGGCTCGATTGCTTGAGAACCAAGCAAAAGAGTTACTCCGTGAGTCTTCCACCATGCAGGCGGGAGACGTTGAGGGCTTTGCGGCTGTCGCATTCCCCCTCGTTCGCCGTGTATTCGGCAACCTGATTGCTAACGATCTTGTTAGTGTTCAGCCGATGAGTTTGCCCTCGGGCCTCATCTTCTTCCTTGACTTCACCACTTCTACAGAGGGTGCAGGTCTTCCAAGGTTAGGTTGGTCGTCAACCGAGCAGTCACTCTATGGTGGCGGCCGGATTGGTAGCCAGATTACTGGCGGTGTTCTCTTAACGGGAACTAACGCTGAAGCTGGCCCGTATGCCCTTAACAACGGCTATGCATCGCCGACTGGTTCGCTTACTGCGTGCACCACGACGATCGTTGCTTCCGGTACTGTGGGCACGCCGAGTTCGTGGACCGGTACTCGTTCTGCGGATGGAGATCGTCTTGTCGAGTTTGACCCAGATTTATCAGGGTCTTATGTTGCAGTCGCAACGGTTCCCAGTTCCGAAATTGGTGAGGGAGTCGATCAGTGGAACTTTGAGGACTTCGTTGCGATCAGGTTTACTGATGGCGGTGCGGTCCCTCTTCTGGGTGGCAACATTGTTCGCCGATTGACCCGCGTTGATTATAATGACTCTGCCAAAGTACTCATTGTGATGCAGCAGTCTGGATCTACGGCCCATGCGGAAACATCTCTTGATGGGGTTGATGGTGGTACGATTCCAATTAAGGATAACTTTATTGGGGCGGACGCTCTCGGTTCCCTTAAGGGTACTACCGAGTGGGGACTTGAAGCTGTCAAGGGCATCCCGGAGATCGATATCAAGGTCGATTCGGTGGCCGTCACGGCGATCACCAAGAAGCTCAAGGCCAAGTGGACCCCGGAGTTAGGACAAGATCTTAACGCCTACCACAACCTTGATGCCGAGGTCGAACTGACTCAGATTCTTTCTGAGCAGATTGCACTCGAAATCGATCGTGAGATTCTTGAAGATCTCGTTCGTGGTGCTACGGCTGGTACTCGTTACTGGTCCCGAAGCCCTGGTTTCTTCGTTAATCGCGAAACTGGCCAGGACATTTCCAATAGTACAAGTCCTCCGGACTTCACTGGTAATGTGAGTGAGTGGTATGAGACTCTTATTGAAACTGTCAATGATGTCTCGGCTCAGATCCACCGTAAAACTCTGCGTGGTGCTGCCAACTTCGTCGTCTGCGGACCTGAAGTTGCCAACATCCTTGAGTTCACGGCTGGCTTCCGCGCCAATGTGACTGCTGATAGCGACCGTGGAGATGCGGGCGCTGTTAAGGTTGGTTCACTCTCGAAGAAGTTCGACGTTATTGTCGATCCCTACTTCCCGCGTAATCTGCTCCTTGTGGGCCGACGTGGTAGTAGTTTCCTTGAGAGTGGTTATGTATACGCGCCTTATGTGCCGCTGCAGACCACACCTACTATCTTCGGTGTCGAGGACTTCGTACCTCGTAAGGGCGTCATGACCCGATACGCCAAGAAGATGGTACGTCCTGATATGTATGGATTAGTTATCGTTCAAC
>Ga0209434_1001164_pt1 | contig 11999 bp, 6 predicted proteins | sample ETNvirnome_2_300_FD_184068 | JGI IMG/M metagenome (GOLD analysis project Ga0209434, IMG submission 184068) | Marine viral communities from the Pacific Ocean - ETNP_2_300 (SPAdes) (version 2) | ecosystem: Environmental > Aquatic > Marine > Oceanic | place: Pacific Ocean | collected 2013-06-22
TTATCCAATAGTCACAGATTCAACGAAGCTTAATAGGACTTTTTATGGGGCCTCACATAAAACGTCCGCTAGCGCATGGATGCTTACAGCAGAAACTGCGACAGGACTGCCCGCGGGCGAAGGATATGATGGTGGCCCATATTGGGATTATAGAATACCCTTTGAAACTTTGATTAAGCCTGAAAAATACCTTACTGATGTGAGATTTTTCGATATTGAGCCGCACCCATCGGCATCTCTTGATGTAACTGCTTCGTTTAAAGGAAAGGGCGACCCGATATATTCTTTGATGGCATCAAACTTTTTTGGAGAGGTGGGTAATTTCTTCTTAAAGGACAATCGGTATACTCGTCTCGAATCAGATACTGTTACATCAGATTTAGAATTTAAATCCGGAAGTGTTTACGGAGCGCGCCTAAGTATTCGTCGCTCCTTAAGCGGTAGTAGAACATATGTAAATGAATCTGGTTCAAGTGGTACTAATGTTGCGTATGGTCAGTATGGTGGCAGAGCATATAATACTACAACCAATACTTTTATGACCGGTGTTTTCCCGTTGCCTCAAGATCCCAGGCAAGCTCCCAAGGAGGAATTGGCAGAAAACTTTACGATGTATTCCAGACCTACAGCCTTTGGTCCCGCAATTGCTGGAAGACCTTCGGGTGCTTTGGGATCATCATCATATGTTGTTTTACCGAATCCTGCTGATAGTGTTGCTGGTTTTAATTGGGCGTATACCCCGCCATATTACAATGGTGAATCTTGGCTTGATATAATTTTTGAACCTACGGCCGATACCAAGTATGATTTAGAAAAAATATTATCAGAGACAAAAACAATTTATTGGCGCGCCGACCCTGGAATTTCGTCATCAAGCGGAATCTATGCCACCACAAACCTGTCTGGCACACAATTATTACCCACATTTAGTGGCAATGTTAGAACTCTTTATGGAGATGAAGATGATCTTATCTATGACGGCAAGAATATAAATGCCAATGCAATGCAAATTAGCGCAAGCATTAATTGCTTTGGAATTGAAAGAGTAACAAGACAAAGAATGGATAAATTCGGCAATCCAATATTATCTGAGAACGAGACCGTTGGCAAGAAATGGATTATTCAACCCAAGATGGAGACTCCAATGCTGAACTTTAATGATCAAGGAACTCATCCGATCTCAAACGCTGATTCAACTCTCAGTCTTCCATCATATTCTTCAGCATCCGTTCCCCGTGGCATGTGGCATCAATTTGGTATAATTGAGCCAGATTCATCAAAAGGTATCTTTTTGGAAATTGGAGATATTCCAACAGAATGGTTAAAATATCATTATGATGTAATCAGCAATAATAGTATTTATAATAAGAATAATGCAAGTGGCTTGGGCACCAACATGTACAAGACCATGAAAGCTTTAACAGACGTTGTTAAGTTTGATATTGACAATACTTCAAAACGTTTGGGAGAATTAGCCGATAGTGTCACCATTAAAGAAGCAATTGTAGCTGTGCCATATTCAACAGCAGTATCGACAGAAGATGCTACATTAGCTAACTATAGACAGCAAAGCAAGACATTCTTTTCTATAGATAGAAAGAAAATAGATGCTTGTCTAGATTCGGCTATTGGCAGTGAAACAGGAGACTCCATAGGCTTTGCAGGAGAATCTATTAGAAAATTAGTTCAAAAAATACAGAGATATAATTTACCACCGCAATTTGATTTTATTAATAATCTTGCAGTTGATCCGATGGCAATGTACATTTTTGAATTTGAATATACATTTGATAAAGATGATTTAAGTTATATTTGGCAGAACTTGGCTCCCCGTAATTATCAGCAAATTACCAAGACTTCTACCTCCATAGCTCATCCTCTTACAGATAATGAACTGTTACAATCCGAGGATATACTTAGTAAAAACACGAGATGGATGGTATTTAAAGTAAAACAGCGCTCACAAGTGAGTTATGAAGATCAGATCACTTCACAAGCTGGAGAATCAGCCAACAAGGGTGAAGTTTTTGATACTCCGACTAAAAAATCTAGTACATATCCAATTGAATTTAACTGGCCTTACGATTATGTCTCATTCGTAGAATCGATTAAATTTGATACAGAAGTGCTTTATCGCGGCGCCACTGAAGAGTTAAGTAAAGGAAAGCTTTCGGCAGGAAAATTTAATCAGCAAGCTAAGAACGGAGAGAGTTCAGTAATGACTGCAACAACTGCAGCCCCAACAAGAACTACAGGCCCCGGGCAGGCCACCGGTGGTCGAGGCGGCGGTCGAGGCGGTGGTCGAGGCGGTGGTCGAGGCGGCGGTCGAGGCAATTATTAAGGATTAAAATGGCAAAATTTATTAATAAAAAAGAACAAGTTTTTGATTTGAAGTTGACTCCGCATGGTCACTATCTTCTTTCTAATGGTACGTTTAAGCCGGCTTATTATGCTTTTTATGATGATAATGTTATTTATGATAAGAAATATGCATTTAGTGGTTCTGTTGAGAACCAAAACAATGTTGATAAACGTATAAAGGACGAAACACAATATCTCGAAAGTTTAGTACTTTTTAAAGATGTAGAAGAAACTTTAAATGCTGGCGTCATCCTCGACCAACACGGCGACACCATAATAGGAGCAGCGCTCCCTGGTACCGACGTTTTTCAAATTGATCGTGTGATAGGGGATGCCTTTTTGGATGGTCAAGCCAATTATGCACCCGCTTGGAAAGTGGTTAGTTTACAAAGCTACATTACATCTTCGTTTGAAAAAGACACTACAAGTGATACGTTAATTCCACAACTTAATATACAGGCTAATTATACTTTAAGAGTGGTAGAAAACGAATTTATTTTTGATCCTCAAGATGTTCGAGAACTAAACAATAGAACAAGGTCATTTTTGGATAACAAAATTATTGAATTGCAAAGCACCGATCCACTATATTATATCGAAGAGCTAAATACGGAACTACTTAATAGGAATTTTGAAATTGAAGTATTTCATATGTTAGATTCATCATCGTCTGGAAAAGATAATTTCGAAAGAAAGCATTTTGAGAAAGAAATACCACAAGTACAAAATGGATTTTTGGTTTCTGAAGTTAAGAAGCAAATTAATATCGATAGATTAACAACAGGCAGTATTGAGTATTATTTTGATGTTTTACTTGATTCACAAGTTGAACAAAAAACAGCATGCAGGGGTGCTTCTAGATTTAATAAACAATCATATTATGTTGATATAGATTTTGATTGTGAACAAGAGAAGGATCAAAGCCTATTTTACGATATTTACGGATCAGTTACGGAGCCTGAGATATGTCTGGATTAACTTTAAAAGGAAATATAACGAGCAACGTTGGTGAATATTTGCCGGCCCCATATATTGATCAGATTGTGGTTGAAGGCGAACAGACATTGCGCGTCAGAAATTCTATTTTTTTACAAGAAAAAATTGGTCAAGACGTTAATGATGGAGGCAATGTTGTCACAGCCACAGACGCTTATCAAACTGCAATTGCAAATAATATTCACGTTTATTGTATATACTTCTTTAATATGGCTGATACGGGGTTTTATGAGGGCATTGTAAATAAAGAGATAAATCCGCTAGCACTATTAGCGTTATCCGCTTCGTCTTACGCAGATGCATCTCGGACTGGTACCGATCCAGCCGCGTGGGGCCCAGGCCGGATCCACCGCGCTAGCGCGAATATTGTATTCGAATCGGATAAGCTTGAAACAACATACGATGAAAATGGAAATCCAGTTCAAAAATATTCTGCAGAAACATTGAAAAGGCTTAAAAACTATTCATCGGAACCTCCGCTGTGGCCAAATGGGTGGAATGAGGTAAATTCATTCGAGGTTATTTCTTTTACAAGCACAATAGATGTAAATGACCTACCAGAAACTGAAGCAGATATTAATATACCACTTCTTAACGCTCAAGTAAGCGACATTTCGCACGAGAAAGTTTTCGAAAAAGGCAGATTAATGGACAGATATCGATCAGAATATGTGGACGATAGCAGTGTTATATTTAATGATACCCCCATAATTGGTATAGATTCTGCAGTCTATATACCTAGCGTAATGACCCATGAGCAGATTGTTGCAAATTTCCAAGACTTATTAAGTCAATATTCTGGAGAATATACGAAGGAAAGAGGAAATGTTAAGCTTAAAAGAATGATGGATAAAATTTCTTTTATTTTAGAAGTATATGGAGACGACGCCGATTTATTGTCGCAATTAGACATGCTTAGAAAAGTATTTCCCGATAAAACACCGTCCACGCCACTTGGTAAATTTTACAAAAGGTTCAGGCAAAGAATTTCTAATATAAATAAAGCTATCAAGCGGGGCCCCGGCTTAAGAAGAGAGATAGTATATAATTCTAAAATTGTTGATTTGCGGTCGGTCGCAGAAGGGACTACCGTAACAGTTACATATGACGCCTCTCCGTTGGGCGAGAATTATATATATAAAGACTGGGGAGCATCGCTCATGGAAGTTGATATGGGCCCCTTCACTAGTGATTATGAGGTAGCAGCAGGACATTTCTTTTTTGATTATGAAAAAGCGCTTCGTCACACTTCGAACATAGCAGCAATTTATGATGTTAGTAAATTAGAAAAATGGGGCGTACATATACCATATAAACATTTTGAGGTAAAAGCAGTAAATGCGAATCGCACGGGGTATGCATCCTCAATCGTTGAGGAAACTGGAGAGGTTATTATAAGCGCAACTGATGAAAATATAGATATTGGCTGTATTTTCGAAGAAGGCGCCCATTTTCCAACTACAGAATATTGTTATGTTATCGAGAATGCTGGCATAGAGGGCGAGCATGTTATTGTTCTCCCCGAAAGGGTAACAGAGACTTACGATCCGGGCGACGGTTCTGAGGTTACTGAATATGGCTTTTACGATACTCCTTATGGCCCTCCAGGCCCAGACTCGATTAAGTGGAATGAAGGCGGTTATATCACCAGCTTAGTACTTCGTTATTATGTTAACCCAACAAATATACAATTTTCAACCATTGACAATTATAGAATGATGTGTTATGAGTTGTTAGATTACCAAAAAGATTCCATCGCTTCCGATTACGCAGTAACAGTATCAATAAATGATAACACACTTGATGTTGTAGACGCACTCATAGAGGCATGCACCGATGCATATGCGCTTTTGGAAGAATATGCAGGTTTTGTTGATCATGCATGTAGTTTTAATGAAGATATAGGTGTATTTAACAGCTTCTTCACTGAAGCGATGCTGGCAGAATATCCAGATCCTACCAAAGCCCCATGGTATGTTGCACCAGCCCATTACTTGATGCATCTAGATTTAATATATAATACTTACGGGGGTGATTCAGATGAAATTGTCAAGGTCGCTCAGGGATTATCACAACAGATTAGTCCTGCGGTGGGCACAAAGACGGCTCTTGAAGATTTTCAGTCTACGTTCAAAGATTTTATAGATAGTGTATATGGAGATAGTGGTACAATTACTGCCACTATTGAGACTGTAAAAGAAAAAGTAGAAGCTTCATTTGCGACAACACTAGCGATCCCCGGCCGAACCTCAGCACACGCGGTTACCACTTTTGAGTCTTGTGTAACGGACGACGACTGTATAGGCGGATTCACATGTCAGGGTGGATGGTGCAAGTTTCTGGGCGCAGAGCCCGAAGAAATTTTGGGGCCCTGCAACACGGTGGCCGACTATGACTTCTTCCTGAAAGACGTTGAAAAACTCTACGGTGCATATGCATTCGAGGGAACTTGGAAAGACGCTGTTGATAAAACAGCAGAAGACTATACGTGCCAGCCAGATGAACACGAATATGATCTCGATCCTCACCCCGGCGGTCTATGTTCCGAAAATGAGTCGTATAATGGTTATGTAGATGGCTATATAGAAAAATGTACTGATTTGAGTAATTACCCATGGTCCACCGCCGACACCTATTGGGAACTCATCTCCCAATTCCTCAGCACACCGTGCAAAGTAGATCCAGCGTCCAAACGAAACATCGATTGCGAAGATTGCGGAGAAGCCGCACCGAATTATCACACAAAATGCCTGGATCTTTTCGGATCCTTCGGCGGCGGCAGCGAGGGGGCCGGCCCCAGTACCGGTTGATCCGATGATAATTACCATAGGAGATAAGCATGAACTATAATAACAAGAAATTTATAAGGGGCGGAAAGCCTTCCCGAGTAACAAGTAATGAGAGAAGAATTAATGGACAAACAGTAGATATAAAGAATAATACTGGGAAATATGGAATTTTAAGAGCGACCAAAGTTATGTCGCAGAATAATGCGGCAAGTTTTCTGAGTAACACAAATGAGGCCCTAGAGGCATTAAATATTCTAGAATCTATAGGATGTTCGGTCGCTGATAAATCAGATGCCAGATTTAGTTTGATTGCGGAACAAACTGACAATGAAGTTCTCACAAATCCTAATATTTTGGGATCTCAAAATCCAAAGAATCGTAAAAAGTTAGATGCCACAAAGAGTTTCCCCAATGCAGATGATCCTTTTTACGAAGTTGATGTTGGCCGCGACGAACTCGAACGAGAAAAAGAAGCAACGAATAGAAGACTTGAGGCTGGTACCAAAACACTAAGGCTAGCCGCAGATATTGCAACGGTTAATACTAATAAAACTTATGATAGTACTTTGAAACAATTTACGAAGCAAACAAGACATAACGGTTGGTGGGCCGGCCCCTATGATTTCACGGGTCGTAACGGATGGTGGGCCGACGGCGTGTCCGGACCCTAAAATATTATAAGTAACTAAAATTAATTTATGCGAATAATTATTAAAAAGGAAGAAATAAAGCGTGGCACACAACAATTGTAAAGATACTGCGGGCTGGCAGGATTGCTGGAAAGAGGGGGTCGACCACTGGGAAGCCGGTGGTGATGTCCCGGCGCTCGTCGGACTGATCCAGAAAATCTCCGACTGGCTCTTCGGTAGCCCCAGCGATGAAGACCGGGAGATTGTTGAAGAATATTATAAAGAGGCGTGTTCAGTTACATATGGCTGTGATTATCCTGCGGACATGGCCGACCATGACGAGGGGGATCTGATCGGCACTATGGCGGGCGACATCGAGGCCCCCGCAGGCGGAACCCCGGCCGACGACATGGAATCGACCCTGATCGATCACCCAGACTTTTCATTATATGAATATTGGAAAATTGGATACTTAACCTCGACTGTCGATAGTAATGGACTTGTTAAGGACAACAACTTTACTTTGAATTATGGCACATATATTATTCTTGCTGGGGACGGTGATATATACGATGCCGCCACTTTCAAGGGAAATGTCGGTACCCGGGGGGAGACCTCTTTAGAATCGGCGCTCTCTTCTATAGATCCTTATTTGGTTGGCAGTATGCTTACCGATGAAGAACTTGATGGAATATCTTCCTTTCAAATTAGACAACAACTCTTAAATCACCTCGACTTTGAGTATTTCATAGTAAATTGGGCTTATGGCGATACGTATAGACCAGGATTTGGGCAATATGACATGGCCGGTACCCAGTATGCTATCACATACCACGGCGATAAAGGGCCCATCAAGGACGCATACAGGCTTACCAAAGGTATTGCTGGGTTTGAAGCCAGTCTTGAAGAATTTGTTGCTGATATAGTTAATTCTGTAATTGGTACTGTACCAACTATAACGGATCCGGTCCTTAATTTCAAGAAAGTTAAGAAAAAGAAGATTAGTTTTGAAGATTTATCTACATTTGAACAACTTGAATCAGGCGTTGCGGTTGGAACTGTTGCAGCTACAACCTCGACCGCCGCCTCGACTACGACAACAACTGGTTATTAACAACAGGATTTATTGATGAGCACACCCATAGAAAGCATTATAATCGATACAGCGCTTCTTTCCGGCTCTGGGGATACCCTTAGAACAGCTATTGGTGGCTATTGGTATGAAGTGGAACATGAGTGGGGTGTCGGTTTGAATTTTTCTGACGCAGATACACGACATCCTGATTATAAATTATTTACGAAAGTTTTTCTGCCGCTCGCCGCCGACAATCAAATTGAATCTGAAACAATTGATAATAATATTCTGGTACCAAGCAAGAGATTTCCAGTTAGAATTGCTAGCGATAGCTCAATTAAAGATGATCACGAATGGCGCGCCATATTCCTTGGTGGTACACAGGGCGAAACCATTTACCCGCCTAAATATAATGAGACAGTATTTCAATATCTTAAGTTTAATCACGACAAACCGTATCCAAAAATTACAGGAACAGAGATTTATAATGCAACCAATACGCCTGTTCCCGAGATAGAGATTTCATGTGATTATTCTGATTATTTAGCGCCATATGAGGGGCACGCTAGGCGGTTGGACTCTGAATTATTGATACCAAATTATTATGTTTTTGCAGATCTCACACATCATAATTTTGATACGAATCCGGAATCAGAGGCTTTATATCCAAATGAATTAATTAATTTTACCGCCCTCGAAGGACAATATGAAGGAATTTTGAGTGATATTTTTGAATTTAACAACAGCGAGATACCATGGCCTGTGCCAAAATGGAAGATCGATCTTTTTGATGAAGTTGCGCAAAGAAATACTAACTTGTCACAATATTTAACTTCTTCTTTGCTACAAAGTACTCTCTCGGCATCTACAACTAGTTGGGTTAAGGATAAATTTCAAACTTTACTATTTGATCAAGAAACAATACATAATATTTCTGTATTACAGAGTTATCAAGAATGTTTTCCGTATAAGATGAAAATCAAGTTCTTGTCATCTGCTCCAAGCGATTTCGTAGATTCAATTAATAATAATAATTTTTCACCAAAATTTATTAAAACTTTATCCGAGACGTTTACCAACAAGATAGGCGAGCTTCTTCCGAGAAGTAAAAATTATGCTAATTATATGAATTATAATATCATCGTAGATGGAGCGCCAGAATACACAGAAGAGGTATCGAGCACTTCTTTGAGAGAAATTGATTATATTGAATTTTTATCTCATTGTTATAACAACTATATCGATATAAATCAAAATTATATGTTTATTGGCGATAGTAATTTATATCGTCTAGCTGCGTCGAGCAAAGATGACACGTATCGCCACATTAATACTCAGACTGCAGTTGGCGTTTTAAATGACACAATAAATTTTATATCAAATACTAATAATGTTAGTGTTCTTAAATGGGATGATTTATACGCCTCAAACGAAAGGCACACCGAAATATTAGCTTATCGAGTAGAAAAGATAGGCGGCCCCGGTACCGGAGATAATAAAACGCAAAATGTTTTACAGAATTTTTGGTTTGTTAATTCAAGTGATATGGTAGATTTTGAATTTTTTGATACTCAAGTTAAGTATGATGCTGAATATACCTATAGGGTTTATGCATATGCACTAACAGTGGGAATCAAATATAATACTAGCGATCTAAGACTCACCCGGCAATTGGGCTGCGGCATTGACAACACCGGCGATGGCGAATGGGATGAGGTAGGATTGGAATTTTATAATCCTTTCTCGGCCGATGATGAAACAGTTAGAAAACTATTCAAAGGTAGTTATGCAAAAGCAAATTTTGATGATACATTTGGTGGCGAATTTGGCGAAGGCGAGAGACTTTATTCTTCGTATCCTTTTCTGGCAGATTTTTATTTAAATTATGAGCCGACAGTTAAACTAATTGAAATACCTTTATATTCTAAGACGTTGAGGATATTAGATAATCCAACCAACAGATTAAATATCGTACCATATCAGGTACTTGATTCTTCCGATAGAATCGGGTACGATTTTACGTATAATACCTTTACAGAAACTACCTTTCCTAGTACAATTAGTGAAGAGGATCGAACATATAAGCAAAATTATATGCATGCGCAAGATTTACTAGATAGTTCGGTCCTCATTAAAGAAAGCATTTCGAAACCCAGATACCTTGAAGTCTATAGATTATCGAAAAGACCAAAAGCAGTTACTGATTTTGATAATAATTTAATTGCAACATTAGACTTAAAAATTAAAAACTCAAAACATACCAAGAAAGTAGCTTTTCATGAAAATAGAGTACGAGCGAATAGAAAATACTATTATTTATTTAGAGTATTAAACGAACATCGTAATTTGTCACATTTGTCTGAAATATATGAAGCACAACTAATTAATGATGGAGGTTATCCGTACACAGTTTTTAATGTAATATTTGAGCCAGAATTGGAAGAAGAGATATTTGATAAAGTATCAAATGATTTTAAGAAGCTTTTTCAACTTCAACCAAATCTCAAACAATTACAATTCAATACTGATGGAGTTGACTTCGAACAGAGCGCTGGTTCACAAATTAACAACTTAGTTGTTGGGACTGCAGACGATTTAATTTGGGATAAAACTTTTAAAGTTCGCTTGACTTCTAAAAAGACTGCTAGAAAAATTGATTTAAATATTAGTTATTATTTGAATAGCGAATAACCAAAACTATAACTATTTACGTAAAGAGAGGAACATAAATGGCTTTTTTAGATAACTCAGGTGACATCATTCTTGATGCGGTATTAACAGAAACCGGCCGTCGTAGAATGGCACAAGGTAATTTTAGAATTGTAAAATTTGGACTTGGCGACGATGAGATTGATTATAGTCTTTACGATAAGAATCACGCATCTGGTTCGGCATATTACGATTTAGAAATTTTACAAACTCCTGTTTTTGAGGCTTTTACGCAAGTTAATGCTGGCATTAATTACGGATTGTTGGCCACGACGAATGTAGATTTATTATATTTACCTGTACTTAAGGTTAACGAAAAAACTGCATATGGCGATAATATTACAAAGACAAGTGGGCTATATTATGTGGCCGATGGATCTGGAGATAGTGGAACCAATCGCATTACAAATAAATTAGGTGACGCGAGCGTTAAATATTTGGAAGGTACTGCCACTGGTAATAGTTATATACTTCTGGAGTGTGGATTGGATAGCGGCTTTGGTACCGTACCGATAGGATCCACAGAAAATAGAGAAAGTTATATTGTAGCTAATAATTTAAATGACAATAGTTTTACCGTTTTTGTTGATAATAGGTTTTTCTCGTCGGTTCAGGGTGTCACTTCCAAATCTTACGTTAATAATAGTGGCGGTAGTACCGGAACGGATTTAAATTATAGTATTAATTTGGCTGCCGGAACGCCAACTAGCATAAGTCTTGGAATAAATAATTACACCGGATATAAAATTAATGGAATATCTAATCTGATTGCATATAACACAACCAATACAGATCAGGATACCTCAGCTATAGCTGGACCAAGATCTGCAATGACGGCGCTTGCACTCGTTGTTAAGGCTGGGATAAGCGCAGAATATGCATTGTACGGTTCAACTAGCAATACAACACGATTGGCCGGCCTAACTGTTGACTATGTAGATACTATGGTTTATGTGCAAGGAAACACTAGTGGTGCTACTCTTACAATTCCTTGTACTATAATCAGATTGTCATAATATTATTGGAGAGATTAAATGGCAGTAACAAATTTTGAGATGGTAGACACGACTAAGGACGTGACGACAACTAGAACTCTTTTACACGAATCCATTCCCTTGACTGGAACAATTGTTAGTGGAACTTACGGAACTTTTCCAGATGAAGGTAATATTAAGAACTACACACATGGACAATTTCAAAGTGTATACGACTATCCTTATCTAAGTTCATCAGCAAATCATATTTTTGATATAACTATTGGATATGATGAAAGTTCGGCGCTATCAGAGTCAACAGCATTGTCAACTCAGCAAAGCAAAAAAATCAACATGTATAACCAATTTTCTCAAGTGTTACTTGGTTATACTGGTTCTACTAATCAAGTTAGAAAATTCGAATTAGATTTAGATTTAGACGAATCTGCCAACACTGTAATGAAAG
>Ga0209434_1001167_pt1 | contig 11987 bp, 15 predicted proteins | sample ETNvirnome_2_300_FD_184068 | JGI IMG/M metagenome (GOLD analysis project Ga0209434, IMG submission 184068) | Marine viral communities from the Pacific Ocean - ETNP_2_300 (SPAdes) (version 2) | ecosystem: Environmental > Aquatic > Marine > Oceanic | place: Pacific Ocean | collected 2013-06-22
GCTGTTCCTTAATGTTGTTCCATTGAAGCTCCGCATACCAACGATCTCCAAAGATGTCGGTCATGCGCCTACTTGTCTCGCGCATTGCGTCTAACACGGCTTCATCGCCCTCTTCGCGGTTCTCCCAAAAGTTGCCGGCATACACGCCGCCCAGACAAGCGGACGCCGCAATGATACCTTCTCCGTACTTCTCCAGCAATGCGTAATCTACGCGAGGATACCGATAAAAATTCTCGGATTTATAGCTCTCGGAGATCAATTTAAAGAGGTTATTTAAGCCCTCCTGGTTCATCGCTAACAGGACCAAATGTCTACGCCTACGTAGGATGTCCTGTGTCTTTTTGCTCCCGCCCTCGTCCTCCACAGTAGCCCCTGACGCCTTGTCGGCTTTAATACCACGGGCCCTCTTCTTGTCTTCCATTGCCTTGGTGTACTCTTCGCGCCATTCATCAACTGACGGGATAAAATACGCCTCACAACCAAAGATGGGCTTGAAGTTCTTGCCTTCCGCTTGCATCTTTCTGGCATGTAATACCTGATAGGCTAACCCATTCATATTACCATGATCTGTGAGCGCTAATGCATCACATCCATTCTCATACGCAAAATCCATATGCGCCTGTGGATACCCAATGGCATCAAAAATAGAACCAGCAACGCTATGGGCGTGCAAACCAACAAATTTAATCTCTTTCATTTCTCAACCTCATATGCTATTTTACTATGTTTATGTGTCTGTGTCAAGCCTTCTTCTGGCTTTTTAATATTATTTTCTGAACCTAAAAACTCGCAGTATTCTCGCCACTTAGAGAGATCATAAAACCACCCCAATTCATGGCGCGCTGCATCTTTTTCCTCCACGGGGCCAAACACTTCTTTAAAATCAAAATGCCGTGCAGACCATCGCTCTTCCAATGGCAGCTTCTTTGATGGCATCTCACCGGGAGGAGGATTAATAAATGTCCTAGTTGTCTTTTTGTTTACTGCATTCCGACAAGCTTTGAAATCATTTCCAAACATAGTAAAAGATAAAGGAAGATTGTCTTTTACCGTTTTACCGTTATGTGTCAAAAAAAAGTTTTCTTTCATGCTAGAAATTTGAGTCCTGTGTTCTCTTAAGCCATAAATATCATAAGCCGACATGGGAAAAGTAATATAATATTTGTCAGGCAATAACCATTTTGATATTTTATATGCCACCTTCCAAGCGGCTAATATGCCGTATAAGGCTCCCCACCCATAAGAGTCGCGCCGGTCGCGATCTTTAGGATGAATCGGCACATAGTAAATAGGAATTTCCTTGCGAACACCTTGATAAAATTTAGTAAATTTTCGAGAATAATAAACAGGATCATAAACCCACTCTCCCACTCTTTTTCTAACAATGGGAGCCAAGTCCTCATTTGCTACGATCCATATGGTTTGACAGCCAACCATAGCACACTCGAAAACTGCTTTTTGAATAGCAGTATAGCCGGCGTCTACTGGCATCATAATAGCAGGTATGTCCATATCAAAATCCGTCTTAAGATTTGCAACTGGAATAATACCTGCCAAATGTGAATGGCGGGGAATGGCTGTCAAAAATGCCTCAAAAATCGATTGTAGGCCATACTAGCCGAATATAAATCTCTGAGTAGATCTTTTTCTTTAACTTCTTGTAACTTGATACCATCTTGTTCCTCCCATGCCGCGTCCTTCTCTTTATGTTTTGTGCGGCCGATAGATGTTGTTCTAAATTTATAATATTTTGGTTTGCCATTTGGTCCGTACCCATTAAATACTCCTTTCATTCCTCGGGTTTCCATTTCAGAAATTAGTTTAAATCGTGCCATTGTTTCAGAAAAATCAAAATCTAAGATATCCTCCTCCTTGATTCTCGAAACGACACATGCATCCTTCACGGGAGTGTTGCCATCAATTCTATCAGATGGATAGAACCATACTTCGTTAACGAAGTCGTCTTCCAGTCGAATATAATCAATGTCGTGCTTCCCTCCTCGATTGAATGCTATCCAATCATAACATATATAATCATTATTCGCAAGTGTTTTCTTTTTTAAACCAAAACAGTTTTCATCACCAAAATAATAGCATGTATTAAAACTAATTTCTGCTATTTTAGAATATTCATTAAAGCATATTATTGTTTTGTCTTTTAAGCGTATGTTGTGGCACAGATCGGAAAGAGGCACTTTTCCATCAAGAGAAAGGAAAAACACCAATCTCTCCCATAAGATTTCTTTGGAAACCCCCACAACTTTATCATCATTAAATGTTTTTAAAACAACCTCCGAATTGTCAATCTTAAGAGGCGATAAATCAATATTTGATTTTAAATAATCAAACCTAAAAGGACGCAAACCCTTAGTGAATATTAGCGGCATCTGGTTATTAAAAGCAAATAATACCGCATTTAGGCTGCTCCCAATTACTATATTGTCATATTCAAACATCATTAAAATGAAATTGATTCACCGCAGCCGCATGACCTCTGGGCCTTTGGGACATTAAACACCAATCCAGAGTTTAATAGATCTTCTTTGTAGTCCACTTCCATTCCATTTAAAAACAAATATGATTTCATAGGAATACATATTTTAACGTCATCAAATTCAAACGTCTTGTCCTTTTCGGCTGGATGTGCTATGAATTCATAGTCATACATAAAACCAGAACAACCACCACTTTTTACTCCTATTTTCAAATAATGATCGGGAGTTTGTCGCTTTAGTAGCAATGATCTTATCTTTTCTTTAGCAGTATTAGTTATCGTTATCGCCATTTTTAATCCTATAATCCTTAATTGCTGCCTTGACAGCATCCTCAGCCAGTACGGAGCAGTGTATTTTAACAGGGGGCAGGCACAGTTCTGTTGCAATATCTGCATTAGTAATGACCTCGGCTTCCTCTATGCTCTTCCCCATAACCAAAGTTGTAACCAACGAACTAGATGCAATTGCGGAGCCACATCCAAATGTTTTAAATTTTGCATCTTCAATAATACCATCGTCATTAATTTTTAATTGTAGTTTCATCACGTCCCCACATGCTGGGGCACCCACCAATCCTGTGCCAACGGATAGGTCACTTTTGTCCATCGAACCCACATTTTGTGGGTTGTGAAAATGATCTATAGCTTTATCTGAATATGCCATAACTCTCCTTTATAAAATAGCTTATTTTTTGTTTTTCATTCCTTTATTATCATAGCCCCCTTTTTCTATTTGTGGGTGCATAATATGCATATTCTGAGGATAATGTTTCCATCCCAATGCATGTCCCAATTCATGTTCTAAAACGCGGGGCCTATTAACATGTTTTTGTCTAATAAATATTTTTGCCTTAATAATATATCCAGTGGTAGTCCTTACTGAGGTTCGTGTCACTGCTAAAAGATCTTCGGGCAACGCCTGGTTGCCTCCTGTTATTATTATTCCACTTCCATAGTCTACTCCAAAACATTCGGGAGAATCATAATTATACCATATATCATAGAACTCGTATCCACTGTTCTGCCAATACGCAATAGCTATTTGAACTCTGGTGTATGAAATATTTAATTCTTTGCAAATCTTTACCACCGGTGGCTCTTTCCACACGCCTGTTTGTTTCGGTTTCCCAAGCGCAAATGTTTCATAAGTACTAGCGGTAAAAAAATGTAAAGGATAGCTCGTGGCATTCAAACAAGAAAACAATAATAATATGAATAACATACTAGTACATAGTTATTCTTCTTCGTTCTTCACCTCGTCCAAAAGCGCCTTAATGTCTAGGCCGGCGCAATCTATTTTTCTCTTGCTAATATGATAATGGCTTACAAATCCACTAAACTTGCCATATGGAACATCTTGTTCGTATTTTGTTGATGTCTTTCCAAATTGTCCCAATGGTGTTTCATAAGGTATTTCTGTGGCGCCGTGGATCGCTTTCCAAAGAGCCTTTAAAGCATCAATCTGAGCAGGATAAAACCCTAAAAACGGCTTAAGCTTGTTTCCGTGAACCCAAGCATCTTCCACAGTGGGTCGCTGACCAAATCCTCTTTTTGTATAAGTTTCCTGATATTTTGGATAATATGCATTTGAAATCTCGACACCAACAGACGCACGATTTGTTCGCGATGAACCAGCATGAAATGCTGCGTGTTGCATGTCTAAAGTCTGATAAATGGTTCCATCGTTATCAATCAAAAAATGAACTGAAATGCCGCGCTTATCAAGCACTCTTGCGCAAGAGGCAGCAGACAAACAAACATCCCAATGATTTACAAAATAACGAATGTTTCGTAAAGATCGACCGGTATAGTCATAGTAATGGCCTTTATTTGCTTTAAAGCCTCCCCTCTCTGACCATAGAACAACCTTATCCCACTTAATCGGGTGGTAATTCCCATTATATACAATATAATTAGAATATTTAGGGTTTTCGGGCTTGGGTTCGTCAATCTCAGTTTGTCTCTCGGTCCATAGGCGTCGAAACGTCATTGGACCGCATAGACCATCGGCCGTTAACTCTCGTTCTTTTTGCCACTTCTTAATGGCCCTTACGAGCTTATCATCAAAGTATTTCTCGCCAAACCAAGTGGGATCCCAGCCTAGTTTTGAGGCTGAGGATTGATTATAAAAGTCTTTATTCATTTTTTATTTTCCTATATTTTATACTATTCCGATAATGTAATTATCTAATATTACATTATATTGCTTTCCCTCAATAATAAACTGTTCTGCCATTGACCTATCAATGATTATCTTACAATTTTCTTTAAGAAGTTTTTTAAATCTTACATCATCAGCCCAATCATATACATAAGCAATCACATGTTTTTCTTCTATTGGCTTAAAACTCTCCGGAAGTACGATTCCGCTTTCTGTTTCTGGAACGCTCTTTTCGGGGATTCCGATATAAAGATAACGATTAACCGGTTTAAACATTTCCCACCTCGCCTTCCAACATTTTTTTATGCACTCTAAAATCCTTTTCAGTTAAAAAAAGATCTTCCCGGCTACTACAATGTTTACAATACATCGTAATGTTTATTTTGCCACCCACTATTGCTCGAATGTTGCCCGTGGGGCCCCAATGGCACTCGTGCTGGCATTTTCCTATTGTTTTTAGTCTCTTTTGATCAAAGAGATGATTAAAGTTCATCGTTACCTCCTATTAAATAGTACATGAATCATTTGTACAAAACTTTGTCCCGCTTCCACCTTCTTCATCTTCCACACGCTGGAGTGGGGATATGTTTTTTATCATACGGTTATAAGTGCTCTCATCAATTGCTTCGTAGGGAGCTTGTTCGTATCCCGTCTCTTTATATCTCAAAAAAGATACAGCTTTAAGGCGCGTTTCATACATTTCTAGAGCATCTTTAATTTGCGCAGCCTCTTCGTCATTAAATGTAACCGTAATAGAAACAGAATTATCTGCCCAATAATGTTGATATTGGGCGGCGATCTCAAGTTGCTCCCACATACTTACATTGCGCTTGCCCTTTACAAAATAAGGCTCACGAATCGGGAATGAAACAACTTTTGTATTTGGTGAATATTCATCATCTTCTATATCATAACCCGCCTCCTCTAAAGAAATAAGTAAATTTGATTCACTTGAAAATCGTATACGACGGATATAATACTCACTCTCGGGAAAATGAATCCCAGGCGTAGAGCCATTTAATAAAGATACAGTACCAGAAGGCTTAATAGAAGTAGTCCTAACAGATTTTGGAATACAAAGCCAATTGGAATATTCTTCATCTAATTCGGCTACATAGTCATATGCACTATCACACCAATTATACAAGGTGCGTTTTCCAAATTTATTAAAAGCCTGAATAACCCCAGATTGAGACAATCCAATTCTTCTATTCTTGAGCATCTTTGCGTTGGTTTCGGGCCATTGAGTGTTTGTAAGCGTAACAGTTTTGCCATAAAGATAGGCAATCTTAAGCGTCTTTAAATAATCTTCATAAGAATCGTGCTTGGCAGGATATGTCTCAACCAAACAACACAACTCTCCATCTTCAAGCTGCTGCTCAACACAAGGATTAAACCCTGCGACGTTAATGTCATCGTATCTTTCAGGATCCTTAAACCTTCCTCTGGTGCGTGCATTATTGAGCCAGATATATCCTGGCTCGCCATTCTTCTGGCTCTGTTCTGCGTGCCACGTATAGTCCATTCCTACTTCGGCAACAAAAGAGTTATTTGAACCCCATCTATGGTGATAAAGCTTTTCTTGATCGTTCTTCATTTGAAGATAGTGCTTATCATCATGAGCGCCCATGGCCAAAGCTGCTGATCGGCGTACATTCCCGGCCACAACACAGCGTCCAATTAAATTTTCAGTATCAACAATATCAACAGAACTAATAGGTTCGCCCACTTTTAATGAATAAAGCTCTATAAGATTTTCATGCAGTTCTTTAAGGGGAGCAGCACCACTAGAAGTGCCTCCAAACCCACGAATTAGAGCACCTTCGGGACGAATTGCCGAATAATCAAACTTAGGAACTTTTGCTCCAGAGAAAAAACCATCCAACAATAAATGAACCGAATCCACCCATCCTTCACGAGAATCATCTATCACAAGAACATCATTAGTGTATTGTGGTTCCGTAATTGTAACGCTACCTGCTCCTAGGGTATCAAAGCCTACGCCAATACCAACCATCAGAGCATCCATCATCCAAGAAAACAAATAGCCCCCCTTTGAAGATAATTCTTTAGTAGATCGAAAAGCACAATTAAAAAGGCCGGCGCCTGTCTTTTCCTCCACAAACTTAGTTCCCATCATCCACAAGCCCCGACCTGGGGGCGTCCATTTAAGACTAAATAAACGATCATATGCCTCTTTAGCTGTTCTCTGTGCTTTCGAGTCGTTCCACTCTAAGCCACTATCTACGACGTGTTGTTTCTGCATATTAAACATACCCTCAACAACGCGCCGACATGTTTGCCACCATTCTTCAGTGCCTATCGCATCTGAATCAAATTCATTTAAGCGACGAGAATAAGTACGCTTATAGGTAATATACCCCAATGGGCCCCATGGGACCTCTTGTGTTTTATACGGCTCAATGAACACGTCTGATAAACGAAATCTACGTATATTTTGAGAAGTTCTCATAAATTATTTCCTCCCTTTTCTGAACTTTTCATATCTTTTTTGCAAGACTTTTTTCTGCATTTTAGGATTAAGCGCTACTGGGTTTAAATTTGCTTGTGCCGTAGCAGCTTTAGGTGCAATTTTAATATTCACATTAGAAGTATCCATAAAAATATTAAATATAAGCCCATCTGGCCCATTCCTGTTTTTTGCAATAAAAATCTTTCCTTGGTTTTTTTGTTTGTCTTGAATAGAACGAGAAACAGAAAAAATAAAATCTGCCACAAAGCACTTATTAAAAGCTTCTGAAATCTGTTCCATTGTTATTACTTCCGCATTTAGACCAGATCTATTTGTTTGTGAAGCTGTCCATAATGGGCATTTAAATTCCGATGAGATTGCACGCAACTCTTCATAAATACCTTCCAACTCATTTCTTCTTTCTTTTCTAACAATTGTCGGTCTTAATAAATCGGCGTAATCAACTATAATCATGTCTGGTTTAATTCCTCTTTTAATTAGGCGAGAAAGATGGGTACGGATTGTTTTTGTCGATGCAGATTTGGTTGGATATTCTTTAACTATTAATTTACCATTAATATCCTTAATTTGTTTATAAATATCTTCTTTAAAATTACTCAAATCAGAAAGAGGATATCCTGTAAGACAGCTATCATATCGATTTGCAATTACTCTATCAGACAATTCAAGAGTGTAGTGAATCACAATTTTTTCTTGTTTTATAGCTTCAGTTCCTAAATGAACTAAAATCATCGATTTGCCGGCACCCGTTGGAGCAATGACAACTCCCATTTCTTTTTGGCCCAAACCTCCACCACAAATTTTATCAACTTCTTTTAAACCTGTTGTTATCGGGCGTCTGTGCCTTGGTTTATATCTTTCCTCGAAATCCAAAATATAATCATATCCAAAATTCGTTTCAGAGCCCAATTTTAAAGCTTCATTAATAACCGTTGAAATTTCATCAAACGAACAACTTTGAAGAAGCGTAACTGACTTCATCATGGCTTCTTTAAGATTTTGTTTTCTACAAAAATCCAATGAAGTTTCTTTGATGTATTCAGAATCGGTAAGTTCTCTTGTGTGTACTTTAGCAAAATAATCACGTACCTGCTTTTGTACTATTTGATCCTCTTTTTCCAAATCTGTACGTAAAATGCTTATAGCCGCCTCAACAGACGGATGTTTATCATATTTCTCTCTATAACTTAAGATTTTCTTCACAAAAACTCTTAAATATTCTAATTCTAAAAAGCTTACGTCAAACACCTCAGTTATCTGATCCGCAAATGGCCGATCCTCAAAGATAAGCTGCGCTAAGCCTTCTTGAAAGGATTTACCATACCTTCCAAAATTTATTGATCCTGCTGACATTCATTCCCTCTTTAAATGTTTTTTAAGTATTAAAACACGCTGACCGTAAAAGTCAACCACATTCTCTAACGATCTTATTCATATGGGTTTTAAGATCTTCTAAGTTTAGTTCGCCAAAGCCATCATCTCGCATCATGCGAATAATCTCTGTTTTATTAAATGTGAAGTCAAAGTTCTCGACAGCCTCCTTCGTCACCATTTTAGATTGGAAGGACATCTGGGGAGCGTATAACTGCATCATTTTATAATTATGCTCTATAAGGCCCTTTCCCTCCACGATATTGGGAAAAAATCTAAGTTTGCTCTCAGCATGCTCACAGTGTTCTATAACTTCCTCAATTGTATAGGCTTTTTCTTCCGATAAAAAATTAAGCCGTTTTGCAACAGTAGCAAATCCAACGCCTTTAATACCCGGCAGGTTGTCTGAAGTATCTCCGATAATCGCACGTGCAAGAGCCATATTTGTTGGATGGATACCTGTTTGTTCAATGATACGATTCTTGTTTAACGTTTCTTTCTTCACCGGTCGCATTAACACTGTTTCGTCGTCACATAATTGAAAAAAGTCTTTATCATTTGAAACAACAACCTTCTGCCATCCCTTGTAATAGGGCATCTGAGTGATATAAGATATAACATCATCTGCTTCAATTTGCGGTAGCATTGTCTGAATGATCGGCATCTCATTTAGATACTCAATCAGCCTACTTTGTTGCCACACTTTGTTTGTGGTTTCCTCATCCTCTGATAAGTTATGAAAGGCGCGATTCAATCGAATAGGCTTGCGGCCGGCCTTGTAGTTCTTGTCCATAGTCTTGCGCTTTCGAGAGCCATCTGGGCCATCCCAGGCGATCACTACATGATCCGGCTTCGTATCTCTCACAAGCTTCTGTAAAATCTTCAATGATCCTTTTAGCCCTCCAATGGGTTGTCCATTGGTAGAGATCGAAGGATCTACAATATACGCCCTCAGATACATATTCAATGCATCAATAATCAAAACTCTTTTCATTCAATTGCTCCTACAATTTCACTTTCAAAAAACACCTCTGGTGCCTTATCTCCTACACATAAGATTTCATAGGTTTCATCCTTCAAGGTGCCTACAATAAGTCCTATATAATATATAATAGGAGGAGATACGTCGTCTATTATTTTTACTAATTGTCCTACTTCATATTTCATAGTTTATAACTCCCCACAATCTTATCATCAATAGTATATACCACCTTTTTAATACCTACGTGCTTCATAGCAGCGTGGCACATCGAACACGGCTTACTCAGCCTGTATTCTCCAGCCTTGCCCACCCTTGCAACGTACACAGTTGCGCCGGTTGTAACATTACGATCAAGTCCCAAGATGACACCCAATTCAGCATGTACCGTGGACCTTCCATTGTGGTCTTTTTGAAACCTTTTTCCGAAAGAAGAAAAGTTGTTTTTATTATGTGCTGTGTTTCTAATGGAGCTACCTTTCACCAAGACAGCACCATGTTTATATTCTGGATAAGCTGATTGATTTGCTATTCTTTTAGCCAAAACCATATATCGGCTAACCTTACCTTTATATTTATGGTATCGATCAGCCGATTGTGTATTATACTCTGCGCATTGTCTGGGCTCAGACAAGAAAACCTCCTAAACGTATATCAATTATACTCGTTTAGGAGGCCGAAGTCAAGTGGTTTTCTTAAATTATTATTTTACTGTAAATCCACTTTCCATGGATCCAATGTCCATGAACATCATAATATCCGATGCGCCACTTCCATACCCACGCATAATGCGCATGGCGTTGATGCTTGTGATGCTTTTGCACCTGAGCATGCGGTGTCGCCTTGGGTCGAGCCTCGTGCTTGTGACCCTTCTTTGCTTCTGCTGGATTACTTGCAAGTGCCAGCATTAGAATAAAAGTATTTAACATGTTAAGTTCCTCCTTGGTACTTATTGATTAGACGGATAAGAATTATATTTATTCATTTTTTTGTGGTTTATTTTGGGGGCCCGTTTCTTCATCCGCCTTCGGCTGATGTGGATCGTTGTCATGAGCGTGGTTGCTCGACAACACAATTGCCACCACAGCTACTACGACCACCCCTGTCACAATGCCGCCAACAATCACTTGTGTTTTCGTAGGGGGTGCAGGCATGGGCCTGGGTCGCGGATGTGGTGGTGGGCGTGGCTTGTGATGGTGGCCAGTCGCCACCGATAAACTTGCCAAAGGCCCGTGCTTACCCACATCGAAAGTGGTACCTGCCAAAGCAGTGTTAGAGCCCAGCAAACTCATTAAAATAACTGGAATTAATCTTTTGAACATTGTCGTTCCTCCTTTTCTAACATTTAGACGGATGAACTATACATTTTATTCAAATTTTTATTCATTTTCTTCATAAAAATCTTTCGCGTTTCCCAGTCTTTCATCGAACTTTCTCACCACTTCCTCATCCATCAGTTGGAGAATCTTTTCTCTAAACTCGGAGTCGTTACGAATCAAATTGCTCCACTTAGACGGCTGAAACTTCTTAGTATACCCATCGGGCATTGTGAGCGTGTACCATGCGCCGGCACTCGTCAAACAATCAGAACTCTTAATGGCGTCAAACCAACTTTCCTCATCGCGGATACCAATATCTCGGGTACCCCACATGATGCGGAAGGCACAGTTTCTACCTTGCGTTCCAAAGCGTGACTTTTCTAGCTTACACTTAACCTCTGAGCCAATGCGAAATCCCTTTTCGTCTGTAACAAAAGAACTCTTTGCCTTGCGACCTGTTAGCCAGATCCGCAGCGAATAGGCATAGTGCATAGCCTTTCCGCCAGGGGTAGTATATGGAGTTACCATAGCAATCTGGCGCGCCATAGGCCCTGACGGGATATTTGTCTTCAATTGGTTTAGAACCAAAAAAGTAGCTTGCTGATCCGCAATCGGAATAGTCAACTTTGACATACCCTTTGCCAGAATACGAGCCTTTACCGCCATTGATGATTGAGGATTAAAATCTCCCTCAATATCTGAGATGGCTGGCGTTAAAGCTAGAGAATCCCAGATGAAAACAAGCTTTTCGTCAGTCGCTCCAAGAAGCTCTTCAATCGTCTCTAGAACGAACTCGACAGACGTTGCTTGAATGTACATAAGACGCTCTAGGTCGCATCCTGAGCGCTCCAAAAAGTCAGGGTCGATAGCAGACTCAGAATCAAAATACACCACAAGCTTGCCCTGTTTCTGGGCGTTTGCTGCGACCTGTGCCGCCATGTATGACTTGCCTGTTGACTCCAGCCCTGCTAGCTCTGTGATCTTCCCAACGGGGATACCAGCTACCCGGCCACGACAAACAATAGAGTCCAGCCAGCGTGAACCAGTAGGAATCCATTCCTTTACTTGCGTGGGATTTGAGCCAGTTAAATCATGGGCTACATTTCTGCCGGCCTTCTTGTTAACGATCTTCATCAGATCTTGCATTGCTACTCGACCCGGCTTTGTTT
>Ga0209434_1001168_pt1 | contig 11971 bp, 22 predicted proteins | sample ETNvirnome_2_300_FD_184068 | JGI IMG/M metagenome (GOLD analysis project Ga0209434, IMG submission 184068) | Marine viral communities from the Pacific Ocean - ETNP_2_300 (SPAdes) (version 2) | ecosystem: Environmental > Aquatic > Marine > Oceanic | place: Pacific Ocean | collected 2013-06-22
GCAGCAGATCAACGGCCTCCCCGTGGCCATGTCCGGCGGGACCGTCCACCCACCAGGGAACATCCAGGCCCCCGCCGACCTGGGCGTCGCCGCAGCCGGCTGGAACGGCCTGGGGGCCGTCGTGCCTACCAACCCGGCGTTCGGTGCCGCCACGCCTCCGCCGGCTCCTGGGGGGCGCTGGGGGCTACCTGCGGGCCCCGGCTGGACCGTCCTCAAGCTCGCCATCGCAGGCGGCCTGCTGTACGCCGGCTACAAGCGCGGGGTGAAGGTCGAGAAGAAGAACCTGAACAAGCGGCTGATCCTGCCCTTCCTGGGCTGGTCGCTGCTGGGCCCCGTCGGCCCTGGGTACCTCATCGGCCGGCTGACCACGGACTAGGGGGTCGAAGATGGCGCAGCAACGGATTGTAGGCAGGATCGGAGATGTCGACCCCATCGAGTACGGGGGAGGGATCATCCGGTCCGATGGCCATGGCGGGCACGACGTCGAATACGTCCATGGCCTGGAGGACGACTACGAAAACGACGGCGTGTCGCTGGAGTTGTATGAGGCCTCGCTGGAGAAGGGCGGGGCGGCTTTTCTGGGCTGGTACGACTGGGTGGACTGGGAGGCGGTGGCCGGCAGCGCCGGCAGCCATGCCGAGGACTACACGGCCGGAGCCCTTCGTTCCGCCGCGTCGAGGGCGAGGGCCTTGCAGGACGCAGCCGGGCATTACGGTTGGTACGAGTTCGACCAAACCCCCCAGACGCTCTCGGTGTCGGACATCGAGAGGCGTTGGAGCCTGTAGCCCATGGCCCGCAAAGGCATAGACGGCGTCGACACCGAGGTGCTGGCGATCAGCCTGTCCGAGTTGTTGGAGGACAGGCGGCTCGACGTCGGCCCCGGCTGGGGCGAGGTGGTCGTGGCGTCCGTGCAGGGCTCCACCGTCACGCTGGGTTTCTCCGACGCCAATCTGGACGCCGACGACGCCGGCTATGACGACCTGTACGTCGTCAAGCTCACCATCAAGGCCAGCCACATGGTCAAAGGGGAGTCGTGGCCGTAGGCCGCGCCGCGATCCTGCGCCTGTCCGAGCTTCGGCGGGCCATCCATGCGGCGTTCTCCGCCCCTGGGCGGCAGGTGCGCCTGATCCTTGAGCCCACGGCGGCCGAGGCGGGCAAGAAGATCGCCGGCAAGCGGGCGCTCAAGAAGGTCTATGAGGGAACACGGCGTTCAAACGCGAGGATCCGCCACGACCCGCCCGACCCCGTCATCCAGATCGACCCGCCCGTCTGGAGCTATGAGGACCCCGAGTTCATCTCCCTGCGCCGGGCCCGCAAGTGGAAGGGCGTCCACGCCGACGGCCAGGAGCGGTTCGTGGACGAGGTGCGGGTGGTGTGCCCCCACAAGAGGCACTCCCTGCCCGACGCCGTGTGGACCGCCGAAAAGCGCCAGGGGAAGATCTGGACGTCGGGGTCGCTGTATCTGAACAGCGTGGGCGAGCCCGGCGGGCAGGCCACGGGCCTGTACCGCTGGCGGGGCGACGGCCCGACCGGGTTGGACGGTCTGCTGGCCTTGGAGGGGTGCGCCAAGGACTATCAGTGCCCGGAGCACCCCGAGACCAAGCTGGAGGACTACCCGGTCGTCCACGGCTTCGCACGGACGTTCGTGTTCTTCTCGTCCACGTCGAAGATGTCCACCCTGTCGTGGAGCCTGCCGGCCGGGCCGTCCCAGATGGGCGGCACCTGCCCCGGAGCGCGCTCGATGGCGGGGATGGTCGGCACGCCCTTGGACGACCCCGACAAGCGCACGACGGTCAAGGCCTACAAGGGGTCGGTCCGATTGATCGACAGCGTGGTCGGCGTCGACATGGCGGCGGAGCAGGCGGCCATCGACCCCATCGTCATGACCCCCGACGGCCCGGTGATCCTGCCCCCCGAGGGCGGCGACGTGCAGGTGCAGGTGGGCAGCACGAAGAAGACCCGGCCCGCCTACTCCCTGCGCGGGCTGCTCGATGCAGGGGCCGAATTTTCGTTCACGACGAAAAACCTGCGCTCCACCAACATCTGCGACGCCTGCTACGCCCTGAAGGGCAACTACGGCAACCTGACCACGCAGATGGCGGCGGCGCTGCGCCTGTTCTGGCTGGAGTACTCCCTGGGCAAGGTCTGGAACGCCGACGCCGGGGCGGCGGGCTTCACGGGCTCACCGACGCCTGACAGGCTGCGGGAGACCGCCGACACGATGGTGCAGGCCCTGGGGGTCGCCTTCTCCCACACGACCACCAGGGCGTCCGAGGACCACTCCCTGCGGCACTTCCGGGTCCACGACAGCGCCGATTTCGCCGCCCCCTACATGATCGACCTGTGGGGCATGGTGGCGGAGAGCTTCCCCGAGGTGCTCTTCTGGTTCCCGACCAGGGTGTGGTTCCTGCCCAAGTTCCGGGCGAGGCTGCAGCGGTGGGTGACGCGCCTGCCCAACCTGACCATCCGGCCGTCCGCCCTGCGGTTCGGTGAGCCGGCCCCCGAGGCCGCCACCCAGGCCGTGCTGCGGGACTACCCGCTGGCCGGCTCCGGTGCCGGCGTGGACGGCAAGGACGCCCAGTGGGAGTGCCCGGCCTTCATGGCCAGGGAGGCGACCTGCCGCAACTCCGTCAACCCCAGGGGCTGGGCGCACCTCGTGGACGAGCACGGCATCGACCCCATGGAGATCATGCGCCAGGAGGCGTGGACCCAGGACGAGATCGACGCCTACGAGACGGGGAACGCCCTGTCGTCGTGGCTCGTGCAGCGCCCGCGCCGCAAGGGCGGCAAGATCCGGGCGAAGCTGGGGAAGAGGACTCCCGAGTACGAGCGCATCCTGCGCCGGGAGTTCCCGCAGGGTCTGGAGTGCAGGGTGTGCTGGGGCGGACTGAACCCCGGCCCAGGCCCGGCCAGCAATGCCGATTTCGGGGGCGTCACCGTGACGTACCACGAGCACTGATGCGGACCGGAATCTGCGAGATCTGCGGGTCGGAGTTCCAGATGGCCGCCAGGGGCCGTAGGCGCAAGTACTGCTACGACGGGTGCGACCACCTCAAGGAGCACCTGAAGTGGGCCAGCACCCGCCTGGGCACGATCGCCCGGCGCGGGATGACCCCGGAGAGGGTCAAGCACTGGCGGGCCGAGTTCCGCAGCATGTCCAACCTGCTCAACATCGCCAAGGCCGGCGGGGGCACCCGCAGGGAGAACGCTCGTTTCAACGCGCTGGACCGCCTGGACGAGGTGCAGTGGCGGATCGACAACCCGCCTGGGAACTACAACTTCCCGTGCCCGACCTGCGGGGTGTACATGGCGGCGCTCGATTTTCCGAAGGGGGGCAGAAAACGGGCCTATTGCAGCGACGACTGCCGGGAGATGGCCAAGCTGTCCGGTTGGTTGCAGAACGACATCCTCGCCTTGATCGACCGCATAGAGCCCGAGCAGGCACGCGCCCTTCGTGGGCGCATCATGGGAGCGTCGAACGCCTTGAACGTGGCGGTGCCGATACCGCAGGAGTTGTTGCCATGAGCGATACCGCCGACACCGACGAGGCTCCGTCGGATCTGGGAGGCCCCCCGCTTCCGACCAACGGCCGGGCGGAGACGCTCGTGGACATCCCCGGCAAGATCAAGCTCAAGCTCACCGGCGGCACCATCGCCGGGATGTTGCTCATGTGCGTCGTCGTCATCGCCGTGTTCTGGAAGGCCGGCTACACGCTGGCCGCCCCCGGCTCCACCCAGGCGGGGGCCATAACGCGGGACGAAGCCGTCGTGGTGGTGGGCGAGGTGGCCGGCAAGATCGTGGGCGACGCCAAGGTGGCCATCGCTCAAGAGAGGGATGATCTGCTCAAGGAGCACCTGTCCGTCCCCCACCCCGACGCCGCACACAAGAACGACACCGCCTCCATCCATTCGGAGGTGGAGGGAGTCAAGCTGGAGCAGGCGGCGATACGTTCCCAGGTGCAGGGAGTCAAAGAGGACGTGGCGCGCATAGAGGCGGTGCAGGAGCGCAAGTTCGATCGGGTGTTGGACAAGCTCGACGGCATCCGCCGGGACGTGAGGAAGACCCGATGAGCAGCCCTTTCGACGCCGTCACCGCGTTTGAACGCGCAGCCCGCCGGGCCAACCCGCCCGTCCCGGTGTCGGGGGCCGCCCTGCTTCAGTGGCTGGCCGAGCAGGACTACGATTTCGACTCGTTTGACGAGGAGGACTGGCGGGGCATGGCCGAGGAGATGGGCATGGACGAGGTCCAGGCGTCCAGCTTCATGGAAAACGTCGCCGGCTACATGGCGTGACCATCGGCAAGGGCTACTGGAGCGTTCCAGAGGGCCGGGTCGTCAGACTGGACACCGTCGTCGCCCAGTGGGAGGTCAACCGCAAGAAGCTCACCGTGCCGGAACACCCCCACTGGGTGGACCTGACAGGCAGGCCGGTGCTTGGCGTGGACGTAGCCGTCGAGGAGCTTCTCGGCATCCGACAGTATGAGTGGACGTCCGACAAGGCGCGGGGCGGGGCCGTGTATGTGGAGCAGGACGGCAGGCAGGCCTTCGTCCCAGGTGTGCCCGGCCCGGTGAAGTGGCAGGCCATCAAGGACGGCATGGCCCAGGGCCGCATCGGGGATCCGATCAAGGTCTGGGTCACTCCGTACGAAGCCATCGTGGGCGAGGGCAACCACCGGGTGGGAATCGCCGCCGAGCTTGGCATACGGACGCTGCCGGTGGAGTTCTTCTACGAGCACGACGGCTACTGGCCGCGCAAACCCGTTCCCGACTGGTACGAGGAGCAGGGCAGGGAGGCCACCGACGAGTTCATCCAGACCGGGGGGGCGTGGTCGAGAGAGAGGTCGCCGGAGCTTGGCGGCCACATCGACACCCTGCTGGAGCGCGCTCGCCTGTTGCGGGAACGCCGGGCCAACCCCCAGGAGTTGAGGCTGTCCCAGAAGGACGCCCGCCTGCTGGTCGAGGAGCTTGAGACCGGTACGGGCGGATTGGCGGAGCTTGCGGCCAGAAAACCGGCCGTGGTCGATTTTTCGCAGCAGGCGCTGTACGACATCTTCGGTCCGACGGTGGCGCTGTATCGCATCCTGTCGCTGCACCAGGGCGACGAGGCCAGGGCGGACACCGTGGTCAGCACCACGACCGACCCCCGGCAGCTTCTGCACATAGCCGAGGAGACGACCGGGGCCTACTTCACGACCACCTCCATGCAGATCCTGTCCAAGACGCTCATCCGCTACGACGTCCCCATCGACCGCTGCCTCGTCTTCGTCCCCGCCCTGTGCGAGGCCGCCTGGGAGCAGCAGGGGGCGTATCTGGAGGGCCTGCGGCTGATGGCCCGCACCCGAGAGAGGGTGGAGGCCAGGACGGTGTTGGAGGCCTTCTGCGGCGAGCAGGAGGTCGTGGCCGACGTCACGGGCGTCCCGCCCACCGACCAGATGCCCTACTTCCCCAACGCCGCCCAGCGGCTGGTGGTCAAGGGGGTGGCCCACGGCACATGGATGGGCGGCAAGGCCTACGTGCGCTGGCTCAAGGAGCAGTTGAGCACCCACTACGACATCAAGATCGTGGACGGCGTGTTCATGCCCGACCCTGACGGGGCGAAGACCGCCGCCAGGGAGTTCAACGCCCTCGCTCGCAGGACGCGCTCGTTCTTCGCTGGTACGCTGTAGACATGGCGTTGCAACGCGAGGATCCCCACCTGCTGGTCGACCTGCTCACGTTGGGCCCGGTCGCCTCCCTGCTCGTCCGACGCAAGCGTCTGGGCGAGGCGGCGCTCGACGCCTTCGGGATGCTGGGCGTGCCGGAGATGGCGGACAAGGCGGTCGCCTTCCGCACGCACTGGCCGCATCTGAACAAGTAGCGCCCACGCTCGCGCGAGGGGGGACGGCGACGTCTCCCAGCGCCACGCCAAGCCACGCGATCACGCCGGACGTCCGACGCCCGGCGCGACATGCCGCCCCCCGCATTTCGGTGTGGGAAATTCCCAACTCCTTGAAATCATTGAAGAAAAGATAGTTGTGGAACGAGGCTGGTCATTCGTGTAGACTCCTAGTCGACAGTCTGAATTTTCTGGGAGCACACGAAAATGGGCCAAGGCAGAGACCGCACCATCCTGCGCCGCATCCTGCTCGACCCCGCCCTGCGTCGGGAGATGATGGTCCGCACCTTGGTCGCCACGCAGGCTCGCGAGGGGATCGTCACCACCGAGGCCCAGGCGGTCGCCGCCTATGAAAAAACACGGAAGCGGAATAAAAACGCTTGAACGCCTGTCAGATGTCTGTAGAGTGATCGTCTACACGGTAGGAGGTTAGGACGACATGAAGATCAAGCTCACCACCATCCACCCCGACGGGCGCACGGCCGAGGAGACGGTCGAGGGGGAGGACATCGCCCTGGAGCGGGTGCGGGAGATCGTCGGCGGCTGGGCCCAGGAGCTTCCCCGCCCGGCCACCGTCATCGCCTACGTCAACGAAGACGGCCGGATGTTTGGCCTGGAGCGCAACGACCCCGGCATGGAGGCCACCGGCTGGCCCGCCGACATGCCCGGCCACGAGTTGGTCGGCAACGTCGTCGTGGCGGAGTACCTGACATGAGGTGGAACGTCGTCCTGCACCAGCCCGAATCGGCGCAGGCCTTCACGGTCGAGACGCCCGACGGGTTCGACATCAAGGGCGTGGCCAAGCTCTTCCGGGCGGCGGCCAAGGCGGCGCTGTCCCAGGTGGTCGCCACGCTCGACCCCACGCGCCCGCTCAAGGCCTCCCGTATCTCCGTGGGCCAGATGGTCCGCTATCAGCACAAGAGGCGGGGACGCTGGTACGAGGGCGTCGTCCACGGCATCATCCTGGCCAACCCCGCCACCGGCCGCCGCTCCGTCAAGGGCGAGCCGTACTACAAGGTCGTCGGCATCCACGCCAAGCCGTTGGGCAAGGCGCGCAGCGACAAGGATCTGCTCGCCGCCAAGGGGGGCCAACGCCTCGTCCCCCGCAAGCAGGTGCGGGCCATCCGTGTCGACCACGACGCCGCCAAGGGGACCCTGGCCATCCGCGCCGACGAGCTTCAGGCGATGCTCACGGACGCCTACGCCGCCGCCAAGCCCGCCACCAAGCCGTTGGCCCAGGCGGAGGCCCGCAAGGTCGTCAGCGGGCTCGTGCTCGCCGCCAGGAGCGGACGATGAGGCTGTCTCCCGTCGTGGGTTGGAAGGGCGGCAAACGCCGCTTGCTCCCCCGTCTGCGTCCGTGGTTCCCGGTGGACGACCAACCCCTGGCCGAGCCGTTCGTGGGCATGGGGGCCCTGTTGCTGGACATGCGGGCGAGAGGCTGGCGGGGCGGGGCGCTGTTGGCCGACACCAACCCGGAGGTGCGGGATTTCTGGCGGTTGGCGCATTCCGTGTCCGAGGGGCCCGCTCTGCTGCGGGCGGCGCAGGCGCTGTACGGGCGGTTTGCCGACGGGCCCGGCGAGGCGGACTGGTGGGCCATGATCGAGGAGACGCCGGTCGACACGCCCGACCGCGTGGCCCGGTTCCTGTGGTTGGTGAACTACGCCCACGCCAACCAGTCGGTCCGCTGGACGGGCGAGAGGTGGCACCGCACCCGAGGCACGGGCACCAAGCTCAAGAGCGCCGCCAAGTGGGGCAAGACGTTCCCTTGGTCCGCCTGCGTGAAGCGCCTGGAGAAGGTGTTGGAGGCGTGCGGCGGCTGTCCGGTGATGGTCTGGCCCGACGCCGCCGACGTGGAGCGAGGCGAGGGGCGCACCTACGCCGACCCCCCGTACCTGGGCACGGCCGACTATGGGCGGGGCGGCGACGAGGGTGCGGACTGGGCGGCGACGGTGTTGGGGTGGGAGGGGCATGTGGTCCTGTCGGAGAGGCGCTCGCTGGCGCTGCCCCCAGGCTGGGTCAGCGAGGAGGGGTCGGTCGTGGCCCGTGCGTCTGCGAAGAGCGGGGCGACGGGCAGGCGGTCGGAGCATCTGTATCTGTCGCCTGTAGCAGCCAGGAGCGGGCGATGAGCGCCTTGGCGGGATTCGTCGTCGGTGCCGTCCTGGGCGGCTTCGCAGCCTGCATGCGCAGGACGGGGGCGAAGGGTTGCGACTGGTGCGGCTCGTTCATGTGCTACGACGCCCGGCTTCGCCGGGGGTGCGGGCGGCCGGTGCGCGGGCGGGTGGAGGAGTGGGGCGAGGATCGAGTTCACGAGACAGGTGAAAAACCCGAGCGGGAGGAAAACTGACAGTGTCCGACACCACCCCTATGAACGCCCAGGCGCTCTACGCCCATCTGCAGGAGCGGAAGGCCCAGGCCAACCAGCGCATCCTGCGCGTCGAGGCGATGCCCGAGGGCGGTCGCCGTGGCGGCATCACCTTGGTCGAGCGGGAGCGCCGTCTCAACACGTTGGCGGGGCGGGTGTACACCCTCGACCAGCTTGCCGAGCACGTCGCCCCGTTCCTGGGCGACGGCAGCGGCGACGACGTCATCCTGCGCCTGCGCCGCAGCCTGTCCACCATGGTCACGGGCTGGAGGAAGGACGTGTACGCATGGCACCGGAGCGACGGCCTGGGCGACCTGCGGCTGGCGGAGATCGACCAGCATTGCGGCGGGTATCAGGACCATCGCCGCCCCGTGATGATCGGGTGGAGGGTCCGTGGTCAGGGCACCACGTCGTACTCATCCGGCCAAGGCCTCGTCATGGTGGACGCCCCCGCCGACGCCGACGACTGGACCCCCGAGGCCGTCAAGGCCTGGGAGGTGGCGGTGGACGTCGCCATCGAGGAGGCGAAGGTCCAGGCCGACGTCGCCCTGGCGGCGATCCTGAAGGACAGGCCGCTCAAGCCGGTGAGGGTCTGATGTCGACGTTGAAACGCACAGTGATCTGGGTCGCCGCCCACACCCGCACCGTCCGCCGCAAAGACGGCCGCACGGTCACCATCTGGGTCGCCGCCCACCCCAGGGTCATTCGTTCCGGCATGAACAAGAAGCCGAGGCCCTGATGGGCAAGGCGTCCCGCAACAAGAACAAGCGCCGCCGTGGAGCCCGCAAGCGGGCCCGCAAGGCCGTGGACGGGCGGCCCGGCTACGAGTGGGCCTTGGAGATGTTCCTCGACCTGCAGACCTACCTGGGGCAGTTGCAGGAGGAGGATCCCTCCCTGGCCGTCACCTCGTTTGAGGGGGGAGAGGAGGCCAACCCGCACCTGCAGGGCGAGTGGATAGCGGACCTGCGCTCCCGCATGGGCAGGGCGAAGCTGTACAGCGTCGACCCCAAGCTGCCGCTGGCGCTGGACGACGAGGCGCACGAGCACGCCGACCGTCTGCTCGTGGACGAGTGGGGCGAGTTCGCCTTCGACGCCCCCGAGGTCACGGAGGCCGAGCGCGTGATGCGGGCCCGGCGGTTCTTCACCGTCATGCGCAGACTCAACGAGCGGGCCGTCCTCGACGTCGACCTGCTCCCGTTCGACCACACCTACTTCGCCTACGACGCCGGCTACGCCCTGGACTCCAGCGAGGTTCGGATCCGATTTCCCATGCAGGCGAAAAAAGTCAGGCAGGTCCACGTCCTGGGCCATCTCATATGCGCCGACGGGTTGATCGTGGAGTTCTTCCGCACGCTCATGGTGCAGCGGGTGGCGTTCGACAGAGACGGCTTGGCGTCCCTGGAGCGCCTGGGGCTCGCCGTGCCCGACGCCAGCGAGGGCTTCGGGGAGCGCGAGCAGTTGGGCTACGGCTACGGCACCGTGCTGGAGCCGGGCGGGGACTGGAACGGCACCCTGACCACGTTGCCGCAGACGCTCACGGAGTTGGTGGCCGTCGTCCACGACATGCACACGACCTACGTCCACACCCAGACCCTGGGAGCGGGCGAGCGCCGCAAGCTGGAGCCCAAGGCCCCCAAGCCCGAGGCCGTGCCGCAGGAGTACTACACGGTCCGCCTGCGCCCCCACCACATCACCGAGCGCATGGCCGAGAAGCGGGACGCCGAGGCCCGCAAGCTCACCTACCGCCGGGACCGGTCCAAGCACGAGCGGTGCCTGTTCGATCGGGGACCCCTGCCGCTGGACGACAGGAAGAAGGCCAGCCTGCTCAAGCGGGGCTACAAGGTCTACGACAAGCGCAGCCAGCGCATGCGGGGCAAGGACATGAGGCGCGCCGTCAAGCGGGGCAAGCTCATCAAGGGGCCCGACGAGTGGCTCGCCATCCTGACCACGTATGTCCAAGAGCATCAGTTTCCCAACGACCCCACCCTGCCTTACCGGCCGGCGAACAGGATTGTGCAGTGATCCGCAAGGGCATCAGCTTCCGCCGGCAGCGCACCGTCGTGCTCTGCCCCTCCGGCACCCCCAACCCCTCCGAGCCCGAGCCGCCCCAGGGGACACCGTGACCCAGGAGGAGATCGTAGCCGTCGTGTGGAAGGTGATCCCCCGTCGCAAGCACGGCAAGGCGCGCCGGTACGTGGACGAGTTCGACGTGCGGGACGCCTGTCCGCAGCTATCGAACGGCGACGTCTCCCTGGCGTTGGAGATCTTGGAGTCCACGGGTTACGTCCGGTCGAACGACAACGGCTACTGGCGGCCGTTGAGGACGAGGCCTTCGCGTTGAAACGCGCACTCAACATGATCGCTGGCGGCGGCCACCGGGTCCACGCCCTGAAGCGATGGAGCGGCGGCATCCCGTACACCCGGTGCGGCTGGCCGTCGGCCACCACCATCCGGCTCACGGCGTGGCGAGGGTCGATGGGCATCGGCACGGGGAAGGTCTCCGCCCGCCTGACGTACATGGCCGTCACCTGCGGCTCCTGCGACCGGGACTCCGGCCCGCACGGGGAGGCGTCCAGGGCGGCGACGGGCTGCGGCTGCGAGCGGTGCTGCCGTTTCAGGGGCGAGCGCCATGTCAACGAGTTCCCGCGTTGAAACACCTACTCCCCTTCTTCGTCGCCCTCGTCCTCGTCCCGCTCCTCGATGGCGTCGGCCACCATCTCGGCCGACACGACCTGAATCTCCGCCCGCAACAGGGCGTGGTCGAGCGTGGTGCCGGCGACGCCGTTGCTCCACACCCCGGCCTCCTTGCCGACGAGGATGACGACGACGGCGGTGTAGGGCTCGTCGGCGGCGGCGTGGACGGCGTCCGACAGAAGGTTCCTGACGGCGTCCGAGTCCTTGTCGTCTGCCGACTGGAACGGGGCGACCACGGCGAGTTTGGGGCCTGGGCTCTCGTCTGCGGAGTCGTCGGAAATCGGCCAGAAGCCGAAATCCGCCCCGTCTCCCTCGTGCGCTCCGAAGAAGTGCCCGTCGGGGGCCGTCTCGTTCAAGGCGTCGACAAGCTCCTCCATGAGGGCGGCGCAGTCGTCCCCGACCCACCAGGGGTCGTCGTCCTCGCCGCCCAGGGCGCTCTCCGCCAGGACGGCGGCCTGGGGGTGCTCCCGCCGTCCAAGCTCCTGCAGGAAGACGGGGACGAGATCCTGCGTGCGCAGGGTGCCGGTGCTGATGCTGCCAACGGTCATGGGTCAGTCCTTGGGTGGGATGAAGGGTTCGACGTGGAGGATGCGGTGCTTGCCCAGCCCCGTGTCTCCGTTGTGGTCGACGTCGGCGTTGAACTGCGTGATCGCGTCCGCCGCCGTCCACGCCTGGACGATGGCCTCGCCGTATTTGTCCCCAATGCCGGCGAGGCCTTTGTAGAACTTGATCCTGTACGGGCGAGGGTCGTCAGGCTCCATGTCGGGCCCCCCAACCATGCTTGGCGCTCCACTCCTTGATGGGCATCCATCGACCGTCCACGAACAGGTCGGGGTCGCCCCAGTGGTAACCCATGCACGGGCCGTGGTCGGCGGCGCAGGGGATCTCCGGGTGGCGGATGGGGGTGCCGTCCTTGAGCGTCTGCACGTTGTACTTCGGCCCGCTGGGCCTGGGGCGCAGCGCCAGGGCGATGGCTGCGGGGACGGCGAGCAGTGTCGCCAGGAAGCCTCTTCGGTCAGTCGTCATGTCGCTCCTTGAACCA
>Ga0209434_1001169_pt1 | contig 11968 bp, 8 predicted proteins | sample ETNvirnome_2_300_FD_184068 | JGI IMG/M metagenome (GOLD analysis project Ga0209434, IMG submission 184068) | Marine viral communities from the Pacific Ocean - ETNP_2_300 (SPAdes) (version 2) | ecosystem: Environmental > Aquatic > Marine > Oceanic | place: Pacific Ocean | collected 2013-06-22
ATTTTTACTCCTGTTACTTCAAATGAAGACAATTCAAAATAACTACAATATTCTGATGTTGTAAATGATAATCCAACATTAAGTGGAGTTAAGGTCGGATTAGTTATTAATGGTTCTCCTATGTTACCCCATGCATCATATCCTACACAGCCATATGTTTTATTTAAATCAAGTTGTACTATTGTATTATAATCTGTAGCACTGGTAAGTTTATTATATACTGTTACACGAGTACCTTTGTTGGTAAGGTCAACTCTATAATCTTGAAAAGCTACGTCACCTCCACCACTAGTAGATGCATCTTCGTGCATAGGTACTGCACTAGCAGCGACGACCGATACCATTGGCACGCACGTTAGTACTCTAGTATAATGATTTCGATTACCTCTAATACCTACAGAGCATGGTGAAGTTGTCCATGTAGACGCAGTCGGGGCCTTAAATGTATCGCTTGCAGATAACCACCCTTCTTTACTTTCAGATGTAGTACAGAAATCTCCTCTAATATCAAACCCAACTCCTAGAAAACTCTCTGCATCTGGTCCTGTCTGACCTCCTATATTACCTGAAGGATTAACAACTAGCCCATTTACTTCAGTAAGCTCTCCACCATCCTCTGTACCAACATTACCTGCTATAGCATATCCTAATGTACTGCCTATACCGTTTGGTTCAACAATTCCTTCTCGAACCCACTCTATAGGATGTCTCGTTGGAGCATTATAAAAATATACACAGAAGCCACTACCGGCACCAGATAGACCACTCAACGCAGTAGCTGTATCTAACCATCTCGATGGTTCGGAATCGTCATTACTCGATTGTATTGATTTATAAGCAGTCATCGATGGAACATTAAATGACCTAGCCCTAAAATCAACACGAATATCATACGCGGGATCAAATGCTGTATATTTAGGATTATATGTAATATAACCTCCTGACCATAACAACGGATATTTTGTCGTTGGAAGATAACAATGTTGGCCCTTAGGCGGACAATACTGTATTAAGTTAAACCCTAGACTATTGTTATGATCAAGATGTGTAGGTTTAATAACATAATTTGCTACTCTTTCTGCATAAGCTGTATCAACTGGTTCATTCCATGGCGGACAATACTGTATTAAGTTAAACCCTAGACTATTGTTATGATCAAGATGTGTAGGTTTAATAACATAATTTGCTACTCTTTCTGCATAAGCTGTATCAACTGGTTCATTCCATCTAAGCTTATTCCCACCTATAATGAGATCAGAATTTAAATATCCAGAGTTAAAGGTGAAGGGCGGTGTTTTAGTAGCTTTAGCTTTAGGTATATAAATTTCAGAATCTAATAAATGAAAATCAGTATCAATATATTGAAAAATATAATTTAAAACTCCAAACCCATCAGATGTAGCAGTATACTTCCCGACAAATGTAATTGAATATCTATCTGAACTTTTATTATAATTTATAAGAGGTTTTGTAACATGGGCAAAATTTGTACCATCAGCATAACAATTACTTGGAACTAAATCGTATAAATCACTTTTTATATCATCTTTAAATGTGTCTAGGTTTTTAGGATATATTAATGATTGATAATTTGTCTCTTTATTTATTTTATAAACAATAGGTAATGCTCCATAAACTATATCTTCTGACCCTTCGCACCGCTTTGCAGAAATAGAACTTACTTTACATACAAACATTTCTTTTGTTTGATCGTTGTAAAATATATCTGATTGTTTAGTGGTGAACATTTAAATTATTTACTAGGTTACTAAGGTTTTCGAACTAGCGTTAACTTTAAACGCTTTATTTTCAAATTTGTATTTTTCAGTTATTGTCTCTGCGGATGTTTGTATGTATATTGTGTTTTCTATAATATCAAAATCTACAATATTACTTGTTGATAATATATTAGATTTCGTGTTTCCTGTTGTATGTTTATTAAACACATTTACAAATGCTGTTGATAATGGTTCAACTAATTGTGTTGCTACATTTCTTATATAAATTTCTCCGGCGCTCACATATTGTTGATCAAATAATGGAATCGCTGAAGTAGCAAAATTATTAAGAGATGTACTTTCAAACGTAGTAGCGTTATTAGTATAAATAGCAGTTGTATCTATTGTAAAATAAGGAACTGTTGTCTCTTGAAAATTTTGTGATATTAAATCTGTACTTGTTCCTGGATGGTTTTTAAAAGAGCCACAGTCTATAGCAGATACAGCTGAAACGGAACCACATGATAAAGCTTTAGTTTGGATATCGATCCAACTTACAGTAGACAAAGGAGCACAGAATGCTTCTGATTTACCACCATTACAGGCATCGGTCTTGTTATAAATAAATGTATCATATACTCCAGTAACACTACTATATAAAGTACCGCTAGCTTTATATTCTGCACCAGATATTGCAGATAGAAGTGGTTCAAAAAATAAACCGTCGTAATATTCTGCGCTTGTAATACATGCAGTAGTTGTAGTCGCCGCAGCAGTAATATGTGCAGCGTCAGCTTTGCGTTTTGGATATACAGATTTTACAAAATAAAACTCATTACCGTAGATATCATTTCTTATTTTTATTCCTGTTTTATTATAAATTAATAAATCATCTAACCTAGTTGCTTCAGGATATACATTTAAATCTTCTATAGGATACACATCGCTGTTTAGCCATATATTGTGAGTAGCGTCGTCATTCCAAAAACTTATAGCATCTTCTTTTTTATTAATTCCTGTAAATGAATAATCTAAACTATTTTCTTTACTTTGATAACCGTAATTGCGTAATAATTTATTATTATAAATATTAACTCCAGGATTAAGATTATCATTTTTAAATTGAGCATTTTTAGCTTTATATTTAAAAGGTGGTTTTCTTTTTCTATATATATTTCTAAGTATTTTACCGTCTTGTTTAATAGTACCAACACATTTAACACCAGCTTCAAATTTAGATGGATCAGGTATAACATATTCAAGACCTCGAAGCCCAGATAACTCTACTGTATAAGTTAAGTTGCTTGAATGAAATACAGCTACTCCTGTATTGTAAAAAGATAATTGTTGAGGATATATTTCATTATGTTTAATATTAATTAATCGTCTAAATGTATTCGGACTATATCTTTGAGAAAGATTATTTGTCGTATTAACGTGATCAAATAATTTATTTACTTTTTTAGCGGCACTGTTTATGTAATAAAGATCATTAGAAATATATTTTTTAATTAAATCTCGTTCAATAATAAATTTTAAATTATTAAGAACTTTTTCTTCATTTCTAAAATATCTACTTGGAAGTCTATTATAATTTGAAAATGGTTGATTTATGCCGAGTATATTATTAGGCGATGTTATGTTATTTATTCTGACTTTTAATGGCCTTGTACCTTTATTAATCACTAATACTTGACTAATATTAGGTACTTCATCTAACACTCGTTGACTAATATTTAAAATAAGATTCTTATCTACTTTGTGAAAGTTATATACAAAATCATCAGATGCATATGTATTTAAATTAATAGTAATATTGTTTGCAATTTTCGGTAGATTGATATCATCCAAAACAGTATTAGTATCTTCAGTGATAAATTCGTGATTATGAAGTATCCTTAAGATAAAATTTTTAAGGTACTTCGTTATACCAGTTTTTGAAGATTTAAGTTTATTTTTTATTTTAGTAAATTTAAACTCTTCTCTTAAGGTACGAATATTTTTTAATTGATCTTTTATTATTACAGAATAATAATGTACTGCTAATTCTAATTCATAAATATTATCAGTATCAATTCGATCAAGAAATCTTACTATGTTATCATCTATTGTGGTAAGATTTATACTTGTTAAAAACTGTGAATATATATCTTTAGTGTACTTATCATCTTTTGTTTTTCTTTTTAACTTTTCTTCTTTCCATTCAGTAAGATAATTATTATATAGTAAAGGTAATTCAGTTGCATCTCCAGAATCTTCATAATGAGCTTTCCATTCTTTATATGATAACGGATTATGTGTGTGTTGTAGTATCATTATAATTGTAACCCCTTTCTAATTTGATAATCTAAATTTTTGAATACTATTCCACCAGCAGGATCCCAATCCGCACTAAGAGATGAAGATGCTCTTGTAATAGTATTGTATATATTATTATAATCTATAATATTATTTTGTACATTTTCTGCAGAAACAATATTATAGGTTGTGTATGGATAAAACTCATAAAATAAATCTAATCCTGATGCACCACTAATAGTAGTGTCTAAAGGCCATCCCCAAGTGCTATATCCACTTAGAACAGATGAATTATATGTAGATAAATAATATGTAGATAGGACAGGATTATCAGCGTCTACTTCACCGGCGGCACTTAAGTTTGGAATCTGTTGAGGTTTAATTAAAATATACTCACTATTAAATTTTTGCTTAGCAATAAAAGGTGTTCCTGCGGTTATTGTATAAGTAGAGGCAGTAATTGGATTTTCAAAATCTATGTTTCTACTTGCAGCTGATGAAGTGTAAAATTGTGTATCAAAACTTCTATCATATCGTTCATAGTCACCTAGTAGTTTAGAGATCTTTATACTAAATAAGTTATATAATCTTTTTAATTCAGCAGGCGGTTCTGGTAGCGATATATCTATATCTTCATTAAAGAGTTCATAGAAGGATTCTAAATTGTTGATATTACAAAAATCAACATCACTATTATTAATTGTAAAGTTTGCAATTTTTTCAAAGATTGTTTTACCAAAAGTGGTCGGACTTGAACTCGCTTCTCCAACAAATGATGTAAATATACCATCAAATAGTTTATCATATTCATGCTGTAAAGATTGAAATCTATAACTTTTTAATATTTTTGAATAATCTACATCTTCGTTAATTTTGTAAATTTCGACATCATTAGTAGATGGAAATACTGTAAAGGTATAAGACCCAGTAATTAAGTTACTACCTTTAACTCCTAATGATACTGGGCCGAGCGGACCATTTGGATCATAGTCTATAGTTAATCCATAAGTATTAGTAGCTGGACTAGTAGTTGCAAGTGAATCTAATGAACCAGTTATATTTAATGACCATGTACCAGCACTAACAGGATTAATATTTAAATATGCAAAACTACTTAAAGTAGTTTCTGATCCATTATAAGGAAAATACGCAGTACTTAAGCTGCTAATGTTAGAAGTTATTGTATTTGTACCGTCACTCCATTCATAAGCAAATTGCCTGTCTTGAGCAGGATACCCGGCGCCTTCCATTAATCGAAATATATTATAATATTTTCCTATGTTTAGGTTTTCATCTGTTAATGCAACAAATACTTGAAATTTATCGCCTTGTCTTTTATATTGTATAGCTGACATTTCCTTCATGCCAGTAGATGTAAAAGATAATCGACTAGTATATGGTGTTATTACTTCAATCGGTATACCAATACTATTTCCTACATTTTTGTTAATGGTAGATTTATCTCTAATTATAGGTCTTGCTACATCTGTTTCTAAAAAGTTTCGATTACTATTATTAATATCTGTATCAATATCATCAACATAGAAACTTTTTATTCTATGCTTACTAGTATCTAATCGTATTAATAAATTTATTGTAGTGTCTGGTAAATCGTCGTAATAACTAAATTTTATAGGTCTAGGAACTTTAGAAGAAATACTATCAATATATTCATCAGTACTTGAATATAAAATTACAGCTTCATTTTTCGTTGAATCTTGTTCTGATGATTCAACGATAACTGAACTTACACTGTTTACATAAAAATAATGTGGATATAATGTTTCTTCTAAGCCGTAAACATTATTAATAATATTATTGTCTTTATCATAAAATGCATTATAAGGTACAATATGTGCGTATTTGTTATTAAAATCATACGGCTTTGTTTGACTACCGCTTGAAGTAAAAAATAATGTTTGAACATCGGCAGGATCTGGAACATCTTGCCAAGATGCGGTGGTTTCTAAATTAAATGTTTTATTTTCACCAGCAGTCACCTTTCTTGCGTTTATACCATCTTGTTCCGTTATATTTCGTGTTTCAACAGCGATGCCTGTATTTGCATAATTATACACTGATATTGTTTCTGTGAAAGTTGAGCTATATGCATTACTGTCTTTATCGTATAAAAACACTGTAACTGTATAAATACCTGGTACGTTATAAATGTGTGTAGTAGTAAATGAGTTGGCCCCACTTAATGTATATCCATCACCGAAGTCCCATTTTGCAAAACTATTAGATACTCCGTGTGGAAACAGATCTTCAATTGCTGGAATATCGTCGCCCGCGGTTATGATAGGAGATAATGTAAATTTTGATATACGAGTAAATCCTGCATGTGTTGTAACCGACGGATGTCCAGCAGCACCAATTGGAGTAGTGCCAGATGTATTAACAGTTACTGTAAAAGGTACAGGTAAAGTTTTAGGACAATTAAGACTTGTTGTTGAAGTACTCATTAATATTCTACTATAGCTTTACTTACTGTAACACTTGAAACTTTAATTTTATTTTTTAATACTGCTTCATCTTCTATATACGGTATTTGATATGGTTTTAATTTTAATACTGTGTCGGTGTATTTTATATCCTTTCCATTATATATCGGGTTATAAATACATAATGATAATCCGGGTATTTCTACATCTGAATCTGTTCTGACTGTCTTAAAATCAACTACTCCTTTAATTCCTTCGATATCATTATTTAAATCTCTTACGTTTATTGTTCCACCCAATTTTAATTCTTTAATGTATGTAGATATAATATTAAACACTCTTGATTTTAAGTCAGCTTCATTTATTAATGTTTTAGATTCTCTGCGTATATGGAATTCAGTGCTATCTTTGTAGTATACATAATTAGGTTCACCGCTAGCCTTTACTGATAAATCTACATTTAAATACACAGGATCAATGAAAGAAATTTCACTATTTAATAATTTATAATTTTCAATTTCAAGTTGAATTTTTTCTTTTAGTGACGGTGGTAGATAATTAGATCGAGTAACTACAGATTTTTCTTTTCGTAGTTTAGGTATAATACTTAAGTATATATTATTTGAGTCGGCGCTATCAGCAAAATAATATTGATTAAACAATGCATTCGTATCTTCTGTAAAATCGGTTAATCCTAAGTCGTCGTTTATATACTTTAAATAATCATTTGTATAATCGCTATTATTAAGTACAGTACAATCATATATCAAATTTTTATAATTACGTTCGATAAAGCTCTTATAATCAGCTTTTGTAGTTAATCTGTATTCTGAACTAAAGAATCTTGGAGCATTTTGTTTAATTTCTGATACAGTTTCAGGATCACCAAATTCAGTACTATCTTCTGAGTTAGTTATAGTAATGTCCGGAGATTCCTGAATTGATATGTAATTAAGAGAAGTGTCTTTAACATCTGCAAATATTTCATCATATTGTGTGGTGTTGTAAATATTTATTGCACTATCTTTTAAAGTGTTTTTTGTAACTTTACCACGAGTACCAGATGATTTTAAATAATATAGTGCTACAGAATCTCCTAAGTTCAATTTTTTACCATTAATACTATTTCCAAATTTAATTTCATATTTTTTGTTTTCATTATATGTAACTTCAAATTGTCTGTCATTTGGCCTTGATAAAAATAAACTTGGTGTTCGGCTCCATTCATACCACTTATTTTGTTCGTTTACTTCTTTAACAAAAACAAAAATATTAAAATGATCTATTAATACATTATTACCAGGATTTAAATTTATTGTTTCGTATTTTTCGCCTATAGGAAATAGTACCGGATATTCTTCTATACTACCTTCGTATGTTAGCGTACTATTAACAGGAGCTACAAGTTCTGTCACTGCAGTTGTTTTCTCAAATGTTACATCTTGTATAACAGTAAATGTTTGGCCGGCGCTTGTTATAAAGGTGAATTTTGGAATAGTATAATACCCTTTACTCAATGTTGCTTTACCAGATACATCAACCGGTAGTATGCAAGTTTGTGAACCGATAGGTTTATATCCTATTATTTTTACTATTCGGTTTACGTTTTCATATAATTCAGCGTCAGCAAAATTACTCTCTGAACTTGTCTGGTTTAGATAAAATAATAATGTGTGATATGTATATGCAAGTATATCTATAAGAGTAGAGACATTACTGCCTTCAAAATTTTGATCTGTGAAATTAATTGCCGAGTCGTTGTTGAGACGTGCGATAATTAAATCACGCATACTTTGGGCATCGAAACCAGTGTATGCGTTTGGTGGTAGATTAAATTCTGTTAAATCGGTTCGTGTTGTAGTTGTATACTGACTCATAATTAAATGTAATTAAATGCTTCTTCTGTTAAAATCCCTGTTGATGTTGCTATTCTATTATCTAATGAAGGTATAACAATAGTTATACTTATTTCATATTCATTATCATCTGGTTTTGCGATAATATTAACTGATTCTACTGTTATACGTGGCTCATATATAGCCAGTTCTTCATGTATTGTTTTACCAATAACATCTGCATTTTCTTCAGAGATATTATCAAATAAAAACATTTCTAAATCTAAGCCGAATGTAGGATTTAGAATTTTTTGTCCTTTTTTAGTATTAAAAATATTTCTTATAGAATTAAAAATAGCATTTTCATCGTAACTTAATTTAAAATCTACAGGATTTTTACCGATTCCTACTGGTGTAGAAGGAACGTGACTATTAAGATCTATATCTAATTTTAAATCAGCATAAGAAAACTTACGATAGGCGTCTGTATTTTTCCTGTCTTTAAGTATGTCAAGTCTTATTGCCATGTATAATTATTTAATTTATAAGTGCTTAAAACAATAAATAATTTAAATGAGTAAGTTCAATACATTATTTGAAGAACAACTTGGTGAGTTTACTAAACCTGGTCCAGTTGCTGGAGATTATGTTAAATTAAAGGGAGATTTTAAATCGTCTGATTGGTATAAAGGGTTAGACGAGTCCCGTAAAAATTACGTACAAGAGATCATAACTTTAGTTGAACAGGGTAAATATCTTATGCTTTCTACAACTAAAAGAGAAGGTTTTGATGTGAGAAGCGCCACTCAACCTGCATCTACAGATACTACTACTTGGAGTGTTGCTGATGTGGTTGTTGAAGTTAATCCTGGTTTTTTCTCACATACATTAAGTCTTCCAGTAGAGCTTCTTGAGTTTGATATGTCTTGGGCAGAGGCAAGAGGAACTCGACCCGTACAAGGCGGTGATCAAGGAGAGGAACACGAGGCTAAGGATGTAGAAGATAAAGCAATTGATATAGGTCAGCAAACTAAAGTACCTGATGGTGACTATACATTAAGTACTGCGAATTATAATTCGTTAAAGTTGTAAATCGAGTATACAAGAATAGAAGTTGATCTCCTGATCTATACACTGACTATTCTGGTAAAAGTATTTAGAGACTGTAATTAAACAGTCTCTTTTTTTCTCTTCATTTATTTCAGCTGCGTACATATAATCAAACAAATGTTTAAATAGTTCGTCGTAGTCATTATTAAATATTGCTTCATTGTTGATTATATGTTTACGTATTAACATATATTTCTTGTTACGAATAAGGTCTAATAAGCCATCAAAAAATTCAATTGAATTAAATACAATATTTGCATCTCCGTCAGATAAACAATATTTTTGAAGTGCGTTAATGCCTTTTCGAAAATCTGGATAACAATTATTGGTAATATTAGTAAAATCTTCTTTATTAATTTTTACCTTTTCAGCTTTAACAATAGATATTAATTTAGTTATATAATCATTTTTATCATAACTAATATCAAATACTTGACATCTACTTTGTAGAGCTGGAATGATTTTATGTTTATAATTTGCTGTTAAAATGAATCTTGTTAAGTCATGATATTCTTCTATTGAATTGCGTAGCGCTTTTTGCGCATCAATAGATAATCCATCACACTCGTCAAGTATTATGACTTTAATATTTCCAAAGAGACTTTGGGTCTGAGCGAAGCTTAGAACTTTTGTTCGGATAGTATCTATACCATTTTCATCAGAAGCATTAATATAGAGATATTGACATTTAAGAATGTCCTTTACAATAATTTTAGCTAGAGAAGTTTTACCGATACCCGGTTTTCCTACAAATAAGACATTAGGTATATTTTTTTCTTCTTGTACTTTGTTGAAATAATTTCTAGTATTTTTATTTAAAACTATTTCACTTAAAGTACTTGGCCGGTACTTCTCGCACCAAATATCAGAAATCGTCATTTTTAATTACTAAACATGTATATTGGATTAGGGCGCCGGAAGTAATGTTTAGTTTGTAGTATCTTATAAGATTTAAATCCAATTTCATCAATAAGATATGTTATAAAACTACTATCTTCTTTTTCTTCATACTCTATACCAGGAGCTCTCAATCTTATTTGAAAAAATGCAATCTTACAATTGGACTGAATATTTTTGAGTAACCTAATTCCATCGTTGTTAAAAACTATAGACCTTTTATCAGTCACATTATACTTAACGCGTTTATCCTTGTATTTGGTCTCATTAACCAAATAATGGTGCATTACATTAAAACAAATACAATAATCATATGTATTTTTTTGGCTTTGTAAAAATTTAGATGCATCGGTATTAATAAAAGAAATATAATTTTTATCTAAATTATAATATTCATGTAAAAATTGAGCTAGTTCAATATAACCTATATTGGTATCGACACCTGTAACAGATATTCCTTTATTATTTAACGCAAATGTATCCCAACCAACCATACAACCTATATCAATTAATTTTTTATTTCTGTTTAATTCAATTTCAGGAAGTATAAGGTTTAATCTGTTTTCAAAAAGTTTATATTTCCTTTGCTCTGGAAGGAATCCCCACCATGGTTGATACCTGTGCGGTATTCTAGATAATAAAAAATGTGTATTATCAGAAATTGTCATCCGGTAGATCCAAACCCAGCTTCTCCTCGCTCAGTGGCATCAATTTTATCTGCTTCAGAAATTGTTGCTGTAATATGAGGATATAATACTAATTGAGCAATTCTACTACCTTCGGTTAAGGTTACATTTGCGTCGCTAAAATTATATAATTTAATTCCAAGATCACCTCTATATCCATTATCAATAATACCTAGATGTGGTTGGATGTTACGTTTAAACCCTAACCCACTTCTAGGTTCTACTCTAAACCAATATCCAGGAGTAATATATGACAACTGTAATCCAACAGGAACAACAACTGACCCGCGCGCTGGAACGACAGCATCCTCTACACTATATATGTCATATCCAGAATCACTACTATGAGCTCGTTTAGGTAATTTAGCTTTCGGGTGTGTTTTCATTACTTTGAGTTCAATCTCTTTATTACAAAATGTTACATTCGCGCTACCATCATCATTTTCACCGACGGCGAATGAGCGAAGAGAAGATAATGATTGATATTGTAATGGTTGAAAATCGTCCATACAATGAATATAGTATATAATTTAGATTTTTCAAGTAAATACTTTTATGGATGACATTGATCCAGCTGATTTAATATCACAGTTAAAAACTGTACCTAAAGCTAGTAAGCAGTTAGTACAACAATCAGAGAGATTTAATATCTCTAAGGATGAAGTTGAAGACTTTATTATACAAAAGTCTTCAAAATTAATTCAAGATTCTTTAGAGTTAATAGATAATATGAAGGAAGTGGTTCATCATATGCCTGAAGCAGAAAATGTTTCTTCTCTTGCAGAGCTTATTAAAGCATCTACTGGAGCTATAGATACATTGAATAAATTAGTAGTACAAGATAAAAAGTCTAATACAACGATAAAAGCAAAACAGCTAGATATAGATTCTAAAAAACAACTTCAAAATTCAGATCAACAACATGCATTAATGTTAAGTAGAGAAGAAGTTCTCGATCGTTTATTAAAAAAGGCAAATGT
>Ga0209434_1001170_pt1 | contig 11962 bp, 11 predicted proteins | sample ETNvirnome_2_300_FD_184068 | JGI IMG/M metagenome (GOLD analysis project Ga0209434, IMG submission 184068) | Marine viral communities from the Pacific Ocean - ETNP_2_300 (SPAdes) (version 2) | ecosystem: Environmental > Aquatic > Marine > Oceanic | place: Pacific Ocean | collected 2013-06-22
ATTTTTATTGTTAATAATAAAAGTATCGTAAATTTCTGAATAACTTAGATCTTCATAATCTTCAAGTTTTTCTTTTTGCATTTTAACTAATTGAATTACGGGCTTTGTTAGAAGTCCCTGTTCAATTAGTCCAGAAGTAGTTACTTCTTCCCATACTGGGCCAAATGCCCCTTCTAAATTATACTTCGGAATTGGGTCATTGGGTACTGTAGCCGTAAACCCCAATCTATATATGGCCTTTGGGAAAGACTGTATGGCAGCTAGGGTTGTCTTACCTTTAGAAAATTCATGCACCTCATCAACTAGGAGTGCTTCTGAATCCTCTAAATGCGTATCCAATATCTTGTCTATGCTTTGAACAGTACAGAGCATTATATCCCCATAAATATATCCCTCCCCAAAACATAAGCCTATTCCTTCTAACCCACAATCTTTTGTTAAAAACTCATAGGTTTGTCTTAGTAGTTGTTTTGCATTGAAAAGAATAACTATTTTTCTTCCTTGAAGAGCTTTTACAATAGCCGCAATTATGAGTGTTTTTCCAGATCCTGTACTAGATTTGATGATTCCTCGCTTTTCTTTTATTGAGCGAGAAACAAATTCTTCTTGGTAATCATATAAATTGAATCCTGGAATTTCCCAATCCTCTGTTTGCTGTTTTTGTAGACTGAATAACGCTTGAAGATCTCTATAGTCAATTTCAGGGATACATTCAATCTTCTCTAGATCTTCTAATAGTCTAGGTAATAATCCAGACCTAAACATCCCTGCCCTGGAAATAAAAGATGTTTTGCCATCCCAGCCTCTACCGTAAGCAGGTACAAATTCTGCCCCAGGAGTTTTAAAAGAATAAAGATTAACTAATGCTTCTAAGAGTTGTGGGTTATCTGTATCTATTTTGGACTTTAGGTTTCCTACTTTTATCTTCATCTACACTATAATAATAGTTGAGATTGTATCAAAAATACAAAAATAATTATGAATGAACAAGTAAATCCAGAAAATATTAAAGACGAGGAAGAAAAGGCTATTAATGATATTTTAGAATTTCTTCCAACAGAGACAGCTCTTGATGTAACTGTACCATCAAAGTGTCAATATTATCAAACTACCAACGGTGCTAATACTATTAGCATTCGCCCAATGACCTTTGATGATGAAAAAGCACTAATTACATCAAAAAATAGTGATCTTGATCCAGTAAATTTAATCTTATCAAGATGTGTGGAAAATATAGACTATTCTTCCCTTTTACAGATAGATAAACTTTTTCTAATTCTTAAAATTAGAGAAATTTCTTTTGGTGAAGACTACAGCGTAGTAATTACTTGTCCTGGTTGTGGGGGAGATAATCCTTTAACTATCAACCTTTCAGAACTTCCCATAAAATATATCCCAGATTTTACGGAAGATCCCCATGAGATTGAACTAAAAGTTATTAAAAAAACAGCCAAGGTTAGATTCCCCCGAATTGCCGATGAGAAGGCTATGAGTCTTGCTGATTCTGCTAAATCTGCTTTATGGAGGCTTGTTGAGGAGATTGGTGGAAATACAAATAAGAAAATTATTGCTAAGGTTATTAAAAAATTACCCCTAAGGGATCTTCATACCATCACAAATGATGTTTTCGGAGATAAGTACGGTATTCAGACAAAGGTGAAATTTATCTGCGAAGACTGTAAGACTCACAATATTATTGATCTTCCTTTGGGTGAGAATTTTTTTTCCGTGAGCTAATAACTCAGATTGATTTAGAAGAGTTATTACATGAAGCCTATATACTGGTACATAAGTTAGGTTTTTCTTATTCTGATGTAAAATCTCTAACTCGGACAGAACGAGTAACCTTTTTCAAGCTATATGAAGCAGAAGTAAAAGACCAGAACGATGCCCTTACCAGATTTTAAAATGAAAATAAATAACGAGGAGGTATTTGATCGACACAACCGCCCTAGTGCAAACCAACCAGTATTATTAAGAGCTTTTTTTATTAATGATGGAACTTATCAGGATCCATATGCCATTAGCTCTGTACATATCTTTACAAAAGCAGCTAATAGTACCCCAGCCTCAGTATTAGATGCTGATAATCTTGTAGAGTTTACCTCAGCCACAAGTGGTACTATTTTAATGCGTTTTGAAGCCTCTAATACTGGGGTTACTGTTGATGATGCTTCTTTTGATACCTCAAACTATACGGGGGATTATCAAGATAGAGAAATTTATAAACTTGCTGATGGACAATTTGGAGTAGTTTTAAATGGAACTCCTGGGGGGGATGGGGATGTATTAGAGGGTATTTTAGAGGATGGAGGAACTATTAGTAATCAGGCTTCCGCTGTAAATGATTACCTTGATATTTGGACAGTAAAGATAAATAGTGGTTCTAGTTGGCAAATATTCATTAATCAGTTCCATTTATATGACGATACTTTCTTTGTATCAACAGAGCCCCTTCTTTTAAAACCTAAAAACCTCCTAACGAATAAGAGGATTAGATTAGGCTCTAGGACTGATCTAAAGATGACAACCGAGATTACAGTAGAAAATTCAAACTTAGATAGTTCAGTGAAGAATCTATTTAAAGATTCTGCTATTATGTCTGCTGCATTCCAAATTGTAAAGGTAAATGAAGATCCAAACTTACCCTCTAGGGTAGAGGTTTCTGGTTATTCCGATACTTCTAGTACAGTTGATGTTACCTCAGATAATACTATTATCTGGAATTGGGATACAGACGGACTAAAATCCCATGACGAGGTTATTAGTACAGGAAATTTGGGTAATCTTAAAGGTACTTATTTAGTAAACGCAAAGTACACCCTACTCAACCAGCTAATAATCACCCCAGATTATTATCTTATAGTTGATTAAGCTCTGAGCTAATAGTATACTCGTAAGTATATTCCTGAGTATTTTCTTCCATGTGGGTTTTTAAATCAACCCCCGCTACATGAGCTTCGTTCCAATCTTTATATCTCTTCGGGGGATAGAGTATATAAAAATTCGCCATTAAATTCTCTTTTCTGAGCTTTTCAAACGCTCTAACCCCGCGACCCCCTGCTTCGTCGTTATCGTATCCTAGGATGATTTTTCCATCAAAATCGAGCAATTCTAGGGCTTGTTGTCGGGAGGTGTGACTACCCATAGTGCAGGTAGCGTTTACACCCTGTAATTGAAGGGAAATTGCATCCAAAGGCCCTTCACAGATAATTACATAAGATGAGTCTTTATCAAAGGGGTAGAGGATGTGGGAAGGTTTTGGATATCCTTCTGAGGGATTTAGGTATTTTGGTTTTTGATCCCCTGATAATGCTCTAGCTTGAAAATAGTATAATTCTTCATTGGGGGTATTAAAGGGGATAATTAATCTGTTAGCGTATCTTCCTTCCGTACAAAGAAAATAAGCATCCTCCTGAGGATTTTCTAAATTAAATAGTTTCCTAATGAATAGAAAGTTCCAAGCATTAAGTATTCTATCATCCCCAGAATGAATAGAATTAATAGTTATGGGGATTAATTTTAGGGGAGTTTTGGTTGCGGTTTTCTGGGTGGGTTGTGTTGGTTCTGTGGGAGAATCATCTAGAAAATCTGCCATCATTAATTCTGCTGATGCTCGTTTATAAGAGATATTCTTAGTATGAGCATATAGACTAGTGAAATTCCCTACCTTACCAGTTTTAAAATCTTGAAATAGTCCAGTTTCTCGATTGATGGAGAAGTGGCATTTATAATCATCCTCCATGTAGGGTGAAGGCATGATAAATTCTTGCCCATTAGAGGAGATTTTGCCTACAGAACCAAAATTCTCCTCTAAAAAGTCCTGAATTATCTTAGGGCTAACCATAGCAGTCTATAATACGGATCTAGACTTTAGATTTAGCAGATTGTTTGGCTTTTTTACGCTCTTTAGCTTCGGAAATGTTGTGTTTTACTGCCTCCTGGTCCGTAAACAAGCTACAGTAAGGCTTATAGCCACACCAGTTACAGAACTCGTTTTTGGAGGCGCAAAAATCATCTTTTTTAAGCTTTCTAATCCTCCAAACCTCGTCTAGCACCTTGCGTATGTAGCCTGCTATTTGAGCATTAGTATATTGAACGAAAACAAAGTTATTAGTTACTGGATAGTAGTGGGCACAAGTGATATTTTCTATAGGAGTTTTATATATTTTGTTAATGGCATAACAATACCCCTGTAGTTGCATATCCTGGTAGAGATCAAACTTGGTCTTCTCTCTTTTTGAGGTCTTATAATCAATAATTAGGTATCCACCCTCTGTCCCTTTAATTACACGATCAATAATACCATTAACAGTAATATCATCCTTAACCTCAGCCTCGTAAACTAATTCAGTAGCAACAGATTCACCTAAAGAAGCATTGAATTTTAAAAAATTAGCTAGACAGAGGGATGTCTTACGGTTATATAAATCTGGGAAAGAATAGGTAGACTTATGCTCTTCTGCTAATGCTTCTAACTCACTAAGAGCCTTAGCATTCACACCATCTTCTAAAATCTTATGTATATAAGATCCAAAATGTAAAGCATCAGTATTAGCTTCTTTAGATTCTGGAAGACGATCAATGTAGCGATAACGATATTTTAACTTACATTGCCTAAAAGTATCGTACTTTGAATTACTTATTGTTTTGATAAACATTATCCGAATAATGTAGCAAAGAGCCAATAAATATAAAGAACTATCATAAATATATCCCCAAGTGGAGATAAGAAAAATGCAGCAAATAAGGCTGTTCCAGTAGCTTCGGATCGAAGGTCTTTCATTTTTTACGCTCTATAGTGATTAATGGTTTGTAAAGTTCAATTTCTATGGTCTCAAAGAAGTTGTTCACTTGGTCTGGTGAATACTTGCATTTTTTGGTTAAATACCTAAATAAAGTATCGAGCTTTAGAGGTTTTTGATTGTTTAATGCTTGTAATATTTTTAATTGAAAATGCTTAATAAATTTTTCACTATATTTATATTTCCATTTTTCAATAAAAGTATTACTTAAAGTAACATTAATTAGATCAAGAAAATCTATTATCTCGATGTCTGGATCAGTATACACTTTTTTTCTTTTTCATGTTTCTTTCTTCTAGACCCTTATTAATAATAACTTATTATAGGCAAATTTTTCATGGCTGTAACACAAAAAAACGATAAATTTTTAAAAAAAGCCTTTGATCGAGCAATCAAGCTTGCAGGCTACGCTAAGGATAAACTGAATGCGGCTCTAGTAAAGCCTTCAGCCAGTAATCTAGATATAGGAGATATAGTCGTTTTTAACTATACAAATAGGCTTGGGGGGTATACTGGGTGGAGAATGGCTCTAGTAGTTAGACCCGTGGAATTTGTTTCAACAAAAGGCAATTTATTATTGTCTTGTGTTCATTTCCCTTCTGAGATGAGGCTAACACCAGAAAATCTACAAAATCTCTATATAAATAGGGCTACTCAGCTCCCAAAAGATAACTATAGAACCTTTATAGCAAATAGCACTAATATGCCACAAGTATACAAACTTAAAAGATAATTATGATACTCGACCAGTATGGAAAACCCATTAGCTCAGATCCTTCTCCTGCTATTGATTCTAATACTGAAAAAACTTTAGCGGAACTTAATAGAGAGTTACGAAAGCTTGGACCTCTGGGAAAACTTTTTGGTGTAAGTAATGAAGCCCTCGTAAAGCGACTTAAACAAGAAGAGGGGAAAAAATCAAGGGAGCAGAATCTTACAAATTCTTTAAAAAGATTAACATCTGCATTAAACCTTAATATTGCTGGGCAGTTTGTGACAGGAATAAAAGAGTTTGATACAACACAACGAGTAGCACTAGGGATGAATCAAACCCTTGCTACTATTATGGGGGAAAATAATGCTGCTTTAGCAGGTTTACCTGGAAGTTACAAAGATGCGGCACTGGTTCAAGTAGAATCCTTTAGGTCTGGATTTAAGGGATATAATAAAGATCTTGTTGCTTTAGGTAACAGGATGAAAATTACTGGGCAAAATTTTCAACTATTATTTAGTGCAATGGCTCAGTTGCGAGTTACTGGATTATTAAGTAGTGAAGCAACTGGGAGATTATCTAAGCGTTTAAATGCGACTACTGAAAAGTATGGGATATCTACTGAAATTCTTGTAGGGGCTATATCTAATTTGGGGGATGCCTTAAAAACTACTGCTGCTTTAGGAACAACAGAAAAAATAGCGGGGATGCAGTCAGAACTTATTGGTATACTTGGGATGGGGTCTGAAGGATTAATTACCTCAGTATTGCAGGGATTAACTAAAGCTGATATTGGAGCAGATGTAGCCGCAGCACTTGGAGGCCCAGCGGTAACGGAGCTTCGTAATGCAGCTACTAATTTGGGAGCTTTAGATACAGATACTTTTTTGAGTTTATTTGAGAAGGTAAATGTTGAACTTGGGGGTTTTAGAAGAAGTTTTGTGGGTGATGGTAAATTACGGGCTGCTAATTTAGGTTTTTGGACACAAATTATGGGGGAGGAAAATCTTCAACTTTCCCTTCTTGCTGAGAAGCTTAGTAATTTGACTGAGGCGGAAAGAGAAACTTTTAAAAAATCACAGGAGTTAAATAAGAGTTTGGGTACTTTAAGAGATGAAGTTCTTGAACCCGTTCTGAGGATAGGGGCAAAAATTGTTACTTTTGCTTCAGAACATACCGTAATAACTAAATCATTAATTGTTGCTTTAATATCTTTAACTGCTGCTGTTACTGTACTTAAAGCCGCTATGATGTATAAGAGCTTTAACAAAGCAGGTGGTTTTGCTGGTATGGGAATAGCAAAGCTTGGGCCTTGGGGTATTGCAGCGGCGGCAGTAGTTACTGTAGGTGCTGGTATAGCTATGCAAATTAGTGAAAACAAGAGGCAAACCAGGATTGCAGAAGAAAATAAAAGGGCTAATGAAAATGCAGCTAAATACGCTAAAAATAGAGAAGAAAGAGAAACTAGTTTTGGTTCTAGTAAATTTGCTTCAATGTCTTCATCTACATTAAGAACAATATTACAAATGCAAGCTATTATGCCTGAGTTTGCAAACTCTGTGGCAAATAATATGAATCAACAAAATCAAAAAGAGACTATTCGTGAACTTACTAAGACTAACCTTTTGCTTCAGCGAATGGCTGGAGAGATGACTCAATAGGAGATTAATATGGTTTTATTAAGTACAAAAAAGATAAATACAGTTTTAGAGGATAGATCTAGACTTACATTAGTATTTCATAAGGGGACAGGGGCGGAAAATAAGATAATTAGAAGAGTTCCTTTCTTTGAGAATCCAATTATACAAGAATCTCAAAGAGCAAATTATGTAAAGTATCAGCCTTTAGGTAGGGCTGGATCTATGTATACCTATACTGGTGCAGAGTCTAGATCTTTTAAAGTTAATTTTAATCTAACCCATCCCCATATTGAATCAATGATGGGGGCGGAATATTATAAAGCTTTTGGGTCTGGTGCTAGTTTAAGTAAGGAACAAAAGAAGGCAGCCTTTTTTCATGAGGGTAGTTATATGTTTGATGTTGTGGATGGAAATAGTGGGGATAATTCCTATGCTCCAGCTTACGGAGCCAATCATTATGATGCTGTTTACAAGAAGTTGACAGGACTATGGGGTGGAACACAAGAAAATCATGAGTACATGGATCTTTATGGAAATTTTGCTATATCCCCTGAACGAGATATTAAGGGGCTTGATTTAATTAACTATTGGGTAAATTTACTTAGGTCTACAGTATTAAATGATGCTACAAATACATTAAATGGTCCACCTATAGTAAGATTAACACATGGAGTTTTATACAGAAATCTCCCCTGCATCTGTACTGATGTAAATATTTCCCACAATGAGCTGGCTGGGTATGATAACATGACATTACTACCGAGAGTAATTGTAATTTCTTTATCCTTGGAAGAGGTAAGAATGGGAAATTTAGGTACATTTAAAATTACCGGGCTGGATTCTAGTAAGCATACTAGAGATAATTTAGCCGGGTGGGAATCTGTAGTAGAGTCTCCACATAGTCTTGATCCTCAGGAAGATGTTTATTTTCATAATGTTTTTTCTAAGGCTATGGCAACTAGTGAGTTAGAAGCAAAAGCAGGGGAGAGTGCAGTAACCGCTTCACAGAATATTATGAATAATTTATTTGGTAGTAACTTTGGTTAGATAATCATGACAAAACTAACAAGATATACGGCTGGTGTAGTTACTCAAACGCATAGGGGGAGGGGTGTAACTACATCTACAGGAAGTACTAATTTTGATTTTTACACAAAAAATATCACAAAAATTACTAAAGTAAAAGAAGGGCATGTTCCTGCTGGATTCGAGAATAGACCAGATCTAATTGCAGATTTGTTCTATAATAATAGTACAGAGTGGTGGAGAGTTATGCTCCTTAATAATGTCCCAGATCCCTTTGAGGGATTCAACTTACATGATAGAATTCTATTACCTGATTAATGTCTAATCCAGCCCAAACAGCGTTTGTTCATATTACTCAAGGTGAGCAACAGCATGTTTTTAGTACAGCACTAGGAAATTTATTATCCTTTAAACATGAAATAGGTTTTAGTAAATCTCTCTCATCAAAATATGTTTTAGAGATTATAGATCCTGAGCATATTTTTGAAAAATCTTTTTTACAACAACATATAAATGCTACTTCACAACTTAGTCAAGCAATGGCAATTGGCGCAAATCCTTTTTACATTCAATATGGATATGATAGTGTTGAAGATGGTCTTGTGTCTGTTGGGCCTAATGCAGGATTTCCTATTGACATAAAATATGATTATTCTGCTGATGGACTAAGAAAACTAGTTCTAACTTTAGGTCCAAGCCCTATTAATCATTTACTTGATAAAAAAGACCAATTAGGTGACGGGACATATCAAGTCCAAGGATCAGCACCTATTTTTGGTGCCCCTATCTCTGGAGGAGATTCAGAATCTCCTGTTAGTGCAGAAGATCTTATTTGGCCTGGAAAAATTAGAAAGGCTCATCATGTAATTAGAGATAGTATTACTGATTATATTAGGGATAATTTACTAGCTACTGGTGAGGGAGAAAATGTAATAGTTTGTCTTCCTAATTTAGATACATTACTTTTTGATCATAAAGTTAATACCGTTAGTGGGTTGGAAAATTCTTTTGATTGGGCGAGATCTACACAGGTAACAAAACAAAGAGAAATTTATGATAGAAGTTTATTACCACCATATAGGGGAAGGGGTACTGGAGTTTTTATTAAACACGGTAGTATATCGAATGATGATGTTAGAGAGCAAAAAGAGACTTTAGATGATTTTTATGCTAATCCTACTGAAGAAGCTTTGAGTAATATGAAGGAGCATATAGCAGGGTTTAATCTTACTTACGCTGAACAATTTTATCCTAGTTTAGGATTTTCTTTTAGTTGGCAAGGTAATCCTTTTCGGAAGTTAGAGGATGGTCAAGATCCACTAGATTTCGGGGTTGGGGCCTTTTGGGAGAATGAGCGAGCAGTAAATTTATATATGGATGATCCGTCATATACCGATCCCGACAAACCTAAGACTAGAGAACAGTATTTTAATATTGGTTTGTTTCCCCCTGATGAAAAAATATTATTGAGCCAGCCTTTATTTGAGCAGGAAAAAGGGGCAACCCCTACAGAACATTCGTTTTTAGAATACTATGATAAACACCCCTTTGTATCAATTAAGAAATATGGTAAAACTACTGCTGGTTTGGAAGAATTATCTAAATTTATAAATGAAGGTATAGGAAGTAAAGTTAATTCAAACATTTATCCAGAGTTTGAAATGTCTGAACTTTTGGTTTTAGATAGTGTACAATCTAAAGACCTGATAGAGGCTATTGAAGCAAAAAACCTTACAAAATTATTAAAAATTAATAATAAAGTTGACACAGTAAAGATTTTTGGGGATGCAAGAATGATTTCAACTTTTTTTTCTCCTAATTCACTATACTCCCCTTGGGAAGAAGGTAGTAAATTTTTTGCTGAAGGTGACCATTTTCATACATTTCTTCAGGGGGGAGGGGCACAAGGTATAACTACAGGTAATACTTCTAAGCCCATAAATTCTGCTAGAGATTCTTTTTTACTAAATAATACGGATATCCCTCCTTCAGAAACAGAGCATATTTTTCACAGTGGGAAGGTTGCAAATTCAAATATTTTAAGTATTAATTTGAATATTAATATGCAATATCTTGTTTCTTTAATAAAGGGGGCTGAGGTAGCAAGAAGGGCTGTACAAAAAAGAGATTTTACATCTAATGCCTCCGACCGTCAACATTCCTCCATTGGGATAAGTATAGCAGATGCCAGAGGCCGCACCGCAGCAGCACAAAAGAAAAAATATCCTAAGTTTAACTCAGTTTATGAAGGTTATTCTCTTCCTGGTGCTTTAGTAGATACAGCAAAAAAGGTTTTAGATTCTGTTTGTGAGGGAAGTATAAAAACTTTACCTTACTTTAAAATTAACAATTCTTTGGATTTAGTGAGAACTAGTGTACTATTACTTATTTCTGAACCAAAGGTTGCTGGTTTAGTTCAAAATCTAGGCGTGTTTAATAGTATTTTTACTGGAAAGTATTTAATTTCTGGATTTAGACATACGATTACTCCATCAGAAGTAGTATCAGAATTTAAGGTAGCCCGCCTACCAGTAGAATCTGAGAATATGCATGGTGGGGGACAGGCTGGTGGTGGTGGTGGTGGTGGGATTGGCGGGCCGTCTGGAGACAAAAGGAATACTGATTTAATAAGAAGGATACGAGAGGGTTTAAATCGTAAACCAGAATATAAGCCTCTTTTAGAGTTGTTATTAGGCCCAGAGCCAGAAGTAGATCGGCCCTCTACACGCCCCACTCCTTCACAAACCACCGGGCCGATCTCCCAAGAGAGTGAATTGCCTGAATACATCAATATTATAGAAGACCCTAACTTACCCTATGGACTACAGCAAGACAAATATTTTGATGAGTTCGGCGCTGAACGAGAGCCTTACCCTTTTGAGAAGGGTTATGTGGACCCTGACGCACCACCAGTCAGGCAATTGTCGGACCCTTCTTGGTTTGATGATGATTATAATACTCTTAGTCCAGTGGCACCGTCTTGGTTTGATGATGATTATAATACTCCTAATACGGGTGGAAGTTTCCTCCCCGTTGATCTTACAGAAGATCCAGATCCCCTTTTTAACAATCACCCAGATGAATAATGAGTTACCAAGAAATAAAAAAACTAACAAAAGAATATGATAGAGCTGTAGAAGACCCTATACCTTATTTTGATACCATAAATAGGGCCGGATATCCAGATATCCGCATGTTTACAGTAATGAAGAATTATGATGCTCGACAATCAGGTTCATTTAAGGCTATTGAGTTTAGGGAAGATAATAGGGAAAATACTAGAGGAGAAGAGAAGGATATTTTTTACTCATCTCCTTATTTATCGGATGAGCATTGTGGTTTAGTGATGATACCAGAAGTTGGGACAAATATTATTGCTGTAAAACCTAACGGATCTTCTAAATTCTTTTATATGGGTAGTATTTTAAATATGTCAGCAGAAGCATATAATTACACTACTGATTATAAAGAAAGTATAATAAAAAAGTGGCAATTTTTACCCTTTGGTGAGGGGCAATATTCCTTCCGAGGAGTTCCTCAACAATATGGATTAAAAACACCTAAAGGAAATGAGATTATTCTTAGTGATAGAAATAATATTTGGAAATGGGATGTGGGTGTTAAATTAGAGAGTATGTCTGGGCAACAACTTAGATTAAATTCTAGTCCAAAAATTGATTCTATGGAATTACGAAATGAGCATCATGATTATTTTAGAATTACGAGTAGGTCCAGCGATGGATTTGCCCCAATTAGGGGTATGGAGGGGAATGTTCAAG
>Ga0209434_1001171_pt1 | contig 11960 bp, 14 predicted proteins | sample ETNvirnome_2_300_FD_184068 | JGI IMG/M metagenome (GOLD analysis project Ga0209434, IMG submission 184068) | Marine viral communities from the Pacific Ocean - ETNP_2_300 (SPAdes) (version 2) | ecosystem: Environmental > Aquatic > Marine > Oceanic | place: Pacific Ocean | collected 2013-06-22
AGCGAATTACCTCCGGGAGTAGAAGAAATAGGATACGAGCTGTATCCTAAAAACGGTGATGAAATATGGAAGAGTTACAAACAATACTCGGCTGACAATAATCAGACTTATGATGACGAACTAGTGCTGGGGTCTATTATTAAGACCCACGAAATTGCTCATGAAATGATTGAGAATTTTGAACCAAACACGGCGGTTAAACTACCGAGTTTTGTGGTACCCGCCGGGGTTTCTCCCGTCGCGGCACTCACACAGTTGGCTATAGACGGGCTTCGGTCTAAGGATCTTCACAATACTCAGGAATACATCGATCGACTTAAAATGGAAATTAAAGTTATCGACGATCGAGGCTTTAGTAAGTATTTTTTGACGATGAAAGCAATAGTAGACAAAGCCAATGCGGCTCAGCTTACCGGACCAGGGAGAGGCTCAGCTGCGGGCTCTCTCGTCGCCTATGTGCTAGATATCACCCAGATCGATCCTATTAAACACGGTCTTCTTTTTGAGAGATTTTTAAGGAAAGACGCGACTGACTATCCGGATATCGATTATGACGTGGCGGAACCCATGGAACTCAAGGAAATGCTTGCTCGTGACTGGGGAGAGAACACGGTCGTCCCCATTTCAAACTGGAACACGCTCCAACTACGTTCATTGATTAAGGATATTTCAAAATTTTATGGAATCCCATTTGTAGAGGCAAACAAAGTTACGAGCGTGATGATGAAAGAGGCAATCCCGGAGGCTAAGCGCCGTCACGGAATTAAAGCCGGTGTCTATTCACCCACGTGGGAAGAGGTGATGGAACTGAGCCCATCATTGAGAGGTTTTCTCACAAAATATCCTAATCTTAAGACGCACGTGGAAGCGTTAGTGGGTCAGGTGAGGTCATGCTCGCGACACGCTGGTGGGGTGTTAATTGCCGACGAGCTTGATAAGCACCTCCCGTTAATTAATTCCGGAGGTGTACGACAAGCACCCTGGTCTGAGGGGCAAAATGTTCGTCATCTGGAGCCCCTAGGCTTTATTAAATTTGATCTTTTGGGACTCTCAACACTGCGTATGATCGACGGTGCGATTCGGCACATTCTGCAGCGCCACAAAAATATTGAAACGCCCACCTTTCAAGATGTGAAAGAGTTTTATAATGACCACCTACACCCAGACATAATAAATTTTAATGACGAGGAAGTATATCATAACATTTTTCACAAAGGAAATTGGGCAGGCATATTTCAATTTACGGAAACGCCCGCGCAACAATTTTGCCGGCGCGCCCACCCACAGAACTTAATTGATATTTCCGCCATTACTTCTATTTTTCGACCCGGTCCTTTGGCGGCGGGCGTGCATGATCGTTACGTTAGCGCGAAGAGGAACCCCGAAGAGGTGTATTATCTTAACGATATAGTGCGTGACGTGACCGAAGAGAGCTATGGGTTCTTAATATTTCAGGAACAGATAGCGCTCTTGGCGCATCGCCTGGGCAAAGATCTCTCCCTGGACGAGGGAAATCTTCTGCGTAAGGTACTCACAAAAAAGGGCACCGGAAAGGGCGCCCAGGTAAAAGAAAATCTTCACGCCAAGTTCATAGAGGGCTGTGTGGAAAAAGGTATTAATAAATTTAAAGCTGAGGACCTTTGGGAAACATTTGAATATTTTTCCGGCTATGGGTTCAACAAATCTCATGCCATTTCCTACTCGGTGATTTCTTTTCAATGCGCGTGGCTTCTCAACTACTATCCATCAGAATGGATGGCTGCCTTCTTGGACAAGGAGCCCGAAGCACGCAAAGAAAAGGCAATCAATATTGCCAAGAGCTACGGGTTTAAAATTCAAAAAGCAGCACTTAACACATCCGGGAGGGTCTGGGAAATTGATCCATCCGATAAAATGACCCTTGTGCAGCCACTAAGCTCTCTCAAGGGGTTGGGGGATAAGGCAATCGATCAAATATTGGCACACCGTCCCTTTAATTCCGTAGAAGAGTTTCTTTTTAATGAGGAGATAGTTTATTCTAAACTGAACAAGAAGGCGCTGGACGTTCTCATTAGATCTAGTGCTGCGGACTCCCTCATGGACGACAGATTTACGGGGCGAAAGCATTTTTGGTCGGCTGTTGCCGTAAACCGTCCTACCAGCAAAAAGAAATTGAAGGAACAAATCGAGCTTTATGCCGATGAGGGCGATTTCACGGAAGAGGAAGAAATAGAAAATACTGTATCTCTCACGGGGATTTTCCCCATACATCTGGTGATTGACAAATCGATTCGCGCGCGCCTTGACGAACTTTATATTCCGCCCATCTCTGATTACGATCCAGATTTGGGATTGGTATGGTTCATCCCGCGTGAAATAATTTTAAAGCAAACAAAAAATGGTAAACCGTATTGGATTGTTTCAGTTATTGATAGTAATTCTAACGTTACAAAATTTAAGTGCTGGGGCATACGCCCCGAAAAGGATAGAATTCATATCAATCGTCCCTACATGGCGCGCCTGGAGTATGATGAAGAGTGGGGGTTTTCCACTCGTTCTATTCGCAAGACCATGAAGTTGCTTGGCTAATAAAAACACAGAAGGAGAAAAAAATGAAAAAGAGCAAGGAAAGATCAACCGATACCCATAAGAAAAAGACCTCGATCGGCAATAGTAAGTTTACCAAGAGAGGCACCCCCGGACCCCACGGCGGCAATAAAAAATATAAGAAGCGCTATAGGGGGCAAGGCAAGTGAAAACAACCAAAACACTTAGTCCACTCTTAAAAGATCCTCAGCTACATAATGAGCCCGTCATCGTTCGGGTTAATGACTTTACCAACCGGGCGGCTAAAGAGTTTGCTGCTGAGATGAACAAGGCACACAATACCGGACAGCCTGTCATTCCGGTGGTCATTGATTCATACGGAGGGCACGTATACAGCCTAATGTCTATGATTTCTTCTATCAAGCACGCAGAGCTACCGGTGGCTACAATCATCGAAGGTAAGGCAATGTCGTGTGGGGCAATATTATTTACGTTTGGAACTGAAGGTCTGCGTTTTATGGACCCCGACGCCACGCTGATGATACACGATGTATCTTCAGCTGTGTGGGGGAAGGTAGAAGAAATTAAAGCCGACACTGCCGAAGCAGACCGATTAAATCAAAAGGTTTATAGAATGATGGCGCACAACTGCGGAAAAAAAGAAGATTATTTTCTAGATCTCATTCATCAAAGGGGACATGCGGATTGGTTCATCGACGCCGCCGAAGCCGCACATCATAATTTAGCAAATCAAATTCGCGTTCCCAAGTTTAATGTGATTGCGAATGTACAGATAGATTTTGAGTAGGAATACTGATGATATTAGAATATTATATGATAAGAGATAACGTGCAGCCCCCTTCGCGTGCAAACCCCAGCGATGCTGGTTTGGATTTGGTATTTAATCCATCAAGGGGGGAAGATGAAGTACTGAAGATCGCGCCCGGGGAGAGTGTCCTATTGGAAACTGGCTGCCGCTTTGCCATCCCGCATGGGTATATGCTGGAGATAAAGAATCGCTCTAGCTGGGCGGCTAAACGTCAATTGTTGGTGGGCGCCGGGGTGGTGGATAGCGGATATGACGGGGAAGTATTTGTGAATCTTCACAACATAGGTCCCGCCTCTCACACAATTTTAAAAGGAGACCGCATCGCACAGGGGGTGTTGATACCGGTGGTCCCCGTCAGGTGGGTAGCAGCTGCAGACCCAGACATATATGGGTGGAGTCCTATCACCCTTAGCGATCGCGGCGATGGACAATTAGGATCTACAGGACGAGGCAGTGAAGAAAATTAGCCACGACACCTTAAGATTGAGCGAAGGGCTAACCTATGATGATGTGTTATTGATACCTCAGTATTCCGATATCAAAAGTCGCACCGAGGTTTGTATTGGATCTGATTTGGGAGACCTTCGTTTCGATCTGCCCATTATCTCTAGTCCGATGGATACCATAACTGAATCACCCATGGCGGCTGCTATGCATTCGTGCGGTGGGCTCGGAATCATACACAGGTATAATTCCATAGAGATTCAATGTCAACATATTGAGTGTCTGCCCGCAGAAGCTATAGTGGGAGCGGCGATAGGAACTTCTGGAGACTATTTAGAAAGAGCACGGGCTCTGGCTGCAGCAGGCGCAAGAATTCTATGTGTGGACGTAGCACACGGCCACCATATTTTGATGAAGGAGGCGCTTACTGCGCTTCGTTATGCGTTCGGTAGCAATATCCACATAATGGCAGGGAACGTGGCGACCTTGGAGGGTTACAATGACTTGGTCGATTGGGGAGCCGATAGCGTGCGTTGCAATATTGGCGGCGGTTCTATTTGTTCAACTAGGATACAGACTGGGCACGGCGTCACCGGTCTTCAAACGATTTTTGATTGCGCGCGGTCAGACCGAAACGCGCCCATCATTGCTGATGGTGGACTCCGGAACGCTGGAGATATTGTCAAAGCTTTGGCAGCTGGGGCTGACTTCGTCATGCTTGGCTCTGTGCTTGCGGGCACTGACGAAACTCCTGGAGATATAATCAACACTCGGAAGGGCAAGTACAAAACCTACCGAGGAATGGCAAGCAGAGATGCTCAAATTGAGTGGCGCGGACGCACGAGTTCTGTGGAGGGGATAGCCACGTCCGTTCCGTGCAAAGGACCGGTCAGCGACGTGTTGCGTACCCTGGAGAGGGGAATTCGCAGTGGATTTTCTTATTCGGGCGCCCGTACTTTGGGAGAGCTACAGGGCAAAGCAAAGTTTCTAAGGCAAACGGGAAGCGGGCAGACCGAAAGTTCTACCCATATTAATAAAAGATGAGAGAGCTCATTAAAGCCACAGTTTTTTTGGATCCCAAGCTTCACGAAGACCTTAAGATCCGAATTTATTATGATGGCTTTAAAAGCCAGAGCGAATTTATTAGAGCCTGTGTCGTTTCTTATTTAAGTGGCGATACAAAATTTATGGAGTTTTTAGATGCCTATCGGCAGAACGAGAAGCTCCAGTCCAAAGCGCAAATACGCAAAAGTGCAGCCCTCCGTCGCAGTGGTGAAGAATTGATAGAGAAGATGGGGCTGTCGGACGATGAGATAGAGAATATATTTGATTTGCTAGAAGAGGAGAAACCAGACTAATGAGAGATTGTGCAGAAAAATGTTTTTTGAAAGAAGAGAATTGTAAACAAAGGGAGTGTCGCCTTTGGCTTGATTATCCGGAGGATCACAATTGTACGCTAATAGCGGTGAAAAAACATGGTCCGATGACATTGAGAGAAATAGCCGAGAGACACGGCGTAAGCATAGTGAGAATAAAACAAATTGCGGACAAGGCTTTGCTCAAAATAAAATCTGTCGTTAACCGCGATGAATACTAATTAAAGGTAGTAATGTACATTTACTTATAGGAGATTTCTAGTATGGCTCGCAAAAACAAAAAACTGCTTTCCGAGGGGCAGGTGACACAATTTATGAAACTTGCAAATCTCGGTGCTCTTACCCCCGGATTTGTGCACGGACTCCCCGAGGGACGAGAGGAACGAGAGGACGCCCGAGACCGGTCCCAGGCGCGCCGCAACCGCATGCAAACGCGCCGCGATCGTGACTGGGAGAACCAGACCGTCGCCAGCATCGACGACGATCCGTACGATGATGCGGACACCGCAGCATCGAAGGCGATTGACTGGGATGACTCTGAGCGCGTCGCCGCCGGCGGCAAGGCAAGCTCCGGTCCTCCGCCTGATCCGGGTACCGAACGCCTCGCGAGCACCGACGACCCTCGGTACGAGGCGGGGAACATCCGCGCCCGAGAAGAAAAAATAGGACAAGCTGGATATGAACGCGCCAAGAAGGTCAAGGCACCCCCGCCCGAAAGCGCGTCCTCGCGCCGCGCAGCAGCAGAGAAGAAGGCTGCAGCCGCAGGAGATCCTACAGCCCGCCGCAACCCCAAGCGCCAACAACAACAAGAATCACACGGTCGCGGACGCGACGAAGGCTCTGGTGGTTATGGTCACCCCGATCCCCGCCAACGACTAGCTGGCTCAAGCCTTCGCGAGCAAGACGAAGATCTAGAGCTGGACGTTGAACTTGATGATCTAGAAGATGAGGATCTCGACCTAGAGGACGAAGACTTTGGTCTTGAAGACGAAGAGCTTGACGCCGATCTAGAAGGTGGGCGCCAAGTCAGTGTCGATGATTTCCTCGTTGCCCTGGAGACGGCTCTTGAAGACGTCATGGGCGAAGAAGTGGAAGTGAGCCAAGACGAAGAAGATCTCGACCTAGAGGACGACGAGCTAGATCTTGAAGGCGACGAGCTAGATCTTGAAGCCGAAGAGGAAGACCTAGACCTTGAGCTACAAGAGCGCCGGCACGGCAACGCTCAAACTATGGAAGCGCTCGTTGGACGCATCACGCGTCGAGTTGCCGAGCGGCTTGTGCGAGAAAAATTAACCCGGAGACGATAAAAGGTATTGACTTTCCCCTTCGTTTCTGCTAAGATAAAGCCATGGATAAGCTCTATGGCTTTTTCTTTGGGAGTATAGGTGGAATTTATTAACGAAGAGAACTTGCTCGGGGGGATAATTATTGCCTCTTTTTTGATGGGCATTGTTGCGTGTCGGTTTACAACGCGCCTGTTCGAAGTCTCCCACGCCGCGCGGATTGCACAGTCGACAATTTACAGCTGTTTAGCGATGTGCGCAAAAATTCACGAGGATATGGCGTTTTTGATGGAACTGAAGCATAAGTATATGAGAGAGTCCGGAATGACATCCGGAGAAGTTTTCAGCTTTTGTGAGGTAGACAAGAAAACCATTAATAATTGGAAGGAGTCGGTGGTCCAGCGCATGATACTGTTGGCGCCCCCTTCTTTCTCTTTCATGATTAAGTTTAGTAACTGGCGCGAAGCCATGCAGCAGCTGAAGGATATGTATGACAACAAGGAGTAACATAAACATGCATGCAGCTGCGTGGAAAACTGAGCGGGGGAAGAGCCGCTATAAAATACAAATAAATGAAATAGTAGGCAAGAGGCTATTTAACCGATTGTACAAAGAATATTCTACTGACGACTGGGAAGTGGTTGGGGACGGTTATGGCAAAAAAGAGGGAGAATATATTCTTTTAGTGGCACGCCAGTTCAACTCCGACGACGAATGGTTAGAGTGGGCTCGACACACCGATTTAGATTTAATCGAACAGACTGGTTCAGGGAAGCCCAAGCCCATAAAGTTGGGAAAGAATTATAACCCCCGAAAGGTAAAATAGGTGGAAGAACCTGTAGAAGAATTTCTAGAAGATGTAGAAGAGCCCCGCATAATTGGGCTCTACGGCGACATAGATGACGATAATTCTAAAGAACTAGTAGCGTCGCTGCTGGCATACATTCACGAAATAAAAGTGACGGAGGCAGAGCTACTCCCTGTGGAAATGGTTATTTCTACAGGAGGGGGGCATGTCTCAGATATGTTTGCGATTTATGATCTGATGCGCATACTACGGGAAGGATGCCCCATAAATACACTGGCAATCGGTAAAGTTATGTCGGCGGGAGTTCTGCTCCTGGCGGCAGGTACCAAAGGCGCGCGCCGCATAGGCAAGCACTGTCGCATTATGCTTCACCATGTGACGACCGGCGAACAGGGAAGCATTGCCGACATCGGATCAACCTACAAAGAGGCGTATGTGATGGAGAAGATGATGTTTGACGCACTGGTAAGTGAATCCGCGCTCACGAGTGCCCAGCTTAAAAGGATGGTGAAGAGCAATACAGATAAATTCTTTTCAGCCGAAGAGGCGGTTAAGATGGGTATTGCTGATATCATTGTCTAATTATATTAGGAGTTTGCTATGACGTTTGATTTTGATTTTGATTCATTGGTAGAAGAACACTTCAGGAAACACAGAGATATATATGGGTTCGAGAGTATTGCCTCTTTGATTGAAGAGGTGATGAACGCATCCACCCTCGAAGAAGCCCAGGAGGCGGTGAAGCTCACGGCAGAGGAATTCTTATTGGTGCTTCCGAAGTTTACGCCCAGCGAGGCGTGGGGAAACCCCGAGTCCATGGAAAGAAAACAGATTAATAGATTATTTGCTGTGATTGGGGGTGAACGCACCGTCCGAGGAAAACTAGAGTTTCTGCAGCGCATCGCCCATCCTGCGAACGAGATTACTTCTCCGCGCCGTATTATTTCTTCCCTTATCATTTTAGAATCCTTGAGCGCCGTCGTAACTAGTTTCGGTGCTTCTAGCGCAGGTTTCGTTTTTGAAGGTTTTTTAGCCGCTTTATTTCTGGGGGAGCAAGTCGGCGATCCCGAACACGGCAGTCTTCCCATCCAAGATATAATGGGATTTACGGACCGCGAGGATGGCGGGGACCCTATTAGTCTTAAACTACTGGGACCCAAAACCCAGATCGAGGGGAGCTATACGAATTTGGTGGACGGACTAAATAAATTCGGAAAAATGATTTACATAGTCGCTCGCAAGACAGCGCTCGCAAAGGGCGCCGATGCGGAGATAATTGTGCTCGAACAGTTCACGTTCACCCAGGATAATTTTATTGACGCCCTCGTGCTAGATGCCCGCGGCAGCGGTAAGAGAACAGGTGAAGAATTGTTCATCTTGCCCGAGGTGCCACCGGGACCCGATGGTGAACCTATAGAGCCAAATGCGCAAAACTCTATTGCTTATCTTAAGAATCAGCCGACATGGGAGGACAAATACGCCCTCCTTCAACAGACTAGCGGGTATTCTGGACGCATTAGAGCCATGCACGCCGATTATGCGGCTAAGGCTGCTCAGGAAGCCGCCGAGCAAGAGGCTCAGGAAGCCGCCGAACAAGAGGAAGTCGCACCCCAAGAAGATGCAGAACGCACCGCCCGAGCCGAATTAGAAGCAGCGGAGGCACAAGAAGCTCTCCATGAGGCTATCCGTACGGAATGGACGCTGCTCCTCGAAGGCGAAGGCGCCGTAGCCAGCGGCGGTAAACAGTGGGGCATTAGTGTACCCCAGCTTGGTGCCAAAAGCCCCGTGCGCCAGATAGTTAGCTACGAAGAGCTAGGACAACTCCCCTATTCCGCCGAACAAATTAAAGGTGTAGCCGAGATTCATATGCATAAGCTTAATGGGGACATGCAGAAGCTCTTTCAGGGTACCAAAGCTTTGTCCGAGAACATAAATAAATATTTCACGGTCCCCCAACGTGGGCGCGCCATTACTTCGGCTGAAAAAGCTTTGAAGGACACTAGTGATATTTCCGACGCTTTGACCGCTGGAATAAAACGAACAAAAGAAGAACCAGAAGACAAAGAATAGTAAAATTAATTTGACAATACACACGAGTATGTTATAATATAAGTGAAAGAAGAGTACTGATGCCAAAATGCAAATACGCGAACCGAGAGGTTCTGAATAAAAAACTTTTAAATGGTGTAAATAAACTAGCAGACAACGTTTCGACCACTTTGGGACCAAAGGGGCGTAATGTAGTTCTCCAACGAAGGGAGGAAACGCCCTTTATTACTAAAGATGGTATTACAGTTGCTGCGTTCGTGCACCTCGATGATGAATTTGAAAATGCCGCAGCACAGATTCTTAAGCAAGCTGCAGCACAAACAAATCTGCACGCCGGGGATGGCACCACGACGGCTACCGTGCTGGCACGTGAGATCTATTCTCAAGCTCAACGATATCTTCTGGCGGGCGCCTCTCCCGTTGAACTGAAGCGCGGGATTGATAAGGCTGTAGAAGTGGTAGTTGCACGGCTCCAAGAGATGAGTGTTCAGGTGGGAACACTAGATGAGGTAGAAAATATTGCTACCATTTCTGCTAATAACGATCCGGTTATCGGCAAGCTAGTTGCATCTGCGATTGATAATGCCGGCGTCGATGGCGCCATTACCGTTGAAGAGGCTCGTTCGTTGGAAACTTCATTGGATATAATTGAAGGATTTAGGCTCCCGGCGGGTTATGTGGCGTCTGCCTTTGTGACAGACGACCGACGAGCTGCTGTAAAATATGACAGTCCCCTTCTCTTAATCACCGATACTAAAATTGATACGGTCGACCAGATCCTTCCAGTGCTGGAGGTTGTAGCACGAGACGGGCGCCCCTTGGTGATTGTCGCCGAGGACATCGAGGGACAGGCACTAGCCGCGTTGATAATGAATACTGTTCGCGGGACCATGAAGATAGTCGCCGTGAAAGCGCCGTTTTATGGAGACCTACGCAAAAACATTCTCAGTGACTTAGCTCTTTCAACTGGCGCCACCTTCATTAACCGTGAATCAGAAGTTACTCTTCGAAATGCTAACTTAACTCATTTTGGACAGTGCAAATCTATAGATATTACGAAAGCCCTGACTACGGTCATCGGCGGAGCGGGAGATCTTGAGGAAATTGATTCTCGTATTGACCTCCTTAAGGGACAGCTAGCCGAAACCGAAGAGTTGCGCGAATGTGATGCAATTCAACATCGTATCACCAAGCTGGCTAGTGGTGTGGCAGTCATTCGCGTGGGTGCCCCCACGGAGGTGGAAATGATAGAAAAGAAGCACCGCGTAGAAGACGCGCTAGAGGCAGTGAAAGCTGCACAGGAAGAAGGAGTCATCCCGGGCGGGGGAATAGCCCTGCTGCGCACACAGGAGGGTCTGGAGCCGGAAACAGAGAATGAAGACCAAAGCCTGGGAGTAGAAGTAGTGCGCAAAGCTCTGAGCGCACCCCTTCGCCAAATGGCTCAGAACTGCGGAGAGTCTCCAGATTTGATCGAAAATTTAGTTGCCTCCGCAAAAGAAAATTTTGGTTATGATTTTCGAAATAGCGAGGTAGTAGACATGTATGTGGCGGGAATTATTGATCCTTTGAAAGTAACGAGGAACGCTCTCCAAAATGCTGCGTCTGCCGCCGGAACACTTATCACCACGTCTCACGGTATTATAGAAGTATAGTACTAATTAAGATATCGTAGGCGGGAGGAATTATTGTGAATGACGCGGATAGTGAAGTAGTTCTGGCTTTAGCAGAACTTTGTTCCAAGATAGAGACCCTAATAACCAAGCAGGAAGAGATGGCGCTCCACGTGAGCAAGATCAAGGAAGCGGTTTACAATCCCGACGAGGGATTATACGCTCGCCTTACAAAACTAGACGCGCGCCTTGCTGCCTTGGAAAAATGGAAAGAAAACAATTCTAAAGTATTGTGGATTGTAATTAGCGTGGGCGTCGGACTTGTTGCGACGACCGCCTGGAAAGCACTTGTATAAAGAAAGCAAAGAACGAATGAGAGTAAAATTAAGTTATACAGCCCAAGTGGAGGAGGTACTGCCCGAGGCAGCCTACCTGTTGAAAAATTTGGGTGATACAATTAACCAGATTATCAAAAATTATAATGAACTTCTTACCCAACTCGATGAAGAAAAAGCATTTAGTACCAGTCAGTTTTTTGACAACCTTGATGCCGTAAGACAGTCATTGGGGAAGGTTGATTATCGACTTCTTGAGGTGGGAGAAATAGTTTCGGGTTATGAAAAATACAAAGCCCAACAAAGATTAGAAGGCTTGCATGAGGAAAGGTCCCCGCAGATAGCTGAGGAGGAGGCGTTGGAGCCCGAGGAAGAAGCTGGTGAATAGTCTTGAGATAGGCGACTTGGTGCACGTGCCAGCGTCTGTACCACTGGAGCAATTTGATGCCCAGACGACGCCACCCACTCCCACGCGCCGCCTCATCACTCGCGTGCCCGAACTGGGGCTCGTTATGAGTTCTGAACAAAACGGCTACCGAGAAATTTATTGGCGCGGAGAGCGATGGGCGGTGAATGAGAGAAGTTTATTTAAAATCAAGGAGGACATCAAATGATTAAATTTGTGGAAGTAAAACAAATTCGCGACTATAATGTTACGGAGCGCCGAGCGTCGGCGCGTTTTGAATTAAATGAAATATGG
>Ga0209434_1001173_pt1 | contig 11955 bp, 9 predicted proteins | sample ETNvirnome_2_300_FD_184068 | JGI IMG/M metagenome (GOLD analysis project Ga0209434, IMG submission 184068) | Marine viral communities from the Pacific Ocean - ETNP_2_300 (SPAdes) (version 2) | ecosystem: Environmental > Aquatic > Marine > Oceanic | place: Pacific Ocean | collected 2013-06-22
TTACCTTTGCCTGGTCAAAAGATTTAATATATGCAAAATGTTTTTGCTTGACATTTTCCCATTTTTCTTTTAAAATATCAGGACAACACTGATCAAGATTATTACCTTTAGAATATAAATGAGCATACTCTATATCACAATTCTTTAATATAGAATTATATGCCCATGTCTTTGAAAGATTATTATAATCTGGTTTAGATATAACTTCTTTATTAAGATAAATGCTTTTACATTGTTGTTTTTGATCAATTATTTGAAATAACATATAGTAATCTATGTGTCATCATCGTTTGGTGACAACATATCTTCAATACTATCATATTTTATGCCCGGTGTCAACCCCATTCCTAATTTATAGTTGCCTCGGGTTTTCATATTAATAAATTCCAGTGCTGCTGAAGGGTTTTGATATTTGTTTAATGTTTCTATTTTCTTATAATAATCAGTGCTTTCTGATCGAGTTGCAACCCATTTAGATTCCAATATTCTAATGGTGGCATAAAAATTCAACCAGGAATCTTTATTAAGAATTTGCATCGCCTGTTGTTTAGAGACTGGAAGTCTTCTTTTAGTGGTTCTCTTAGTTTTCCCAGCAAACGTACAAAACTCATCATTTTTTTTAGTTGGATTTGCATTTACATATACATTATAAAAATTGACAGCTAAATTTATAAGATCTTTAACATCGCTAATATATGTTTTGTGATAATATCTATCAAATAAATTATTTATAGTAATTTTGGGGACAGCTTTCCACTCTCTTATTGTTTTTTTGTAATCCGAAAGTCTTTGAGGATAAGAGTTTCTTTTGGCACCTCCGGTTATAAGTTCCAAATATTCAGACTCCATCGATATTCCATTTTTTTGTAAATCTATAAACATTTGACCAGAAGCAGATGGGTGTCCGTTTACTCCTTGATATTCATAACCAGGTGCAGGAGACAAAAACGCAATGCCATTTGTCATATCAACTTCGCGTACTCGAAACTTCAATATTGGTGGCTCGGCAGATTCTCCCCAGTTTGGTGGTATGACTGTTGTAGGATCAGCATAGATATTAGTGACCTCAACGATATCACTTTCATAAAACTCTTGTATGAGGGGAGGAGTCGCTTGTGGAACTGGTGGATAGTTTTCCATATATTTTTTCATTACAGGAGATCCTAGATCTGCTATAAGTTGCCATGGAAGATTTTTATTTACTTTAAACCCATATCTCTGTGCCGTCAAAACAAAAAAATTAAAATTGGGATCGTTTATTACTTTATTGAACTTCTTTTGATCATCTCCTCCATCTTCATCCATGATTTTAATCATTAACCCGCTTGCTCTCGGCGGACACCACCTCGAAGCAATAAAGCCAGTCTTGGTTATTGGAAAAGACATTAATGATGTGGTTAAAAACTGTGCAAAATAACCCATGAAATCGCGAAATGAAGAAATATTGTCATCTCTATTTTTAGAACCCAGAAAAGTCTTGTTAAAACTATCGAAAATCAAGGTTATGTATTTTTGATATTCTTTATTAATATCAACCCACCCTTCTTTTGCTCCAATGACAACGAGATTGCTATTTTCGGAAGATATTTTTCTAGTATTTACTGCGGTTGAATAATAATTTTTAAGATCTTGAAAGGCATCTGCGACAAAGTTTAGTGCAAATATATTTTCACCACGAGCATTAAGTCTTTTCAAATTATCGTTTGAAATGATAACAGAGTTTCCTTGTGTATCCAAACGTCCATAAAAAGTTTTTTCATATGATAAATCCATGGGGGTTGGTATATTTGATTTTGGCATCCACGCAAAATCTCTGTAAGCACTTCTTTGGATATAAGAAGCCATTGCTGATGATTGATTAGAGCCTTTTGTTGTCATTCTTTATCCCCCTCTGCATTGTGGCTTTGGACTCTACCCAACATTGCAGCATCTGTTGATACCGGGTTGCCATGAACATCTGTCAAGCCGGTGCCTGGTATATTTTGGTGGCGGCGGTCGATGACAAACTTTTTAATATCTGCGGGTGAAGCTCCTCCCACTTCAGCTTTTCCAGCCACCTCCACGACACTAACATTCGGATTACTTGGTGGCGGTTGCCAATTTGGATCGTAAATCCAAGCATCATCGTCTTCTATCGGATTCTCGTTTTCGCTTTCATCAGAATATCTTCCATCTTTTTGTCGTTCTTTAAACTTCTTTGCTCTAATAGGAATTCCACCTCTTGGATAAGATGTCCTTGCAGACGTTTGTCGCCAAGCAAATCCAGCTTTTGCTGGGCATTCAAACTCCAAATTTAAAGTTGTATTATATGCCCCATCTTCAATAACACAATCCACTTTAATAACCCTATAATAACCACCAATTCCGAGATTTCTTGCTACACTATTTTTACCAAGCCCAAAACTGATAGGATCTATATATACAAGTTGACCTGGTTTAAATCTCACCACTCCAATTGTTTCTATAGTTGCTTTATATTTATTTGAAAATAAAAGATTCTGTTGAGCAGCTTTTAATGCTTTTGGTAGTCTTGCTTCGCGATAGCCGGGAATATCCGTTTTTTGGAAATTTATTGTTTTTGTAATGCCTCTATCTTGACCAAACTTAAAATGAAATATTCCTTGTTCCCAATCTTTGTCAGCATCACCTTTGCGCTTGGTTGATGGCATTCCAGGAATTTGCATCAAGAAGTAGCTTCTAACTTTATCTGCTGATCTGTGATATGCACCAGCACTTACATTTGTGTTAATGTCACCAACTTCTATTTTGCCCTCTTGACCTTTTTGAAACGGATCTTGGTTCAACCTTTTTAATGGCAATGAAAAAGTTGAAAAAGTTGTTCGTGTTCGTTGGTGTTGACCGACAGGACCATACGTCATTGGCGAAAGACCACCGGCAATTAACTCAGAAGCAACCATTCTCAAAAATTCTTTTAAAGTTAAGGTTGTTCGCATTGGCTTAATGACATTTTTAACGAACCAAGCATCAAACAAATCTAATGAAATTGGTATGTGTGATAAAGGTACTTTCTCCTTTTGAACATCTCCAGCTTCATCAATGGAAACCATTTCTATTGGACCCAATAAAAATTTAAAGTCTTGCTTAGTTGGTCTTAATTCTTTGCCCCCCCAAAACGACTCTTTGGTATATCCCTTTCTCTTAAAGGAACCTTTTTCTGCTTGAACCGGATCGGGTCGGAAAACAAGCTCTAATGCAGCATCAACTAAATCGCCAAAAAAGAAAAACTTAACAAACTGTTCTCCAACTCCCGGTTCTGTGTCGTAGCCTTTTGAATCTAAAAAGTTTTTAATTATCTCTGCTCTCTGCTCGACAGATTCTGCTCCAACTTGTGCCATCAAGCTTGAGTTTAAGCTTGCAAGTTCTTTTGACATAGGGGCATTATTTTCTATAGAACCTTGACCCGACTTAAACATTGTGAGAACCTTATTTTTTAATTCTCTTCGATTTTTGGTTGCTACCTCATTTCTTAAACTAGATTCGGTAATATCTTCGAAGCGGCTTATCGATGCCACCCATGTTTCAACTATTTTATGGGTTATTGCCACTTGATAAATTCTTCTACAGTTCTGTATTTTCTCGATAAGTCTAGCATATGAATGAGCCCTTTGTACGTATGTTGCGTTAGCAATTTCGGATTCTGCAAATGCGATTGCATTGTCAATATTTTGCAGGGTTTCGCTAAGTTCATCTTCAAGCCCAGTCTCTCCTTGCTCCTCCAATTGTTCAGCAGTGCGCTGATCAGGTGTTTTCAATCCAGCCAAGGGAGCGTGTCCTGCTATATCTAACATGCCTATACTTGCTTGGGTTCTTTGGCTTGCTTCTTTATCGAAAGCTGCCTGATTTTGATGCAATAGATTTTTCTTCTTTTTTTGATGTTCTTTTAATTTCGTTTTCGTTTGGGCTCTTTGGGTTTTTTGTTCCGCAATGTTCGCCGCCGATGTCTTAATGATCTCACTGTCTCCAAATGGCTTTTGACCTTCTTCCACATATAAAAGATCAGCATTTGCAGTGTTTAACATTCTTCCCTCAATCGCGGCAAAATAGTTTATCTCAAGTTCAAGGCTTCCATCTTGGTTAATGTTTATATTATGATCAGATAAGGTCAACATAAAAGAAACTTTTTGATTATTGATGGCATGTAACATTCCCTTGTCATAAACAGATTCATTCGGATCGCTTGGTTTTGCCCAACCAACCACAACTTTCATTTGAAAATCTTGATCGCGATATGCTGATTGAAAGTTTGCGTTCATTCTTGGAATTTGATTTTTTTTGCCAGCAGGCGGGACCACCAAATCTGCCCAGCTCACGGGAACAGGCATAGATTTTTTTGCGTTGCGGGCAACGCGAGTTGTTTTTTTAAATAAAGCATCAAAACTTTGAAAATACATGACCATTGTAAGTTTAAATGAGAAACCACTATCAGCAGGGGTAGTTCCAAGATCAGACCACGTAATACTTTTTAAGCCAACATCAGCCCCTCGCCCCATACGCGATTTAGTAATATCGTCAATGTCTGTATGAGTATCGAATGGCATATGAACTTCATATTTTTCACCATATCGTGGCTTATGTAATGTAATACTTCTATGTGGATAAACAACTTTATAAAGTTTAACAAGCGGAACCATTCCTGCCACTTGGTGTTGTTTTATGTTGAAAAAAGTTTTATCACTTTTAACACGAAAAATTCGATTCATTAAACCATCGGTATTGCCCGTGATTTGTATAAAGTTTCTGTTCTTGTGGTTTTCTTGCAACGACAGCCATTGCTTATAATAATCTAAAAGGAAAGATTGAGTATTCCATTTTCCATCTTTATTGCCATCTTTCATTTATCAAACACCGTAATAGTTTAAAATTGTTTCAAGAGGAGTTGGAATAGTTATTACAGTTCCAATCTTAACATGTGAGTCTGTTGGTGTTCTATTAAACCATGCAATTACCCACCAAAGTTCAGGGTCTTCATAATATTGATGAGCTAATTTATAAAATCTATCACCACTTTTCCAGATATGGTCAGTCATATTCAAAGACATCATTTCTTTTACAGTTAAATGTCTTAAATCTTGAGTGGGATATTGTTCTATAAACTTAACCCTTCTTTTCTGGAATAGGCGTTTATATCTGCTTGAAGCATTTAACGAAATATCTTGTTGATCATATCTTGATGCCATAATTTATCACTTTTGCCCCGGTTTTCTTGTTGGTGGTCTTATCCGTGACGCAACCCCGCCACCCCGCATTGGAGTAACAAAATACGTTTCTGATGGACCTTTCTTTCGGCGCTCATCGTAAGCCTTCGCCGCCCACCCACCATCATTGAGTTTCGACAAACGCTTTCTAGTCTGTTCAGAGGTTTCTGGTCCGGTATGTGATGGATCCATCTCGGGGAACTCCTCGATGTCTACAGCACCCTCTCCACTTCCCATCTGAGTGTCAAGGATTCCGCTTATATCATTTACCTTTGCTTGGTCTATTTGTTTTCTTGCTGGTGATGAGGGTGTATTCTTGTCGAAGGAATCTCTTGCGCTTGTTGGTGCTGATAAATCTAATTTTTCTTCACCCATCAAAGAGAGAGAGGATTTCTGCTTATCTCCCGTTATTGGACCCATTGCATCTGCATATTGAGCATTAAACTGAGAATCTGGATCAAAATCTTCAGCCATAAACTCTTTTTCTGTCATTCCCGCCATTTCGAGTTGGGCTTGTTGTTTTTGTTTAGTTGTAAGGTATGAACCCCCTTGACGTGTTCCATATGGGAATGCTTTAACTTGAGCACCTTTATTTTCTGGTTTGCTATTTCCATATCCAAGTTTGTGAGGGTGAATAACCGTAAAGGAGCAAGCGACTCTTAAAACTTTTGGATAAATATTTCCAGCTTCATCTGCAAAAACACCAACATCCAAATCGGGTTCATAGTTTATTCCACCAAGAGTACCAAGCATAGAGTTCCCAATGGATCGTGGACCTTTTATTAAGTTATTAAAATAGATTTTCATGAATGGGCTAGCTGTCATTGTGTGACCTTTATATAAAGGATACAACATTTGAATGAGGGCTGACATGTTGGCATGATTTTCTATTGCCTCTCCCATACTTGCTGCCACGACATCAAAACTAAAGTTTATAACTCGCCCAGTTCTTTGAAATGTCATAATAGGATCCATTCTGCCGTAAACATCTTGTGAATTCCAGTTTGATGTATATTGATCACTAAATGACGTAATCATGCCTTTAAAGTTTACTCTATGTGCAGTCGGAACATTTTCAAACTCAATGCGAAAACTGTGAGATTCCATACTCGGATTTGCTATATCATTTGTTTGATCGTGAAATGCCATCTTAAATACTTATCCTCCAGTTTAGTTTTTACGCTAGTGAAATATCCATTTCTTTCTCGAATGAGTCTATAACGCCTTTAGCAAGAACCCTATCTTTCAACTTCAGTATAACAGTGGTCGATCCTTGCCCGCGATTTGGCATTGACATTCGTTGTCTTTGTTCGGCTGCTGTGGAAGCCATTGGTGCAGTTGTTATTGTTGCTTTTATTTTTGTTGCTTCAGCCAGTGCAGCTGCAAGTTTCGCAGTATTTTGTAAGTTTGCTTGTGGAACTGTGCCAACAGCCTGAACCAAATCTTCAAAATCGTCAATCATTTCTTTAAAAGCTTCTGATTTGGACGCGCTAACAGTATTCATTATGCGTCCGAAGTTTGTGAGTTCTCTGGCTGCTGCGGCTATACCAAGTCCCATCGCGGCAAATGCAAGAGATAGAGCGACAACAATTCCCACACCGATTGCTCCAAGAGGATTAGTGACTGCCATAAATATTCCTACAATAGCAAGTGTAAATGCAACTATTGCCGCCGCAGCTCCCAAAATCTGTCCACCGTCAAGTTCAGAAAACGCAAATGCAATCGCAGAAATACCAAGAGCTGCAATGCCAACTCCAATACCAACCATTAAAGCAGCAGCACCGAAAGCCAATAATCCGCCCGCACCCGCAGTCATAGATACTCCTGCTTGGCCTGCGGCAGCGCCCACGGCGGTAATCGCCGGTGCAGTGCCACTAGCCGCCATAGAAAGTGATACCAAAAATCCAATAAGTGGAAAAACAGTTAACTTAAGAATGACAATAATACCCACAAGTTTTCCAATAAAGATGATATTGTCTTTCCAACCCTTTATTGTTTCTTGATTTTGATCTGCCCATTCACTAAATTCGGTTATCATTATCGAAACTTCATCAATTAATGGTCCCAAAGCTATACCGAGTTGCATGACAGCTTTTTCTAACTTTTTCATAATATCTTGCGACTTTGCTGCCATTTCCGAAAGCTCTCTTTGCGCTTCTATTTCTTCTTGAGTTTGATGTGTCAATAACTTAGATGCTTTTGTCATATCACCAGAAGTCATGATGTTTGCAAACATTTGGCGTTCAAGATGATTCATTGATTTCCATGATTGACCGCTTTGAAAGACTGCATTTCTCATCATTTCAATTCTTTCAGCTTCAGTTGCCGTAACCAGTTCGACACTGTTTAACATATTTCCACCAAGGACCGCATTTAGTTTACCAGCCATTTCAGCAGCAGATTCAAAGGTATTAAACTGCCCAGCAATACCTAACAAATCTTGCATCGCAAGACCAGTCGATTTTGCTTGTTTTTCAAGTTTTTTGAACACTTGCAAACCAACAGTTTTACCCCACTTCATCATTATTGGTATTGATGCTTGGAAATCTGCGGCTAACTGTCCAGGTGATATTCCAATGTCAAACTCAGCAAGATCTTTTTGCATTTGCATCGCTTCTTCAGCAGTCATCGCAAGACCTTTTGTTAAGTCATTCATTATTTTGGCAGTAACAGCTGATTCAACGCCAACTTGTTCAAGTGTTGCGGTGGTTCTGGCAAGATCTTCGGCTGTGGCTTTGTTTAATGTTGAAAAAGAAGCCATCCCTGTATAAAGTTTTTCAAGTGCTGCTGCCCCCTCTGTCACTCCAACCCCAAGTGCTAATGAACCATGTGACAAGCTATTAATTGTTTCATTATATTCGCCTGCTGCGCCTGTTGCTTTATTAAATGAAGCTTGTGCTGTATCATAAGCTTTTGCCATCGCCAATGTTACTTCAAATATTTTTGCCCCAACACTTGCAATGATATTCATTACACTAAAAGTTTTTCCCAACTGTTTAATGTGTTTTTCGCGATATTCGGCGTTTGTTGCCATCGCTTTACCGTGCTTAATCGCAGAACCAACGGCAGTTTCTTCGAATGAAGCAGCAAGCCCAAGCATTTTACCCATGTCAGCGGCTTTACTTTCAGCTTCACCTATAAGTTTGTTATATTCACTTTGTTTTTCATTAGCATCTTCTAAAGAGTCTTTGATTAACTTCCATTTCTCGACAAGTGCTTCCGTTTCATCTCCATTTTCAATAGCTTTTTTGAGTAGTTCTTCTTGTTTCGTCAACGCTTCTCGTTGCAGATTTGCTGCAAGTTCAAGCTCGATTCTTTTATCTTTAGTTTTTTCAGCTATCTCTGCGAGAAAGTTGTTTTCTTTTTCGAGATAATCAACACTTTTTGAAAACTGAACATTTAATAACTTGTGCAGTTTCTCTTGTTCTTCCAGTGTGAGTTTACCTTGTGCTAAAAGCTTATTTTTCTCTTTGAGTTGTGCGGGGGTTAGATCTCTTTCTGCCATTTTAAATTACCGTTTATTTAAATGGCCACTTAAGACCTGTTTTGTTTTGAAATCCGCTGACAGCAGAATCCAGTTGTGCTTTGCTTCTGAAAGTTGATGGGTTATCAAGGCCATGCTTGATATAAGAATCCATATAGCTTTTTTCACGAGCAAGCGTTTTTACGAATGCTTGGACATCGCCTGATGATCCTCGTACTGATACTGGGATTGGACTCCCGCCGAACATCGTTCCAAGAATTTTTTCAACGCCCCACCCGAACATTCTAAGAAAACTTTCATCAAGTTTATCTTCTGGCGTTAAGTCAATTATAATTGGGGCTAGTTCTTCTTTAATGCTCATTTCAATACTCCTAATATATTAATTAGTAAGTAAAAGAAATAAAAAGCCCTCATTGCAAGGGTTCAGAAGATTCATTTTCTGGATTTTTGCATCTCTGCATCGAGTTGCGTTTTTTCTTCTTCAAAATGTTTTGCCATCCTTTTGACAAACCATTCTCTTAGACCGATGGGCAAGTTATAAGCTTCAGTAAAGCTCCAACCACCATGAAACTTCAAAAGGAAGAACTGTTCATAAACATCCTTTGTATATTCATCGGTCAGGCCAAAAAAAGTCGGCTGAAAAAGGAATATCAATGAATGATTCATGTTCACATTCTGAACATTCAAACTCATGTTTCATATCTACATTTGGAACCATCTTTTCATATGTTTTCCTGAGATATGACGCATCAAGAGCTGGCATTACATCGACAAATTTTTCAACCCACCTCCTTTCTGTTTCTCCATTAACGGAAACAATAAACAATTTATATTGATCAGTCAAAGACGTATCTTGAAGTCTATATTTCTTTTTCTTTTCAGATGCCGCAAACAGCTTTTTTTCATCTTTGCCGCTTAAAAGACGACACTCGACTTCAACCTCTGATTTAGGCAGTTCAACAGTAAAAGTTCCTTCAGATGAAATCTTGACATCATCCTCAACTTCTTTAACATTAACATGTTCTAAATTGAATGAATGTTCTGAAGCTACATTACAGCTTGGGCATGTAACTTTTGTGTCATAATGTGGGCCAAACCCATTAACTCTACAAGCAACAATAACTGCATTTTTATCCCCACTATATAAATCATCGATCCTAATGTTTGGATCTACAATAACATTTTGTAGCATTCGCTCCACAGCGATGCCTTTTTTTAATAACGCTCTCGAAGTCAAAATATCAGTGTCTTTTGCAGTCATATGACGAATTTCAATTGTTTCGGCATTATGAAGTGCATGACCTTCAGGATAAAACTTTCCTTTTGTCGGAAGTTCCACGAACTCTGTTGGGGTAACAAAGTTAAAAACGGATTCATTATTATCTGTTATTGGTGGTGGAGTATTATCTCTACTTTTGGCATCGAGGCGACCCTCGTTTCTTGGCATATAAACCTCTTTTCTTTTTTATCTATAATAAGTTTTGAGATACGGCATTAGACGGGAACTTGCCTCGTCCCTTGAACTGACTAACAGCATTGTCGTATCTCACGGTAACATCGACATTCAATAACTCTTCTGAATCATAATCTAAGTCACCAAATTTAACATCCTTAATCCATGGATTATGAAGTTTCCATGCTTCTACGTTTTTGCCCTCAGAATCAATCTGTCGGATAATAATAGAACCCATACCAGCGACTGAACCTTCTTTTGAGATGGTTGCTGTGACACCTTCTGTAACCGGAGTCTTGTAGCCTGAAGCTTCCAAGATTTCCATAACAGCAGCGGAAGCATTATCCGCCTGGTCAACAACATCAACGATAGTAAATGACACTTCATTCCACGTCAACTTTCCAGGATAATAAAAAGTGTGATTTAAGAACTTATGCTCACTCTCAGAAATAGTAAAAGAAGGTTTAGTAACTTTCTTAATCAAAAAGTTTTTAACCGATGTACTTGGCCCAACAACACTCATCAAAAATCGATAAGAGCGTTTGGGCTGAATTTTTGCGTCGTTCCAAAATGTCATTTTTATATTCTCCTGGTCATTGTCTAAGAATAAATAGTATCCTTTCTACTTTTAATCCTCAAATGAAGCTCCTGTTCTTGTAATAATAAAGTCAATCGCAATAAACTCGATAGCCCTTGCAGGCTTGAGATAAATCTTAGCATACAAAATATTTCTATCAATCAAGTCAGGCGTTGTGGTTGTTTCATCCAAAATAACTCGATAGTCCATCAAACCTTGTCGTGCAACAATGCTATCAAGGAATGGTGTAACTTGTCCAGTAAACCGATCCCACGTTGCCTGAACATTTTGCTCAAATAACAGTCTCGAAGCAATGAAAGATATTTGACGTTTAATGTGAATCATCAATCTTCGTACATTGATTCTATCAAGTGCAGAACGTGTTACTTGTAGGGTCTTTTGACCGAAAATAACGATTCCTTCTGCTGGGAATGAAGCGATTGGATTGATATTTGCTGCATACAAATCATCACGATCTTTTGATCTTAACCTTTGTTTGACTGCGGTTACAGGAACTCCTGCCGCGCCTTCTGTCAAGCCGCCGCGAGTAAATCCAGCTGGTGCAAACCAAACTTCTGATTTCTGTTGGGCGCTCGAAAGAGTTCCAAGTGCTGCAACCGAAGGTGGAACCCAAAGCTGTCGTCCACTTTGTTGATCTCGAATCTGAACCCATGGATAATATGCTGCTGCATAACTTGTATTGAGTGCTCGACTTTCAAGATAAGATATTGTATTATCAATATCGCCTTTCCTGTCGGTTTCGGTTTGATCATTTTTGGTTTCTGCCGTTGGAGTATAATCTCCAGCTAAGTCAATAATCGCAAACGCATCTGCTCTCTTTTCACAAGTTGCAATCAAGTGATCTTGTGCAGCCGCACCATTTGAATCTCCAGTTAGACCTGGCATTGAAATCATATTCATTTCGATGTCTTCAGGGTCTGAAACAACATCAACAGCCATCTTAACAGAGTTTAAAGCATAACTTGTTAACTCGGTTTTTCCAGTAGCAAGCGCCCTTGTATTGTTGAAAGGTTCTGCTTCTTGGATATTGAGTCCATCAGTACCACCAATAAGTGGCATTGTGAACTTATTAAACCCATTGTCAAGAACAGTCTTATATCCGCTGCTTCCGGTTGCCGTTATTGAAGAACCACTAAAACCAATCGTAGAGTCAGAGCCGCCAAGACCTTGATGAGTTCCAGACATCCAAACTGCAATAGTTCCA
>Ga0209434_1001174_pt1 | contig 11953 bp, 32 predicted proteins | sample ETNvirnome_2_300_FD_184068 | JGI IMG/M metagenome (GOLD analysis project Ga0209434, IMG submission 184068) | Marine viral communities from the Pacific Ocean - ETNP_2_300 (SPAdes) (version 2) | ecosystem: Environmental > Aquatic > Marine > Oceanic | place: Pacific Ocean | collected 2013-06-22
GTCGCCGGATGCGAGTCAGCTCCCGGGTCACCTGGAGGAGTTTTCTTGTCCAGGAAGTAGAACAGGGGGTCGTCCTCCCTGTAGTACGTCTTAAAGTAATCCAGTCCCGGAGCGGCTGTGCACCAGTCGGTCCCCTTCCCAAGCTCGCAGGCGGCTCCCTTGTTGGTGATGATCGCGATCCTCCAGTCATCGTCGTCCCTGAGAATCGTGGTTCCTTTCTCTGCGTCCAGGTACTTCTTACCCTCCTGGTGCTTCCTGATCTCCGGTCTAACACTATCAACCATGTCGCCTAGAGCCCAAAGCCCTGGAATTTTCATCAGGTCCTTCTCCGGCATCAGGTACTTATAGTGAAAGAACGGCTCCAAGAAACGGTGTTCCCCTCGCTCGGTGCGTCGCTCCTCGAGGATCTCCTCGATCTCAGTCCAGAACCTAGTAGGATTCTCCTTAAGTAACTTAAGAAGCCAAAGGAGGGTTGTTGCTTTCTGTTTATCATCGATATCAGGAGGTATTATAACCTCATGACTCTGGGGATTGCCTGCTCTTATGCTTGGAATCCGCTGAGAATCACCGAAATCTGGGTGATCGGAAATGATTCCAAAACCCTTCTTACTAGCGGCCCACGGCGCTTTCCAAGGAGTCCAGGAGACATCATGACCGGTGAGATGCCTTACCAGGTACTCCAACAGGCCGTCAAGGCCGGCCGCCTGGGCGGCATCGTCAGATGCAAGCGGGCCCTTTAGCACCTTGTTGAGAGCCTTCGCGGTCGCGTTGGAGAAGAGGTTCTGCTTGGCGTGGTCGTAGGAAACTTCCAGCAGGAGGTCACCGGACACGTCCTCCAGGAGCAGGGACCTCACAACCTGGCGGAGATGGGACTCGGATGTTATCATCCCTTTCCCCTCTTCTTAAAGAACTGGACGTCGCGCTCGTGCTCCTTGGCCGCCTTGAGGTTGTCGAAGGTTCCGAGGTTCCTCCTCTCCCCGGTCTTGGGGTTCTTCTTCCTGGAGTAGAGCCTGTACTTCCCGTTGGGAAGCTTGCGGATGATCTCGTTCAGTTCCTCCCGGATGAGGGTTCTCAGATGTCGTTCGGTGATCCTCATCTCACCACCACCGGTTAGGATTCCCGTAGTCCTCCCTTGACATATCCTTGTGCAAATTCCCGACCAGTCTTGAGGTCGTGTTCGTGAACAGGAAGGGGATGACGGCATGGACGAGGCACACGGTGGTCATGAACAGCAACCGTACTGAGTACAGCAACGCCCTCCAGGCGTGCTGCCAGTAAGTTAACCCTGCATCGTCTAGGTGTTCCTTGAACACTCCTGGCCCCTCGAATATGTCTAACTCTGATGGTCCGACCGTCACGGATAAGTATCGTACAGGGATCCAAAATCAACGAGATCTCCAACCTGGATGTCATTCTCCCTGAACCATCCCTGCCTGACCTCGAGGGCGTGAGGAACAGGAGCTACAGAACAGTGTTCGGCTAGGGTTCCAGGTTGCATGTCCTCGAACTGGACGATCTCCCCTCTCTTGTTGATGTAGGCCAAGGAAAGTGGGATGACAGTGTTCTTCATCCAGAAGGACAGTTGACGTGGTTCCTCATAGAGGAAGAGCATGCCGTGACCGTCAGGAAGGCCTTCCCTAAACATGAGTCCCATCGCCCGGTCGTCCTCGGTGGCGGCGATCTCAACCTGGATCGGATGACCGTTGATCCTCACGGTTCCCATCGGGAGACTTTCAGATCTCTGCCTTATCAGGTTCTTTCGAACCATCTTCCTGATATCGTGCTCGTGGAGGAGGGTCACTCGTCTTTTAATCCTAGGTGATCACGGATCAAGTTGTCCAGGAGCTCGGAGCTCCAACCTCTCTGGCTGTCCTGAAGGACCATCTTATCATCCACAAAGTAGAATGTTGGCCATCCGGTAAGAGGCCAACCCTCGTCAGGTAGTCCTAACATGTCCCGGCTACCACCAAGAACGGGAGCCGTCACTATTCCAAAGTAATCCGCCCAGTCCTCTACATCCTCCTGGGTTGGGGGTTCCCGGTCTAAGTTCTCTATAAGAACAGTTAGGTAGAGCAGACCGTCGGACTCGTACTTATCCTGGGTCTCCTGGACCTCCGCTGCAGCGCGCTGACACGGTCCACACCACGCCGCGGTGAAGTCTAAAACTATAATCTTCTCCACATGATCGTATAAGGTGAAATCCTCGTCGAACTGGTTGACTAGGGTGAAGTCACAGACGTGGTCACCAATGTTCTGGGAGCATGTGTCCCATGTTATCAGGGACACCTCTTCGGGTTCAGGTTCGGGTGGCTGTGCAGGTTCTGGGTGTTGACACGATGCGAAGAACGCAATGGTCAGTAAGCTGTACAGAGGGATTAACTTCATGACGTCTCCTATATTACTAACTATAGGATACTGTGAAGTTAATTAGTCTTTAGTCACCTTAGAACCCATCCAGATGGGATTTGTTAACATATTACCCATCAGGATCCCTAGTTCTCCGATCTCGTCAGAAAACTCAGGAGACACATAAAGCTCAGCCCACCCAACGTTGCCACCACCATCGAGAAAGACCTGAGTCATGATCGAGTCTTTTCCCTTTTCACTGGGAGATTGGATGATCATTGTTCCTCCAACAGGGCCGGCTGCACACCCATCATTAGGCATCTGCTCAACGAAATTTCGAAATCCGGCGTCCTGTCTCTCCCACCAATCGAAGGCGCTCCTAACCTCGTCTACAGAAACCGGAGCGTCGGTACAGATCTCTATGGGCTCGTCAGACATGGGTGTTCTTTGGGCAGATCCTACGATCACCGCGGGGACGAACATCGACTCATCTAGACTCATAGCAGATAGTCTCTCATAGGTGGACACGGTATCGTACGCTTGACATGCGAACATCAGGACAAGAACAATAGCCGAGATGCTACCTAATAAACTCTGTGGACTTAACCATTTCTTCATCAAAATTTTCTTTCAGTTTAATAAGAGGGTTGAATGAGGACGTCTTCTTCTCAAGGACGTAAGACCCGTGAGGGCTCTTAAGAACTCCGTCAACGGATACCTCATCAAAATCGATCTCGGTCTTTTTTTTATACCTGACCCGAGAATCCTCCTGTGACGACGCTGTCACAGGGAACAAAAGAATAAGTGCAACAGTAAGTAACATCGTTTTCTTCATGGAACTTTAACCCAACTTCAGGAATAGAGATGTTAAATATACGTCTCAAAAGATCTTTTTCATCTTAGTATCCAAAAATATAACTAAGATACATGCCTTTCAGATCTAGGATATCGAGAAAGAAGATAGTCGTACCATTTTTCTGCAATTAATCGAGTACCCTCGTCAGCAGATTCTTGAGGCATTCCTGCCCTAATTGCCTTCTGGTAAATTCCAACAAGATAGTTCTCAAGAACGCGTGAGATGGGATATCTAAGTGACTTAGCTCTCTTATACAAACCTGTAACATGTCCCCGTGTCTCGGCGTCACTAGCATAGTAGTCCACCATAGACTGCATGTCTTCAAACTGGTTATCCGGGAAATCCATGGATTGCAAGACTTCAGTGGACTCTGTTCCATGTTCTAGTTCATGACGAACAGTCTCCTTTATCTCTGGTATGACCTGAGACAATATTGTGAGATCATAGTCTCGAGGAAGGCCCATGCCGATCATTAATTCAGACTTAGACCGGTCATCCGGATTATACATGTAGGCTCCGGCATTCCACATTGTCATGTCCTCTGTCACCTCTAGGATCACCTGAATGCTTCCAACACCTTCAAGAGATCCTATCAAATCTGATTCAACACCTTTAAGGTCCGGGCCTATAGATGGAGTGATAAGATCAGATAGTTCAAATCTTAAATGGCCCCCTGCAGGAAGATCTGAGAACCTTTTCCTTATGTCGGTACTTTTTAATAGGTCCACAATCGATCGTGATATTTGGTTGGTGATCTTGTCAAGGACTCTGCCTCCGGATGCTTCCTGAATCAGAACTTCCCTGACAAGGTTTCTTACTTGATCTCTAAGTAGGTTTCTATTCACAGTCAGACCTCAACAAATAACTATCTATCCCGAAAAGTGTATTACAACCTTGTGATCAGAATAACCAGGCGTACCTGTCATCTTTAGTCGGACACCATGGACCTCAGACCACCACTCTTTATCAGGTCGGATTTCGGAAAGATCAACCACTCCAGCCTGGGACATGACACTAAAAAGCAATCCTAGTCTATGATGCACCTCAGTCTCAGTAGGAATGTAGCATTCATGATTCGGAAACTCAGGCCATGTAAATATATGGGGGTGGTTTGGAATAGAGTGAAAACCGAGCATAATCAAATCCATCTTGATTCTACTAGCTACATAATTCATCAGTGTTTACCCGGACAAGACTGCACGGGTTTAATTATGTTATTTTCTAGTCCTTCCCCTTCGATTTTTAGATTTTCGTCGCCATGGCCGTCGCCATGGCCGGTCCTTGATTATACGAAGGCTCAAGGGCTTCATGTTAGTGAACATCGTGCCTGGTTGTCCTTCTTGGTGAACACTGCACCTGAAGTTGACCACATCTACCCTGTACACCACAAACGCTCCATAAGAAGGGTACTCTTTAATAAGTACCCTGTCTCCTACTTTAAATTTCATTTACCTTCTACCTTCTGTGTTCTGGTCAAGCTAACAGACCTCAAATGATAAGCAGTTATATATCCCTTTCTACCGTTTGACCAAAGAACTTCAACTATCTCGTTAGGGGGTATGTTCTCTGTTTCAGAGATAGACGTCTGGACAATTATTCCTTTAGTTCCCTTCAAAGTTCTAATACTTGAAGTTGTCTCAGGGCGCGCCTCAACAAGATCTCCTAGTTTCATTCCTTTTCCAGATTGTCATACAGTAGAGATGTCAAGAAAGGTCGTAACTTATGGGAGTCAGTAACGTCCCTCAGTAAAGTACAAGACTTACAAATGAGACCTTCATGACTTAGCCCATTTTCTTCAACCATTGCCCTTGAAGCTTTGTTAAGATAATCAGCAAACTTTCCAAATGTTACAACTTCTCCAGAGTCGGTCCGTACTCCGTGACGGATCCACTGCCAAATTTGAACCCTAGAAATCTCCGCAGTGGCGGCGTCCTCCATCAGGTTATAAATGGGAACACACCCATTACCTGACAGCCATGCAACAACATATCTAAGACAGACATCAACATTATGAGACAGGCCGGCCTCAGTAACATCTCCCTGAGGGTGGGCCAAGATATCCATCCGATCGATCTGACACGATTTTTCTACTGGGTTAACTTGATTAGGTGCAGGCATGTGGGTGTCAAACACCTCCTTGGCCAAGGCCACTAATCCTGGATGGGCAACCCACGTACCGTCATGTCCAAGTTCCACTTCTCTAATCTTGTCCTCTCGGACAGATCCTAGTGCAACCTCGTTAGACTTAGGATCTCCTTTAATCGGGATCTGAGCCGACATTCCTCCCATGGCATGTGCTCCTCTCCGATGACACGTGTGAATTAGAAGCTTAGCATACGATTCCATGCAGTGACGATCCATTCCCACGTTTGAACGATCAGGAAGGCATCTATCGGGATGTTCCTTAAACGTCTTTACATAGCTGAAGATGTAATCCCATCTCCCGCAGTTTAACCCCACAGACCTGTCATGGAGCTCCCATAAGATTTCATCCATCTGAAAGACCGCTGGTATGGTCTCTATAAGAACGGTAGTTCTCGTGGATCCGACAGGAATCCCCAATTTTTCCTCAGACCAATTTATGACATCGTTCCACCATCTAGCTTCTAAATGGTGCTCAAGCTTGGGGAGGTACATGTATACTGAAGATCCTCTCCTCTGTAACTCCGTGGCGTTATGAAAGAAGAACAGTCCAAAGTCAACAATGGATGCAGGTACGGGTCCCATGGTGGTAAGTAAGTTCTTCTCGTGGAGGTGTAATCCGCGAGGTCTAACAAAAAGCGTCGCGGTCTCGTCGTTTAGTTCATACCTTTTTCCTGTGGCTGGATGAGTGTAGGTTATGCTCCGACGGACTGCGTCTCTAAGGTTTACTTGGCCTAGGATCACATTCCTCCAAGTGGGAGACAGGGAGTCCTCGAAGTCTGCCATGAACACGTTTGCACCTGAGTTTAGGGCGTTGATGGTCATCTTCCGATCCGGGGGCCCCGTGATCTCAACCCTTCTATCTAAAAGATCTCGTGGAGGAGGTGCCACCATCCAGTCAGAATCCCTGATACTTCTAGTCTCCTCCAAGAAGTTTGGGAGGCTTCCTGCATCAAGTTCTTCCTGTCTCTTGACGCGCTCAACAAGAAGGTCGCTTAATCTTGGTCCAAACCTAAGAAAAATCTCGTGGACAAAATCAAGCGCATCCTCAGACAATACACTGTCATCTATGATCTGATTGTTTACCGCAATTCGATCCGCTTGTTGCTCTCTGAAAATTGTTAAACTACGATGCGAGCTCACCTTTTTTTCTCCTCCCCGCTCTTTTCTTTCGGAGCTTCTTTCTCCTATTGTACTCCTGATCTGCGGTTCCCGCAAGAGCACCAATATCTCCCAGAAGATCTTGAAAGAAATCACTGCCGGGATCGATCCCAGATACCTTCGGTCTTACCCGAAAAGCGTCCGGCGCGTTCGGCATCCTTCCGGTCTTCATGTTCTCCTGGATCTCCTCGTCCGTGTCACCATAAGGTGACCACGATCCTCCTCCGGGCTGCTGAATCTTTCCATCTGGTCCCATTACACTCATTCTAATTCTCCTTCGTAGATTGGAGGGACTTTACCGGTGAAACACGGAGGTGGAGGACCCACCTTCGTGAATGCTGGTGGTCGAGTCCCAGGATGACGTTCTTCCCACATTGCCATGGCTCCGTCAAAGCTCTTGGCCCAGGCGCCGTTGCTACTAATTCTTTGATGCATAGATTCACTTAGCAGGTGATCAATGTAATCGTTAAGTTTCTTATCATTCATTGTCGCTCTCCTTTTCCTCAGAAGTAATTCGAAAAGACACCCTCACTTTTTGATTTCTTGTATCTAGAACAACAGAGTTCTTTTCCCTAAAGACAAACCGAAATGGATTATTGGCGTCCCTTATGGACCGATATATCTCCTGGATAATCTCTTCTCGAGACATCATCTTGCATCACCAACCGGTCCGTGGACGGGATCTATGCCTCCGATATCCCCATCTCTTAGCGTCAGTCTCCTCGGAAAAACACATCTCAGCAATTACCCTGGTGTAGTAAGGACTGTCGTACGTGTGGTATATCCATCCGTTGCTACTGTCATTTCCCTTTACCGGAAACTCCCGGGGGCAATCTCCATCCGGATATGGAATCCCAACTCCCTGAAAATGGGCGCAACCCGTCAGAATCATCAGGCTCACAATTGTTATCTTCACTAGACATCTCATTTATCACTCTCACTCTATATTCCTGAAACGTCTTTTGAGACATTCCTCCGATCACGCGTTCAAGCTGTTCGTCAGTTAGTTCCACCGGTTTAAAACCAAGTCATCCATCTTCACCGGTGGCCTCCAGCTGAAAGTCGTACCATCGAACAATATTACCCGAGGGAGCGAGAATGTGAACAGCAATAACAGTTTCTGATTCGTTGTGGAATCTTTCAGGTTCGAGCTTAATAATCACCCCGGGGGAGCCCCAACCGTAGAGGCCGCCTATCACCTGCACAAGATCACCGAGTTTCACTGATCACCTCCACCCTGTTTTGGGCAATCCATCCTGGTCCGGAGGACCATAGGACCTCAACAATCGGAGTGTTAGAACTAGAAGCTAAGGTATAAATGAACTCATTACCAGATTGATTTTCATACATCTCAGTCCTAAGGACGATGCCACTAACCCGACCGTGCGGATCCTTTGGAATATCGATAAAACGAACCAGGTCACCCTTCTTCACTGATCACCTCCAGTCTGAAATCATCCCACCAGCCCATCTTAGTGCTTCCATCATCGTTATGCTGACCGATCCACCAGATCTTCCAGCACTCTCCTTGACTAGCCACCTCAGGACCACCGATGATGATGCCTAGATCCTGGAAGAAGTCACAGGTCTCCGTGTATCTCACCAGATCACCCATCTTCACTGATCACCTCAATGTCTTCTAGTAACCATGTCCAGAAACCTACGTCGTGGGGAGGATGTCCGTGACGGGTCAGAACCCGTACAGCCGGATGTTCGTCCTTCCACTTCGGTCTCATGTCAAAAATCTCGGACACCACAAGACCAAGTCTCTCCTTGTGCCACTGAACCAGGTCACCGGGCTTCATTTACGACCTCCAGTTCATCAGAAAACATGTCTTCTTCGATATATCCAGTGTTCCACATAACATCCACAATTCTCTTGACTTCCGGCGGGCACTGGGGAGAATGATCTTTAATGATAATTCCCAGCACGTCAACCATAGCACTGAGGTAATCTTTACCATAGAACTCTAGGGCTTCCTTACCTCCGTTTAAAATCTGCTGTCGTATCTGTACCATGTCACCGAGTTTCATCAATCACCTCCATGTCGAGAGGATCGATGACACGAAGCTGGCCATCATTACAGAGAATTTCCCAAGAGTTGGTCCATTCCACGTATGTTCTACCTTCGTCGGGTCGAATCAAAACTCCTGTACCTTCCCAAAGAGTCTGGTAAGCTGTCTTGTCCGCGGCCCGGACGAGGTCGCCGGCTCTCACTAGTTGCTCCCGTTGAATCTCTCAAGCAGCATTGACTCCAGGTCCATCATTGTCTCGAGACGAGCCTGGCTCTTTTCGATTCCTTCCTGGATGTTTTTAATCTGCTCTTTTTGTCTCTTGATTTCACTTCGAACTTCACTGTAAATATCCTTGTTGAAGGAGAGAATCTTGTCAATCCCGGAGCGGGAGACGAGTGTAGCGGTCATGTGCTTGTTTTCCATGACGTGAGAGAACATGACCTTTCCGGTCGCGATGGCCTCAGTTGGACCGGCGGAGTAGATGTGACCCAGTCTTTGACTTCGATAACTTCCACCCAGGAGGTAGATCCCCGGGATTTCCATCTTACGAAGGTCTGTGATCACCTCACTGATTCTCTCCCACAGGCGGTTCGTCTTCCGGGTCCTACCGGCTGTATGACCGGATGACAACCACCCGAGAGACGCGTAGAACCTTTTATGGACATACTTTTCAACTTGTCGTTGGGTGTGTAAACCCATGTCAAAGATGACTCCAGGATCATACCCATAGTGGGTACTCGACGGAGTAGTGTGAACATACTTCCTGTATCGATTCACGTCGTAGTCGAAGTCCTCGGTCTGTTCGTAATCCTCTTTCTTCACCTTCTTGTTAGGACCTCTCGGGTACCTGACCAGAAGGTCATCGACGATCTTGTCTCTGGCTGAATCTTTCATGGCTGTCGCCTCCAATCTTTAGATACATTGTATCATGACTGGACGAGGTTTACACGTCACTAGTCTTGATCTTTGTTACTTTCTGCAATGCACTTAGTACAAGTTAGAGTGACCTCACAAAATGGATCCACCCTCACCTGCCAATCGAGATTATCCAAACTTGTCTTATCAAATTTCTGGTTACACGTGTGACACTCTGTAGCTCTCTCTAGTGCTGCAAGGTGATCGTTTAATTTTTTCTGGGCCACCTTTGCCACCTTCTTAGCTAGCTTACCCTTCTTCGTGGACTTGCGGATCTTTTTCATATTTCATCCCTCACAGACTCAAGAATGATCCCGTTTCGAAACCCACCACGACGGGAGACCTTTAGGTCAGCTGTGGTGATGACATCGCTCATGAGCATGCCGTGAAGATTTGCAAGACCCCGGAGAACCTCGTACATGTCGGCGGCCTCCTCCAAACACGGTTCCTGCATAAATTCAAACAGTTCTTCCTCCATCTTCGCAGCCAAGGCTGCTTGATGCTCTTCTGGACTACGTGTGGTGCTGAAGGTTGCAGTTCTACCATCGTCTTCAATACATTTCGGGATCAAATCCCTAACTAGTTTCGGTAACCTCACTCTTGACTCCTTATCAATGTATAACCTCTAGTCACCACCGTAGGTCTTGTAAAGCTCGATCTCTTCCTCATACTCGGCCTCCCTTCCCTCGATCGCCTTGTCGATAGGTCGTTTCTCTCTGGGATTCGACCCTGTAATCTCGTTTTTCGTCTCTAGGTAAGCGTCTTCTATGGTCAAGAACACTTCTTTTAAAATGTCAAAAGGATTCATCAATCACCACCAAAACTTCCCTTTCCATCCAGTCACACAATCCCGTGTTCCACAGGACCCGGACAAAGGGAATATCTTTTGCACCGTCATACGTCGTAATCTCAAACTCATCAAAGCCAACCACAATGCCGGAGATCCTCTGATCATCCCAATCCAGTCGCCAGTGAGAGTCAGCTTTCCGGGATACGAAGTCACCGAGATTCACTGGACACCTTTTCCACCTTCCACCCCTTAGGCATCTGGGTCAACCCAGATGCCAGCATCCAGCCGGCAAATGACTTGACACAGGCAACGGTACAGAAGGTTCCCTCAATGTGGTGGAGGTTATCAGTACTATTCAAGCGGTACATTACTCCCGGTTCGATGATCCTAAACCTCTGACTAGCTTTCTTGTGACAGTTCTCACATGCCAGATTGTCTTGCATAGTGGAGGAAACATCAACTGTTGTCTTCACTTCTTCCTCTTTTCCAGGATTCCCTCGTACCACAAGATGGCGAGAACAACGGAGGCAAGAGACACCTCAATCCATGGTTTTAAGTTATTCAAGATTCTTTTCTTCAAATTCTTCACTGTCTGTCTCCAAGTAATAAAAATCCTCACGGGAGAAAGAACCGTCACTCCACATCACATCGCAGTGCCACTGGGATGACCAATCGCCTGGAGGCTCAAGCCAGCTGGCCCTAATAATGATACCTAGACCACCGTGACGATGCTTAACTAGCCTGCCCAGATACATTTATAACCTCCCGGTGTTACTATCATCTTATCAGGAAGCGTTGGTTTTAACACAAGATTACTCAGCATCGGAGGTCACCTCCAGCTGAATGTCGCTCCACCAGCACCTTTCTCCGCCCACCAGGACTTCGTAATCCACGAATCCATGAGCCCCTTCCAGAGAATCGATGATGATCGCAACTGCCTCCTCGCCAGTCTGCGAACTAAGGTAAACCTTTCGACCCTTCCTGCTCCGATCAGGAGGAAGAAGGATTCGAACGAGATCACCGACTTTCATTGATTACCTCGAGATGTCTTGGAAGGAAGCGAGCGATCTTCCCGTTAATCATCACCGAGATCTCTGTGTAGAGATCCTTTCGGACGCCGACGATGACTCCGGCCTGACCCAGGAACATGTCGACCGCGTTGAGGGACAGACCCTCCCTCTTGATCTTCACCAGGTCACCGAGATTCATCTGTCACCTCCACGAGAGCGTCAAAGGTCTCATACGAAAACTTGATGCCATCGGGGACACCGGCGTAACTCCACATGATGCGGGCACGTTCGTTGACATGACGATAACCGATCCTTGCAAAGGATCCCTTGCATATCTCAACAATGATACCGAGCCTGCTGGTCGAACCACCAAGTGCAGGTACTAGCATCACCAGATCACCGAGCTTCATTGATCACCTCCATCCCGTTAGGCGAGATGTTGTGTGTATATCCGAATTTTGGAAATAGGACCCTGAACTGACGGTTCTCAAATCCATCATAAATCTCAACGATGATCCCAAGCTCTCCCTTGATGTAGTGATCCATTGGCATAGCACGGTCGTTCTCCACCCGGGAGACGCGTGGTTGGAACGTGCATCGAACCAGGTCACCGACTTTCATGAGACAACCTCCGTGTGAACTGCATACCACTTACGAATCATTCCGTCTGACTGTACACTAGCTTGTGATTATGTTTAAATAAACGGTGGACCCGGC
>Ga0209434_1001175_pt1 | contig 11952 bp, 12 predicted proteins | sample ETNvirnome_2_300_FD_184068 | JGI IMG/M metagenome (GOLD analysis project Ga0209434, IMG submission 184068) | Marine viral communities from the Pacific Ocean - ETNP_2_300 (SPAdes) (version 2) | ecosystem: Environmental > Aquatic > Marine > Oceanic | place: Pacific Ocean | collected 2013-06-22
AAGCGGGCTGCCTCAAATGGCAGCCCGCTTCTATTAGATCTAGTGACTAAGTCTTAGTTTTGATAGAGAATTCCTGGTGAACGAGAAATCTCAATATCCTTTAGTAATATCGAGTCATCCTCGTTGGTGCCCAAGATAGCTATGTAAGGAATCAGTGTGTCTCCGGAATCAAAAGTGAAGGCCGCAGTAGCAGTGGGTGCCGCGAGGGTCCCGGCGCCGGCAACAGCATTTGTAACAAATTGATAAGTAACGACCCCAGCTGCGGAGAGGTTAACTCTTATTCTGGTGTTTTCGGCGTCCGTGGTATTATCAGTCGAATCCGTGAAAGTGCTCGTGCCGCTACCGTTCAGATCAGTCGAGATCGCAAGGTCACCATTATTGGATGTGACGCCCTGAACCCCGTAAGCGACTACATCTGTGTAGAGCAGATCACCAGAAGCTCCGGTTGCCGCGACGGTATTAAAGCCGGTTTGGAATGCTTCCGCACTTCTGAATCCGATGACGACACAATCGTAATCGGTGACATCAGGACAAAAGAACGTTACGTCGATGTAGCCTGAGTGGGTGCCCACTGTGAATTTATTTGCGTTTGCACCAAAGTTCGATCCGCAGGACAATTGAAGCCCAACGTTGTCGGCGGTGGTGGCGTCCATTTGCAGGTTTAATCCTGCCTCGGTGCTCGCTGTATCAGTTGCAGGAATTGTTCCGATCACGGTCGGGGACGAGCCGGCTGCTGTGAAGGCACCCACGCTATTTCCAACTAGCCAGCCCAGCTCACCGTTGGCTCCCGGAACCATCATGCCAAATGAGTCACCGTCTGCCAAAACACCGTCTGCGGACTCACCTATATTGCCAACAACAGGCGCGGCACATGTGATATAGTTCCACTTTAAAAGAATCACAGGGGTCTGTCTTGAAAGTCGGGTATTAATCTTTGTATTAGAATTCACTTCTAGTCCAGAACCTTTACTCTGGACGAGCCCCTTTGTATTAGTAATTGTAACCTTTGGCATAATCTTTCTCCTTTTGTCCGCATGGTTCCGAATCGCTGGCGGGATCAGCTGATTATGTGAATCGGGCCTACTGATATATAGGTCGATGTGCTAACTATTTCCACCATATGTGAAAAAAAAAGAGGGCGGCCACAAGGACCGCCCTCAGTTTTGACTTTTAGTGTCTAGCGTCTACCTTAGATGACGTCCATGTCTAGGATCGTAACCGTTCCGTAGAAGTCAGATCTAACCATTCGCTTACCGTAGCGAGTCATCACGCCCTTTCTCGGGGTGAAGTCCTCAGGTGCGAAGATGGTAGGAGTGACAATCAGCGGTACGTACGGAGCATAAACATATCCCGTCTCCAGGTAGCTTCCACCCTTGTAGCCGACGAGTACCTTATTCCGTGGGAAGTAGGGGTCCTTGTAGACCGTGAAGCGGTTGCTAAGAGAACCGACCGGTGCGGCACCTAGCTGGAATGGATTTCCAACCTGTCCCTGACCGTCAAGGCTATAATTCGGCTTATAGAGAACCGAAGCCTCAAAGATCGTGGAGACCTCAGGTGAGGTGACGACGAAGTTCGCCGAACCTCTTAAGGTCTTGCGCTGAATCTGATTCGCGACATCAATGATTGTCTCGACCAGAGTCTCATACCACTCACGGACTGTACCTGTGAACCGAGGTCCGGCAGATAGTGAGTCAGCAAGCTTTTGCTCAGCGCCACTCGTCTTGTTAACGAACTTACCAGGCATTCTCGACCAGTAGTAGTTTGCACCATTCGCCTCAGTGAGAAGATCATTTAGGATCTCTCTATCGATCTCGAGAGCGATCTGCTCGGAGAGGATCTGTGTGAGCTCAACCTCAGCGTCGAGGCTGTGGTAGGCGTTGAGATCCTGAGCGAGTTCCGGTGACCAGCGAGCACGTAGCTTGCGTGTCTGTGCCGTAACAGCGATTGACTCAATCTTTATGTCGATCTCAGGGATGACAGGAGAGGGAGTTGTCGCAAAGTCAGACTCAAAGGTCGGAATGGTTAAGGTATCACCGGCAGAGCCGTCAACACTGAGAGTTGCCCCAATCGCATAAGATGCTGTGAGGTTGTGATCAGTTGTCGGCGAATCGCCAGAGTTACCCATTACTCCAGAGACCACCATGAGGAGGGCTCCGTTGTTAGTTCCTCTATTTGCCAGAGGATCTGGAGTGAACTTGCTACCTGCCCACGTTCCAATCTGATTGAGGCGCCTTACATTAAGAATGTTCTTGCCTCCCTGGACGGCCTGTCCCGGTGTAAATGCGTGCATCCGAGCATTTGTCGTCTGATCGAAATTGCTGTCGACAACGTAGTTGAAGAGGGATATATCCTTTGACAGTGTTAGATCGATATCGGCCGGAAGCACATTGAGATCCCACACGATGAAAGAGAATCGTCCCGTACCGTTCGGCTGTCCCGATGAATTGAGACCATCAGTGACAAGATTCTGAATCTGCGGATCGAACTGAACGTTCTTTCCATCTGTTCCAGTTACTGCCATGATAGCGCCAACCTGTAGGGTCGACTGTCCCTGCCACGCACCATACGCGAGTCGCGTTAGTTGCTTCGTGCCCGAATCGGGGGCGTTACTAGCAGTCTTGTGAACCTTCGAGTAGGTGGCTCCAACTAGATCATACATGCCGCCAGTGGCTAGTGATCCAGATCGAACTCCCTTGCCCGTGGGAAGGTTGTAAATTGATTGACCCTTAAGATAGGTCTCAGCCTGTGCGTTACCCTCAGCACCCGTTGTTAGACTAGCGTCACCACCGACGTTAGATCCATACGTGTAATCGAGGTAGAAGAGCAGACCAGATGGAAGGCTCATCGGTTGAATTGAGACTAGCTCGTTAGAGACGAGTCCCCCGAATACCCTGCGAACGATCGGGAATGCTATATTTGTGAAACCGCGAATGTCTCCGGAGGATGTTCCAGCGCCAGCGCCAGCTCCGAGAGAGTTCTGCTCTCTTAGAAGCTGTGCAGCCTGGTTCTCCAGGAGACGAGACATGGTCTCGGTACTGTGATCATTGAGTCCCCGTAAAAGACCCGTGCGAGACCACTTCTCCGTAAGTCGCCGACCCTCAGTACCCACGTTTCTCTCGCGAATCCCCTCAGTCAGCTGATTAAGTGTAAATGACTTAGACATGTGTGTTTCTCCTTATTAATAAATACATGTGTGCAGTTGTTATTCTTTAAGACCGGCAAGAGTCGCCCAACGGTCAACCTCAGCCACAACGTTTCCGACAGAACCTCTGCCCGTTGATCTTGAGGATGATCCAGTAAGTCGACGCGTCCTGGACTCCGTAAGCCCTCTGGTGCCACCATTAAATGACTCTGTCAGACTTCTATAAAGTAACTTCACCTCTCTAAGACTCTTAGCTCCATCAACTGCCTCAACAACTGAGCGTCTCTGCCCGTTTGTGATATCCTTGTTTTGCAAGAGTTTGTTAACATAAAGTAACTTTGCGTTAAACAGATTAAGATCTGTCAATTGCTCACGAAGTGTTTCAACTGCACTTCTGTATTCATTGAGCCTTTCTTTGAGAGCTCGATTTCTTCGTCTCTCATTCTTCACAGCCTCAGAAAGCTTATTAAGCGTAACCTTAAGAGGATCGCCTACTGCCTTTCCACCGCCATATGAACCAACTGCGCCCGTCTTGCCGCTCCCTGAGCCGCCGTAGGCGTTCTTGACACCAGCCCTTCCAGATCCGCTTCCGCCCCACTGGTTAGCCATGTCATTTTTAATACCTTTTATTTTAACGAGATCCTTCGCCTCAGAAAGATTTCTACGTAGTCGAAGTAGCTCAGATCTTAGAATGTCTTCATTGATTTCATAAGTCTCTTCGACCTCTTCTTCTTCGACCTCCTCGCCTTCTTCCTCTTCGACCTCTTCACCCTCTTCATCTTCAGCGCCCCACTCTTCCTCTTCAACCTCGACCTCTTCACCCTCTTCTTCACCACCAAGAGTAACTGTTGCTCTTGAGAGAGCATCCCTAAGGGAGTCTAAAGCCTCCTCGTCAAGATCTAGCTCGCCTAGATCGACCTGTAGAACTTCCTCATTGATGAGATCATCATCATTAAAGAGGTTTGCGTTGTTGTCAGTTTCTCTAAGAAGACTCGATAGTTCGCTTAGATCGACTTCATAAAGAACTTCATTATTTCTAGACATTCTAGAGATCTCCCGTTTTTCAATCGTATCATTAAGTATATCCGATCCCTCGAAAGAGACCAGGTTTTTGTTAAGTTTATTTGCTGCCTGTATTAATTTTTCCTGCTGCCCAGGTGCAAGGGATCCAAAGGATTCTCTAATTGCATGTCTCACAGCTGGAACTGAATTCTCACTTGAAAAATCTTCAGATCCAAATAGTGTTAAAAGATTCTGAAGAGCACTCTCATCTAGGATGACATTGTCATCCCGACTATGTGAAGCAGGAGTCATACCTGAGATCACGCTATCCACTACATCATCATTATTAGAATCTCTGACCTCACCAATGAGCTGATCTTCTATGAATTGACGAATTCTCGGAGTGACCGCCTCTATTATTGCATTTTTAGCATTCTGTTCTGCGGTTTCCTTGAGAAGCTTCGCCTCAGCTATTGCTTCGTCATATAGATTCTTTGACATATTGACTATCTCCAATCTTAATTATTCGACAAAAAGTAACTTTTCACTTCTATGATCAATCTCGTTGATTCTATTTAAAATTTTCATTATTTTTATCCTTTGCTTTATCACAGATCTTTCAGATTGGTCAATATCAAAAAGATCCTTGAAGTTAAAGACGTGAAAATTTTCCTGGTCATCAAATGCCCGTATTGGTGCCCTAGAGGCGCCATAGGTCGTTCCAGTAAATTTTTGGTTACCAGTTGTGCGAAATGCCTGATTTGCGGCACCGCCACCAAGAGGAGCTCCATCAAAACCTTTCGGATATAACACACTACTTGGAAATGGAGCTATAGTATTAGACGCGGGGGGTAGAGGACCACCTTTTCTTCTTGGTAAAACTTTTTCATTGACTGGGAAAAGCATCACACTATGGGAGGATCCAACAGAGCTCCTATCAGCCCTTGGCCAAAAAGCGGGATCTGCCCTAACAGTCTTCTTATTTATCATATTAACAAATCTGTCCACGTCTGATGCTGTGTCAAATCCAAATTCTCCCTCTTCCTCTTCCTCTTCTTCAATATCCTCATCTGGCTCGACATAAATTCCTGTTACAGACGATCCCATCATTGACTCTGATCCTAGACCAGTTCCCATGCTTGGAATTTTTTGTGACTTTCCATAACCCATCCCAGTCCTGGGATCTCTTGTAGCAGAGGATGGATTATAGTAAAGTTTTTTCATTACGCTGAGCCGTCAGACCCGGCATATGACCTGCCCGAGATATATGATCCCAGTGTCTGGCCCTGTATTTCTTCACTTGTTGTGCTTGGAGAGAGTAGGCCGCCCAATCCTGATCCAAATTCTGGACCACTATCCGGAATCTTTCCTTCAAAGGGTGGTTGATCTCCAGCAAATGTGCTGCCTGGACCAGGAGAGCTTGGATTTGGAGTAAATGGTGTGGCAGGGAGACCACCACCTCCTGTCTCGACGTCTAAAAGATCTGGCGCGCCATTGTTGGCATAGTCTCTATCAAAGGAGCTAAATCCAAGACCATTTTGAACTGTTCCATCAAGAACCTCTGATTGAAATGCTGACTTTCTCTCGTCGTCTGTTACATCTCCCAAATATCCGACAAGAGGAGATTCAGGAAAAATTGAACTTAAATTTTCCTGGTGTCTTGCGCCCAGCGGCTTATCAACCGGTGGAGCAGGGGCTACTATTGTTTGTGGTTGTTCTGCCATAATTGATTTCTCCCTAAGCTATATTCAATTATAAATATAACGTCCAGAGAGTTGTGACTAACCGTTTATTATAATATCTTGTCAGTCAGATAGACTCGGGCCAGAAACCCCGTGTAGCATTGGTTGCAGCCCCTGAGATGATATATCCTCGGAGGTGTCCTTTGGGTTGAGAGTTCCACCATTTCTACCAGATCCATAATTTATTGAAGGCTGTCTTATAACTTGCTCAAATGGAGGCTGGAGGCCTGAACTCCCGTCTGGAGAGCTGGGATTTGGAATTGTCCATAGCCTACCGTCGAGAGTTTTTCCTATAGCAGGAGCTCCGTTCTCTCCTGTAGAGCGTAGTGCTATCTCTTCTATGTCTGGTGAATCTGAATAGTCAGTGTCAAAATTATTGATTCCGAATCCAGATAATCTGACTCCGTTTAATACATTGCTCTCGTAAAAATCTCTAGCCTGTTCATCAAACCCATTATCATGAAGGGGAGAATTTGGAAATGACTCTATCAATATATTATCATTTCTAGGTGTGGTATTTCTTCCTCCGCCTGCAGAAAGACCCGGTGCAGGTATGTTATTAACAATATTTTGATTCTGACTTGGCATTATTAAAGATTATTCACAATATTTATCTTGAGAACCCTTCTAACTTTTGAAAGCTTATCTGCACTTTTTCTAAGTGATGCTTCCTTAATTCCCAGCTTTTTAACAAAATCTATCTGATTGACAAGATTATCACCGCCGGCCCATGCATCATCAACTAATTCTGAATTCAACATTCCAGAATCTTTCATTTTCTTTTTCTCTTCTACGATCATCTTCTTTAAGTGACTAACCGTTAATTTTTTTATGCGCGCCATTGTAGACCTCCACTTACATAAATATGTCGATGCGAAGAAAAAAACCGCGAATGATGTGATTCTTCAGGATCAATTCATTCGTTTGCGCCTGGAGAATTGCCTATGTTCTCTTTTTATGTACTTTTATTAAATTCATACCCAAAATATTCAATGTCCTTTGCGTATTTTTCGGCAACGATTTGCCTAGTTTCGTCATCATAGTATTTACTGTAGTGTGCGTGTCTTGAGCTATTCATGTGTGGAAGTCTTTGACGAGGAATTCCAAGATTGTCGCAAACGATGCCGAAGTCTTCTCGGAAGTTCTCAAAACTACCTATGAAATCGACTATAATCTCGCCTTTTTCATCGGTAATCCAGTCTAAGCAATTCAATCTATGTATATTGTGGAGTTTAGATTTATATCTTCCATCATAGTGAAGGTCATCTATACCTTTGATCAACCACCCTTTGAAGGAAAGATTCCGGATTCCATAAACAAAAGCAGAAACTAATCTATCCCACGGATTTCTAACAAAAGTGAATTTAAATTTCTCCTGAAAGACTTGATCGCCAAGATCGCGCTTTGCTGCCAGGGCCGTAAAATGACCCTTTGTGTGTATTAAGGCTCTATATTTTTTTCCCACTCTGCCCCAACCCACATTTTGTCCTCTGGTACATACCTTTTTAATTTATTTTTTCCTAAAGCAGTGTTTATTGATGTGCCCCCACACTTACAAATGTGTATAAATATAACACCCCCTCCCGATCTATTGCGAGACATTCGCGGATTGTCGAGGGGGTGTGGCCCGTCGTGGGAGTCGAGAGGGATTCCCCCTTGCTTGCTCGATTTTTTTGGCATTAGCCAGCTTTTTCGTCCACGTCCCATTAAGTCAACCAGCCTTAATTTTCATATTGTTGTATATACTTGGAATAGACATCACGATCAAAATTTTTACAAATTTTATATACGTTATTAATATCAGGCCAGCGTCTTGACAGATCTTCTCCGCACACTCTTCTCCAGTAATGAACATCATCAAGGCTTCTCGTGACTTTATGACCATCATTATATGACGCCGCTGAATTTTCTCTGTGGGTGTTAATTTTTTCTATAAACTGACTAACTTTTTTATTAATTCCGTCTGTAGAATACACAGGGTCATTAAATTTTTCAGGATGATTATTTGAAATAAATGAACAAATTTTAATTAAGGAATCCTCTATCATGACATTAGTCATTAAGCTTTCGTATCTAATTAAAAGCTTATCCCCGTCGTGATCATCAAACGCCTTTAGGATCTGTAAGTATCCATAAAAACCTGATGTGGGGTCTCCCAGCAATTCTCGCCGTGGTGTCTTATGTATAGATGGTTTTTTTGAAATTCTTCCTGCAACGACCTCGTACGGATCCCTCAAAATAAATATCACGGGAGACTTACTAGACCACTCATCTTTCTTAACAATCCCGCTATCGCTCTTACATGAGAATCCATTGTTTATCATATGATGAGACTTTATAACTACTGGACATTTATTAAAATCAATATTTCCGTAAGCATCTAAATTAAAGCCAGATAGTGAATATGTGTGATTCTTCACTGAGGATAGAACACCTCTATCAAAAGTGGGTCTTTGATAAATTGCCTCTAGCATGTATCTCACAAATGTATTTCCGCTCCCAGGAAAGCTAACTAGCCAGATATATTTTAAATTATTCAATTATTATTTACCGGGAATCTGTTCAGCAAACGCTAAATGTGCCCACTTACCCGCTGATTCAGAAAATAAATCCTCTGGTGAATTTTGCGATGCAATTCTTGCAGCAGAATCACCTGCCGCTGCTGATGGGAGTGAAACACCCCCTGGACCAGTTCTATCTGCTCCAATTTGTTCCTGTAGGGTCGTTCTTGCAGTATCTTCGAAAATTGACGATAAGACAGGATCTGATGTCAGGGATTTTGCTGTATTTTCAATATTTTTATTAAAATTACTATTTTCTTGTAAGTTTTCTTTATGAAAATGAATCTTATCTAGCCCTGCACTTTTAACAGCTCGATCAGATCTTTTAGTTCTATTAAATGCTTTACTCGTATGATCTGTTCGTACGCCCAGCCCTTCTTGTAGGATCTCCAAAAGACACTCTTTAACTATTAGTTTTAAGTGATTTTTTGATAGTTTGGCCACTCTTTCACCACCTTAAAATATCATTAAATATTCTATCAATTCTATCAGATTGAGTAAAATGGTTGTCTATCTCTTCTTGAGATACATCCTTCCCCTCCCTTAGCATAAATGCTCCAGGGGTAGATGGCTCACTTACCATATCGAAACAAATTAGCTGAAAGTCATCTTGAACTATCTGTCTATCTCCGTCTCTTCTCGTTGATCCAACCCCTCTTGATGAAATTCCAAGAGTTACTCCCGCTTCAATTAAGCTTTTCAAAATATTTCCTGAAGGTGTACTGAGAATCTCAATTGTTCCCACAAGGCTGTCTCCGTCCATTTTTGCAGATGTCACAAGATGAGATGCATTCTTTAATTCGACAACAGATGAATCAGGATGATCACACTCTCCAAGTGCTCGCCTCTCCTTTATGAATTTTTGATAGTTTATGACCTCTCTGTCTAAAATTGATCTCGGATAAATTCGACCATTCTGATTAAGCGTATCACATTTTTGTAAAACACCCTTTAGAAGAATCTTGCCATCATTTAATTCTTTTGACTCAGATATCATCTTAGTTGTGTAGCTAAGGGGAGTCCATTCTGTCAATAGTGTTTTTGTTGAATTATCCATTTAAAGCCTCACCAAGTTCACTTTTAAGTTTTAATAGTACCAAAAACCTTGAGATAGATTCATCATTTATCTCATTTAGTTTTTCATTTTCAATTTTTTCTTTAACATTATTAATTTTAGTAAGAAGAACGCTATTGTCAGTTTTTTTCTCAAATAAGCTAAGCTTTATTATTGTCTCATCTTTTATCTTTAAAAGTTTGTGTCGTATATTATCGTCATTATTTTCTGACAATGAAAAAACATATTCTTGCAAGACATCTCTTTGATTTCTGTCTAGATAGCTATATTTTTTATTAATTTTTTCTGACATTATCTTTACTACAAGAGCGTTAGCACTGGGATCAGACATCTTATCAATATCATATGTCACCTTTTCAGATAGAAGCCACTCGGCCACCCTTGACTCATACTGAATTGTTCGTGTTAGATCTGCACGATCACCATCCCTCCAGTCATTTAAAAGGGTTTGAATTGTTGCATATACTGTATATTCTGGCAGGCGCCGATGATAAAAGTCTTTATCTTTTAAATTATAATTTATATCTCTTATTAATAGAGACTTTTCCTTTTTTAGTGTCGTAGAATTACATCTTCTTGCTGCCTGCTTCGCCTCTGTTAAAATTGCAGCAGCAACAGCAGAGTCACTCACTGTAGACTTAGCTAGCGCATTAAATAATCTAAACTCCTTATATACTTCAGTTGATTTATCAAATCTCTTCTCAATAATTTTGAGTGCTTTTTCTGCCAGTGATTTATCACCATCTATCAGGGAATCTGATATGTTCCTAAGCAAGAGCTCATAAATAATACCTACATTTCTCTTTTTGTTGTGAGATTTTGCCATCATGCCCTCCCTGAAGAGTATGCTTCAGAGTTTTTATTCATAACCATCATACAAATAAATATACTTCGACCCAGCAATATCTTGAATGGGTCAATTATCCTCGACATCGACATCACTCTCAAGTATTATTGACTTAGAGGCTCCGCGTGTATTTTCAAGTGACTTAAGCGTAGATCTTAACTGTGATGTCATTCTTGCCTGTGATATGATCTTGTCGTCTATGAATCCAGTCATAAAATCATCATACTCTGATAGCTTTGGTATACGATGTGCATTTTTTAAACCACCAAGACTTTTCATATCACTTCTGTCCTGCTGTTTTTTTAACTTTAAACCGTCTGGATGTGTAATTGAATCTGCAACGTTTTTTCTATCGTGGGAGACGAGGCTTAAGTGATCTGTATTATCTGTTTTAACACGTCGTCTTTTATTATTTGCTATATCCCTCTCTGCCTGTGTGTCGTCATCTTCATCTTCATCGTCGTCATCTTTATTTTTTTCATTTAAAATGCTAGAAAACTTATTAACTGTGTTTTGTGCCTTTATGGGTGCGTTATCGTCTGTTATAGATAAACCTTTAAGATCTACTAAATCAGAGCCAGACAAATCAGATTCTTCTTCTTGATAATCATGCTCTGCTAGCGGTTCCTCTGCTTCGAACTCATCTTCACCCATTTCGCCGAGCTCTCCCCCTAGCTCTTCTCCCTCTGCACCCGGGAGCTTAACAGCCTCGACCTTAAGATCTTTCAGCTTATCATCAATTCTTTGCTTTTCTATATCTTTAATATTTTCTGATGTCATATTAAATAGAGTCTTTCTCATCCAGTCCTTACTAACGAGACCCTCAACTCCTGATGCTGAAGTTGCTATTTCAAATCTACTTCTGTATAATTCAAGCTTTTGCTGCTGGGCTATTGTTGATGGATTAGATAGCTGTAACGTGAAATCTAAGAGATCTTCCCCCTCAAATCCATTGCAAAATAGATGAATTATTGCCATCTTATTTAACTCTGCGACAACAGTCCGCTGTATTCTGGCTATTGTTCTAGAAAACCTTATGTCCTCCTGTGAAAGTGTTGCCTTTGCTCCGAGGCCCTCATCATATCCAAGATATGCCTTGGGAATCTTTAGTGCTGCGAATAATTTCTTTTGAATATACTCGACATCTTCGATTGCAGTTGCATTTGCTCCTCCCGCAAGCGTGTCAATTTTTGTTCCGGACTCAGCACCCCTCACAGGAAGATAATAATCCTCATCCACACTTAGCGGATTATATCTTAGGTCAACTCTTCCTGTATTTTTATCAACGACCTGTGCCTTCTTAAGCGTTGCTTGAACCTGTTCCATATAAGTTGGAATCTCTTCTGGTGGGACATTTCCAACATCGACGTAGAAAACTCTTCTCTCAGGAGATCTAACTACTCTATACACCAACATGGCATCCTCTACCAAGATTAACTGCCTCCAGATTCTTCTACAAGCCTCCAGAACTGATGATCCGTATGGGAGAAATGCATCATTTCCCAAAACTCTCATGTGACAAACTTGCCAGTTTTCAAGAACCTGGTTGCCCTGTGTTACCCATCTAAACCTAACAGCCATGG
>Ga0209434_1001176_pt1 | contig 11942 bp, 14 predicted proteins | sample ETNvirnome_2_300_FD_184068 | JGI IMG/M metagenome (GOLD analysis project Ga0209434, IMG submission 184068) | Marine viral communities from the Pacific Ocean - ETNP_2_300 (SPAdes) (version 2) | ecosystem: Environmental > Aquatic > Marine > Oceanic | place: Pacific Ocean | collected 2013-06-22
CTCGCCATTTCGATCTTTTTTCGCTAGGCGCTGACAAAAACCGGCACTTTTTCAGATCGGAGTGATCCAGAATGGCGCAGCCTGACGACCTGAAGGCCGAAGCCCGCGCAGAGGAAGACGCGGAGTTGACCGCGAACATCCGGGAGGCCGAGGGCTCTAGTAGTTGGCAAGCGGTCGCCGCGCTCCGCCGCCAGCGGCAGATAATCCGCGGCATCGACTCACCGCCAATCCCTATCGATGACCGCCCGCTCCCCGATGACCCGCTGGCCGCTGCCCTAGAGGAAGCGCAACGGCTCCGCCGAGACGCCCAACGCGCCGGAGTATGGACCGCGGTGCAGCGGTTTCACGGGCATGTGATGGCAGCCCGCGAAGCCATCACCGAGCGGGACCGCGTCGCCACAGAGGCCGCCCGCGTGCTAGCCGGGGACGGCGAGATGTTCGACCAGTTCGCCATCGAACTAGAAGACCTGTCCGACGTCGTCGTTGAGCGCCTCGCGTCCCTATGCTCAGCGCGGCTGGGCGAGTGAACCCAACCGGTACCGGCATTTTCGGCCCGCTCCTCGCGCTCCGCGAAGACGGGCGACGCGACCCGCTGCGCCACGTCCGGTGGACGCCACCGCAGATGGCGTTCCTCGAGTCGCAGTACCCGATCCGCCTGCTCCGCACCGGAAACCAGTTCGGCAAGACGTGGGCCGGCGCCGCTGATGCTATCTGGCGCTGCCTCGGCTCCCACCCCTACCAGGAGGTACGCCGCCCGCCCATCGAGGTCTGGGTCGTCTGCAAATCGTGGTCGCAGTCCATCGCGGTGCAGTCGAAGCTATGGCATCTAGTCCCGAAAGACTCGGTCACCGAGGACACCGCGTTTAGCCCGAAGAACGGCTTTAAGGGAGTCCAGCGCGCCATCGTCTTCCGCAACGGTTCGATCATGCGGGTTAAGACGGTGGGGCAAGACACCCTCGACCTGGCGTCAGCGACGATCCACTACATCTGGATCGACGAGCCGCTAGGCGACGCGGAGACGTTCAGCGAACTCCAGATGAGGCTAAGGCGCACCGCCGGCAGCATCGGGATCACGATGACGCCAGCGACCACCGGCGATCTTGCGTGGCTGCGCGATCTGGTCGAGGGAGGCAAGGCGACGGACATGCATTACCGCATGGACGCCGCCAATTTTATCCCCGTCGGCAGCTCCCGCCCGCTACTCGACGAGGCGGGGACGCCGATGGATTCGGCATGGTGCGCCGACCAGATAGAGTCGACGCTGGGCTGGGCTCGCCCGGTGCGCTGTCACGGTGAGTGGGAGTATGGGCGGATCAACGCTATCTTTGAAAACTTCCACCCGTTGACCCACGTCGTCCCCGGCCTGACCTCGTCAGACGTGCGCCCCCGTGGCGAGTTGAAGCTGTCCATCGGCGTCGACTACGGAGAGGAGCGGCTACGAACCGCGGCAGTGCTGATCGGCGTCGACGACTCCGACCCGGAGATGATCCGCGTGTACGTCCTCGGCGAGTATGCCCCCGACTCGGCGACGACGATCGACATGGACGCCGCCGCAATCCTCGAGATGGTAGCCGCACACGGCCTCCGGTGGTCTGACCTAGACCACTGCTACGGCGACAAGCGACTCCAGGACGCCCGCGGACGCATCACCCGCAAGTCCAATAGCATGCTGACCCGCGCGCTGGAAAAGGCGATGCGTAAACGGGCGGGCATCGTCCCCCGGTTCAAGGGTGCGAAGCGTGGGATCGGGCGCGGAGCGGGATCCGTGTGGATGGGCGTCAAGTGGATCAATGATCGGATGATTACCCCGGGCTGCTACTTCAACGACGCCGGCACGCCACGGCTCATCGAATGCCTGCAAAAGTGGCAAGGCGGGACCGCCGAGGAGTGGAAGGATCAGATCGACGCCTTACGCTACGCTCTACGCCCCTGGATCTTCCCGATGTCGCGCAAGCCGATCCACACGGTGCGGTTTGGCTAGCTTATCGGTTCTTGCTAGGATACGCGATCCCGTGACACACTAGGCGCGCACGCGGAGGATCCATGGGTGCGCCGTCGGACTTGACCCCCTACCCCCCGACCCCTGCCGATACTTACGAGGCGGAACGCTGGGAGCACACGCGCCTCCGCCGTCGATTGATGGACGGGGCGTGGCGGGAAGACCTCAAGTCCCGCATCGTCGACCAGGTCGGGTCCGAGCGCGCCGAGGCGTGGCGGATCCTCGACATGTCGTCCGACCCCTTCGCGACCATCGCCCGCGCCCTGTCGGTCCTCTACACCAAGCCCCCCGCCGTCCGGCACGCCGCGGGCAAGGTGGCGATCGAGGGGCTGGTCGAGGCGATCACGGATTCGGGCCTGTGGGCGATGATGCCCCGGGTTCAGGGATGGACGTTCGGGTGTCGCGAGTACCTGATCCGCGCCAACGTGACCCCCGGCGGCGCCCTCAAGTTCCGCCCCGTCCCGCCGGACTACACCCTCGCCGACTCCGACCCCGACGACCCGACGGTCCCGATCGCGATCCGCGAGGCCCGCCTCCGGACGCATCCGACGACCGGCGACCCCCTGTGGACGTTCGACGCCCTCGACCTCCGCGACCCGTCGTTCCGGGTGTTCGAGGCGAAAGAGGGCGCGCACTTCGGCGCCGACATGTCCGGCGCCTACCTCCGACACGAGGACGGGTCGCCGATGGACGGCTGGCCGGAGGCGTACACCGACGGCCAGGGGCGGCCGGTGCTGCCCTACGTCATGTACCACGCCTCCCGCGCCGGGGACCGCCTGTGGGACTACCTGGCGATGCGAGAGATCGTGGAGGGGTCGCTTAACCTCGCCGTCGGTAACTCCCACCACCTGCACCTGTTGAAGGACGCGAGCTGGCCGCAGCGATACACCGTCAACGCCCGCCCCGTCGGGGGCGCCCCGGTGGACGCCGACGCGCAGACGCACCGACACCAGACCGTGACGGACGCCGCGACCCTGCTGCTGCTAGAGTCCGAGTCCGACGAGGGCCTCCCGATCACGGTGGGTCAGTGGGGCGCCGGTGCTGACGTCGAGGGATTCCAGCGGACCCTGGAGTCCCGGGCGACCCAGCTAGCCCAGGACGCGGGCGTCCCCCCGTCCGACGTCCAGCGCCTCGGCGGGACCGCCCGGTCCGGGTACGCGATTGCGATGTCGAACGAAGGGAAGCGCGAAGCCCAGAAGCAGTTTGCTCCGCAGTTCGCCCGCGCCGATGCCGAACTCGTCGCCCTCTCCGCGATCCTGCTGAACCGGACCACCGGGACGAACTACCCGGAGGGCGGGTACGAGGTCGTCTACCAGGAAATCCCCCTGTCGCCCCAGGAGCTCGAGGCGAGGCGCAAGCACGCGATCGAACTCCTCGACCGGGGCTTGATGTCGGACGCCCAGGCATACGCCTACCTGCACAACATGTCCGAGGCCCAGGCCGCCCAGGACCTCGAGACGAAGCGCGCCGAGGAACAGCGCCGCGAGGCCGAGGCCGAGGCCCTGGCCGTCGCCGCCGGCGCCCCCGACTCCCCCGCCCAGGATACCGCCCTGAACGGCGCCCAGGTCGCGTCCGCTGTCGACATCGTCGCCCGCGTCACCCGCGGCGAACTCACGCCGAAGATGGCCGAGGCGATGCTCCGCCAGTTCTTCAACCTGTCCGAGTCGGCCGCCCGCGCCATCCTCGCGGACGCCGACAAGATCGAACCGCCCCCCGTCACCCCCTAACCCCCGGAGGACACACCATGGGGTTCAGCTGCCCACATTGCGCCCAGGACGTCGACGGCGCCATTCCGAAGGAACGCCTGGATCAAGTGATCGAGGAACGGAACGCCGCGCGCACCGACCTGGCCGCGCGGGACGCCGATCTGGTCACGGCGAAGGAAACCGCCGCCGGCGCCGAGGCGTTGACGGCGGAGCGGGACACCGCCCTCGCCGACCTGGCCGCCGCGCGCACCGGTCACGAGTCGTACAAGGCGATCACCGCCGCCGGCATCGCCGCCGAGGTGGTCGACGGGTTCGTCGACGCCTACGACAGGATGGGCGCCGATCGCCCGACCACGATCGGGGAGTGGATCGGGGGCCTCGCGGACGGGACCATCGCCGCGCCCGCCCTCCTCGCCCCCCACGTCCCCGGCAGTAACGGACCGGGGGAGGTCGCGCCATCGGCGCCGGTGTCCCCTCCGCCCACCGCGACCGACCACGGTGCGGCCCCCCCGGCTCCGCCCACGTCCCCGCCCCCCTCGGCGAACACCGGCGCCCGCCCGCATCCTCACGCGCCGGACCCCGTCAACACCGAGGCGATCCTCCGCATGTCTCCCGCCGAGTACCGCGAGCACAAGTCCCGCGGCGCCGGGGGTGTGTCAACCTGACACACTTTCCGCTTGCGCCGGTGGCACAGACCGGTGTAGCCTGACCCTGCAAGCACGCCTCGGGTCGCACCCGGAACAGCGGTGAGGGCGGCGAACGACCGTCTAACCCCCTGCTTCCGGAGTCCTAGACCATGGCCCACCACGCCAATGCGATGAACATCACCGACCTGTCGACGGCAGGTCACATCCGCCTGGCCGCGCAGCTGCACCAGGAGATCAACCTCCTGCTGGCTGACCGCGGTTCGTCCGTCCTCGACCATCCCGCGATCCTGTACCTCGGCGACTTCGCCGGCCAGGGTTCGGACGTGTTCGAGCTGCCCTTCGCGGGCCTCATGGGCTACGACAAGATGGTCGCCGTCGCCGAGAACGCCGACGCCGCGCCGACCGCGCTGACCGCCGCCTCGCCGCAGCTGACCATCGCGCGGCAGGCCCTCTACCGCCAGGTGACCGGCCTGGGCGCGCTGACCGCGTCCCTCGACGGCGACCCGACCAAGATCGAGGTTCTCGCCCGCGACATGGTCGCCGCCGCCCGGATGCGTCTGGTGGAGATGTTCGCCGGCATCGTCGACGACTTCTCCAGCACCGTGGGCACCACGACCGTCGACCTGAGCGTCGACGACTTCTTCGACGCACAGTACACCCTGACCCAGGCCAGCGTCCCCGGTCCCTACGCCGCCATGCTGTACCCCGTCCAGGTGACGGACCTCCAGGGTTCGATCCGCGCCGAGGCGGGCGCCCTCCAGTTCCGCGCCGCCACCCAGGAGATGCTGGACATCAAGGGTCCCGACTTCGTCGGCGAGTTCAACGGCGTCGACATCTTCGCGTCGTCCGACATTCCCACCGCGAACGCCGCCGCCGACAGCGCCGGTGGTATGTGGGGCCGCGGCGCCATCGGCTACGGCGACATGTCCGTCGGGATGATCCCCGAGAAGGGCATCCCCGCCGGCACCAAGATCCGCGTCGGCACCGACTACGACGAGCCCGGCGACTACAACCGGATCATCGGGAACTACTACTGCGGCGTCGTGGAGTGCCAGGACTCCATGGGCGTCTCGATCATCACCGACCGCTAGGTCGGCGAAGGGGCTATAGCCCCGCGGGGGCGCCCCGTCCGGTGTCCTCCGCGGGGCGTCCCCACCCCCTAACCCAGGCACGGAGGACACACCATGGCCGCAACGCTACAGAACAAGGGCACGAAGCCCCGCGCGAAGACGAAGGCCGCAGCGCCTCAGTTCGCCGAGGTCCCGGTCGCCCGTCCCCAGGTCGAACAGAGAACCCTGAACCTCCCGCCCTCGCCGTCGTTCCTGCTGAAATGGCACCCGGAACGATGGGGCGTGTTCGGCGACAAGTGGCTCCCCATCCTGGGCAAGCTGCCCGCCGAGCCGGGGGTCGCGTCCGTGAACAAGAACGGGTCGACCTCCCTCGCCCGCGCCGAGGCGGAGCGCAAGGGGTGGCGAATCATCCCCGAGTCGGCCGCCGCCCTCGCCGACCCCGACCGGACGACCTACGTCAAGGCGTACCAGGGTCGCCGCGGGACGATCCACCTGTCGATCTTCGAGCATCCCCGCCAGGTCGGAAACCGCGTGATCGTGAAGACCGACGACGAGGGGTACCGCGCGTGGCTGTCGGCCCTGATCGACGCCGGGTACATCGACGCCCCCGACGACGAGGTCCCGGAAGCCATCATCGACGGCCAGCGCCAGCGGGTCGAGCGCGCCATCGGGGCGAACAACCCCCACCGGATCGCCCGGGAGGAGGAACGCCTCGAGGCCCTCCAGACCGCGCGCACCCCCGGCGACGAGGGCGACGACGAACCCGAACCCGAACCCGCGCCCACGAAGCGCAAGCCCGGCCGCCCCAAGAAAGGCTAGTCCATGTCCGTCGTCACCAACGTCGTTGCCCAGGTCAAGGCCCTCCGCGCCTACTCCCTCCCCGGAGGCGAGCCCGTGCGAGAGCGTCCGGAGGTGTCCGTCGACCTGTCCCTCGCGGACGGGACGACCACCAGCACCGCCGACGAGGTGTACGTGTTCGCCGAGACGATCACCGCCGCGGCACACACGAATCTCGACCTGACGAACCTCGACCAGAAAGACAGCGCAGGGACGTCCCTGCGCACCATCTCCCTGGACAACGTTAAGGCGGTTCTGGTCAAGAACACGAACACCGCCGGGACCACCGGGTACATCACCATCGGGGGCGGGACCGACGGCGGCGCCGCCGCCGACGCCTGGGCGGGTGTCACCACCCCCTTCGCCGCGGACTCCGACATCGTCAACGTCCCCCCGGGGGGCCTGTTCCAGTGGTACTCGCCCGTCGGCGGGACCGTGACGAACACCAGCGCGGACGTCCTGCACCTGGGCGCAGTCACCGCCAACCAGGCGTACGAGATCGTGATCGTCGGGGACGCCAGCTAGATGCCCCTGTACGACCACCGCTGTCAGAGCTGCGACGAGGTCACCGAGACCGTCGTCCCGTTCGACGAGCGGGAGGTCGAGTGCGAGGTGTGCGGCGGGACCGCCTCCCGGGTCCTGTCGTGCCACCAGCACACCCCCCGACTGTGGGAGGTCGACCCCGGGTCGTCGGCGCGGTTCGCCGACCAGATGGCGGGCAACGGGGCCTCGCGCAAGTACGCCCGGGAGAAGTCCCTCGCCGCCCATCGCCGGTGGCGTGACCGCGAGGCGGGGAACGGGAGCGCGCACCGATGAGCATCACTGACACCCGGTACACCTTCCGGTTCCAGGGTCCGGAGCTCCTCGAGCAGTCCCGCGACAACCTGATCAAAGCTCCGAGCCACATCGACGGCGGCGCCGTCGCCCCGTCGTCCGGGACCGTGACGATCTACAACGCAGCCGCCGGCGTCGTCGTCAACGCCGCCGCGGTCACGATCGCGTCGTCGGTGGCGCAGTACACCGTGACCGCCGCCGTCCTCGCCGCCGAGGAACTCGAAGAGGGCTGGGTGTTCGAGTGGGCGTTGACGATGCCGGACGGCGTCGTCCATACCGCCCGGAACGATGGCGCGTGTGTGCGCGTGCGCCTCTATCCCACGATCACGGACGCCGACCTGTTCCGCCGGGAGTCGGCCCTCGACCCGTCGGGGTCCGCTGCGATCACGTCCCTGTCGGACTTCCAGGACTACATCGACGAGGCCGACACCGAGGTCCAGCTCCGCCTGGTCGCCCTGGGCAACCGGCCCAACCTCGTCGTGAGTCCGTCGGCCCTGCGCCCGGTGTACCTGAACCTCGTCCTGTCCCTGGTGTTCGAGGACCTGTCGTCCCGGCTGAATGAGGCGTACTCGCGCAAGGCGGAGCACTACCGCGCGACCTACGAACGCGAGTTCAACCGGGCGAACTTCCTGTACGACACCGACGACGACGGCACGCCCGACCATCCCACCGCGCGCAAGGCAGCGCGCCCGACGGTGTGGCTGGCGTGAGCACGGTCACACCCAGCGCGATCCGCCAGTCGATCGCCTCGACCCTGTCGGGGTTGTCGGGGTGGTCCGAGTCCCGCTGGGTGTTCGACTTCATGGCGTGGGACCCGGACGGCGAGATCCACAAGACGTTCGCCGTAGGCATCGGCGCCACCGACCCGACCGCGCCCACCGGTGGCCGGCGCAAGACGGTGGTCGAGGCGGAGACCGAGGTCCGCGTCCGGTACCTGTGGAGGATCCGCGGGGACGCCGCCGTCGACGACTACGACGCCGCGCTTGACGGCGGGGACGCCCTGCTGGTCGCGATTCACAAGGCGTGGCCGGAATACACGCACGCGATTTTCCGGGGGGTACTCCCCCGGTCCGTACCGCCCGAACTCGAGGGCCGGTACTTCGTCGGAGAAATCCGGATCGGGGTGAAGCACGCGCTTGCCCTGACCTAATAGCTGCGGGCCTCGCGCCCGCGTCGGAGAGGTAGAACCGATGGCTTCTATTTTCGTGAACAGGCTCCGAAAGCCGCTGCGCGCCCTGGGGTTCGGGGTCGCACCGGCCACGACCACCGCGGACGCCAGTGTCCCGCGCATCGACGCAGGGTCCGGCGCGCCCACGGCGTCCCGCGTGACCGGGTCGTTGTACATGCGGACCGCCGGCCAGAACGCCGACGACCGGCTCTTCGTCAACGACGACGGGACCACGCAGTACTTCCCCGTCAAGTTCCACGCGCCGATCAGTGTCTTCCGGCAGTTCGACGACTTCCTGTACCAGACGATCACCGAGGCGGACACCCCCTGGATCCTGAACTCCGGTTCGGACGCCCAGGCGATCGACCCCGCCATCGCCACCGACGAGTGCGGCGTGATTCGCTGCACCTCTGGCAACAACGGGGGCGGCTACGCCGCCGACGGCTCCCAGCTGATCGGGTCCGTCCCGGTCCAGGCCGACTCCGGGGGCCTGCACTTCGAGGCGCGCGTCCGGATCAACACCGCGATCACGAACGCCCAGGTGTGTGTGGGCCTGACCGACGTCACGACCCTCGAGCTCCCCGTGAGCATCGGTGGCGGTGACGCCCTCACGACCACCGCGTCCGACTTCGTCGGGTTCGTCTACGACACCGGCGCCGACACCGACGAGTGGTTCGGCGTGGCCGTGGACTCCGACACCGACGACACCGGGTCGGCGACCACCAGCACCGCCCCGACCGCCGACGTGTACCAGACCCTCGGCATCGACGTGTCCTCGGACGGCGCCACCATCCTGTTCACCATCGCGGGAACCGCGGTCCTGACCCTGACCGGCGCCGCGGGTGTCTCGCCCGCCGTCAACCTCTACCCGACCGTGATCGTCAACGCGACCACGACCACCAGCAAGGTCGTCGATGTGGACTACATCGACGTCTCGCATTCCCGATAGGAGCTGACCGATGGCGTATGAATCCGCAATCGTAAAGCAGTGGACGGACGGCTCCCTGGTCCTGTCGGACGGGACCGGTTCCCCCGTCACCCTGACCGTCGACCTCGAGGTCGGCGACATGTCGATCACGGGCCTCGGCGAGTCGCACAAGGACGTCCGTCCGTACTACTCGCGCGGGTCGCTGGTGTCGCTACGCAAGGGGCAGGACGCGCACCCGTCGATCAGCTTCTCGACGCTGATGGGCGGCCTGTCGGACGCGGCCCTCGAGACGGTGTCGGACTTCCTGCTGCGGCGAAACAAGTACAGCGGGAACACCTCGACCAGCACCGCCCTGGGGGACGTCTATACCGTCGACATGGCGCTGACGATCGAGGGGACCGACTTCGGCGACGCCGCCGACGCGACGACCACCGTGACCGACGTCCACGTGACCCGCGACCTGTCCGAGGGCGAGCCGAACACGATCGCGTGGTCCGGCACCGTCTACGGCACCGTGACCGAAACCTAGACCAGCTGCCCGTGGGAGGACACATCATGGTGCAGGCAATCACTACTATCCGAGTCGGGGACGGCGAGATCAAGCTACACCGCCCCGCTTCCTACTCCGCGATCCTGGACGTGATCGGCGTTCTCGGTCGCAACCTTCCCCGCGGCTACGGTGCCGCCGTCGGCGCATGCTGGCCGGCGGCTGCCCCGTGGCCGGGTGAGAAACAACCCAGCGCGCGACTACTGGCCGCGGATGGACTGGACTATGGCGGGCGCGTGATCGACGACCTGCGCGCCGCTGGGATGCCATGGCCCACCATCGCCGACGCTGGGCGAGCCCTCGCCGACGCGCTGGTAGAATTTCAGGTCAGTGAACAGGAGGTGGCCTCCGCCGCGGGTTTCTCCGCGGAGCCCGTGGAGGGGCGGATCGAATGATGCTGGCAATCTGCCGGGAGCATGGGCACCCCCCGTCCTGGTGGCTGACGATCAGCCACGCGGATCGGGTGCTGCTTCTGGCTGAACGGCGGGTCCGTGCGAGTAAGTGATGGCACGTCGACGGTAGACATCACCGGCGCAACGCTCGACCTGGCAGCGATGGCCGACGCCGTAGCCCCGCGCGTCAAAAAGGAGTTCGAGCGGGTCGCGCGGCTCGTCGTCAAGCGAGCCGGGGACGAGTGGCCGCACCGCCACGGCGCCAGCTATCGCGGGTTCCGGGTCACGACGACGTTGCGCCCCGACGCACTGGTCACGACGATCAGCAACCGCGAACCCTACACCGCGCGGATCAAGTGGAGCCGGTACACCGAGGCTGAACTGCGGCAAGCATCGAAGACGCAGGCACAGACCGCCTACCTCAAGTCCCAGCACGGCAAGGGCGCCCCGCGTGACGCCTGGATCGAAAAGAAGCCGCTCACCGAGTTGATCCGCAAGCCCGCGCGCAAGGCCGAGGCGGGACTGGCCGAGGTGCTGGAAGCCGACCTTTTCGCCCTCGCGGATAGGGGAACCTGATGGGCCGCGAAGCCAACGTCTCTTTCCGCGCCGACATCACCGACTTACGGAAGGAACTCAAGAAGATCCCCGGCGTGACCGACGTTGAAGCGAAGCGCATGGTTACGAAGCTGACCCGCCAGCTCAAGAAAGCGGAGAAGGAATCAACGAAGGCGTGGAAGGCGGCGAGGAAGAAGGGGCCGAAGAGGTACGGACAATCCGTCGCCGGACTCAAGGGCATCTTTACCGCCGTGATCGGCGGAGTGGCGATCCAGCAAGTCGGCCGCCTGATCTCCAAGTTCGCGGACCTCAACGACCAGATCAACCAGACCGCGAAAGAGGCGCGCGAGGTGGGCGAGTCCGCGGAGGACTACCAGCGGATCGTCGGCGCGATTGACCTGCTGACCCGCGGGGGCGTCAAGGGATCCGAGGTCGTCTCCAAGCTACGCAAGAACCTAATAGACGCCGCCGACGGCTCCGCATCGATGACCCGCGCCCTGGATAAGATGGGGCTAGCGGTCGAGGACTTCACCGGCCTGAACGCCGAAGACCAACTCGCGTTGATGGCCGAAGGGCTGGATGGCGTCACCGACGAAAGCGAGAAGTCGCAGATCGCGTTGACCCTCCTCGGCCGCGCAGGTGGCAAGTTGTTGCCTGCGTTCGAGGGTGGTGCCGGGGCGCTGAAGAACGCAGCCGATGAGATTGAGCGCGCAGGCCCGATATCCAATGAGGCCGCCGCCGAGGCCGAGAAGCTCGCGGACGCCGGACACCTGTTGGGCCTGGAGTGGCGCGGGCTGGCGTCGGACCTGCTGACCGAGGTTTCACCCGCCCTCCAAGACGCGACCGATGACATACGCGACATGATCCACGCCGCGCGCGAGTCAGGAGCGATCGAGGATCTGGGCGCGGCAATCTCGGGGCTAGTCAACGAAGACACGATCAAGCTACTCGGGGACGCCACGAGCGCCACGGTCGAGGCGACGAAGGCGACCAACGACCTGTTGGACCTGTGGAACATCGGGACCACCCTGTCACTGGGGATTTGGCTCGACGGCCTGTACTCGTGGATCGACGGCGGCGAGAGGTACCAGCGGACAATCGACAACCTCGAGGATTCCATATTCCGGCTGATGGCCGGGACCGAGGCAGCCGGCGCGGAACAGCGCGCGATGCGCGACGACTTCGACGACTCCGCCGCATCCGCCCGCGGGTACAATCAGGTACTCGATGAGCAACTGGATCGCCTCGTCGCCCTGGGG
>Ga0209434_1001178_pt1 | contig 11917 bp, 8 predicted proteins | sample ETNvirnome_2_300_FD_184068 | JGI IMG/M metagenome (GOLD analysis project Ga0209434, IMG submission 184068) | Marine viral communities from the Pacific Ocean - ETNP_2_300 (SPAdes) (version 2) | ecosystem: Environmental > Aquatic > Marine > Oceanic | place: Pacific Ocean | collected 2013-06-22
GCCACTACAATCATTGCAATATTCTTTGTCAGCATACTACTTCTCATCCTCTCTGCGGATTTCACGCAGGATCATCTTCACATCGGCCTTGATCTCCTTGGCAGTATCTGCTTGCTGACGTTGGCGTTCTTTGATAACGGCAACATCTGTTAATACCTGCTGGATGGTTTTTTGATTGGACTTAACCGTCTTAACGATCTTCAGTTGTTCTTTTTCCCCGGCAGCAACATCATTTTCAAGGTTTGCCCAGCCGGTAATACCAGCGGCGACGATCAGCGCCAAAGGCAAAAACTGCAAATATTTTTTAGGTCCAGGTTCCAAAATCTGGAAGTTTCGGCAATTGTTTTCGGGGCATGGGGGTGTCGGCATGGTCTATTCCTTATTCTGGTTTTGGAAACTTGGCTTTAACTCTTGCAAATTCTTCCGCAGTTTGTGGGGCCACTAAGTCATCAAGGTTATCTAATGCATGAGGCATTTTAATAAACGTAGACTAACTGTGGTAAATCAGTATAGTCTGCTCTCAAATCTAAATGAAGAAAGGTTTTAGCCACACCCACTGTCCAGCCTTTTTCCAAAGCCAATTGGGTAAGGTTAAGACGGTACACACTATCAGGAATAGCCACGTCAACAGCGCAAGTATCAGTGCCATATTTAGAATTATCAATGAGATGAAAGCTGTTTTCAGAAGCTGGATAGCCTCGTTCCAATAACCAACTGACATGGGCGCTCGTCCTACACCCACTAGTGAGTTGCATTGGTGCATCTAAGCCCTCCCGTAGTTCATCTAGCTTTTCCCCAAAGCCCTCCGCTAGTTTTATCTCCTTCGTAAGGGGACATTGTAATTCTTCATTTGTGAAATACTTTAGCATTAGGGAACTGCCGCCGCTTCAACTGCCTGTTCCATAAGACTTATTTCTGGGAACTGGCTTCCTTCTGGGAGTGCGTTTTCTAAAGCATCATATACTTCCGCTTGTTCCAGACCAAGTATTTGGCCTAATGTTCGTACTGTATAAAGCATTTTTTGTGAAGGCTTTCTTGTTTTTAAAAGTTGAGCAAACTGGTCAGCATCACTAAGAGCATTTTCTAGTTTTTGTTCGGCCTTACTTAAAACATATTTTGTGCCTAACCTTAATGCTCGCGCTTTTCTATTTAAAAACCCAACATATAATTTAGCTGCCATCATTGGAAGATTAATACCCAGTGCTTCTTTTCGAACTGCTTGTTCAAGAGGTGCGCCTATCTCACTTACTCTTCGAGCACCTGGGTTCACTATTCTATCCATTTCCTTAAAAAGTTTTTTCATATTTTGAACATGAGCTCTACCATAAAGCTCATCTAAAAATGGTTTATTTGCGTTTATAAACCCTATACTTTCAGTTGTAACATTTCCTGGATCCATATTTATACCTTTAGCCGCAGCATCTGGATCTAATGCACTATAGATACGTCTAAGACCCAAAGCCTTTAATCGTTCTAAAGCTAATAAACGATCTGATTCCTCAGGAAGTGCCTTAATAACCGCCTTAACTTCTTGTAACGCTTTTCTTTGAAATTTACTTCCAACATTTAATATTTGATCAAAAACTCTTTGTGGCTCTTCTGCTAAAACACGAGTAAGGTCTTCACTAATATCAAGAGCTCCTTTAAACCATTCCCGATTTCTAAGTCTTTCTTCTGCGGTCTGTAATTTTGCAAGACTTTTTTGTTGTTCAGCGAAATTTTTAGTAGCATCTCCATATTTCGCAAATTGAGGATCATCGGGAAATAACCTATTAAGCCAATCTTGGTTCCTAGCGATAAATGCTTGATGTCGCGCTTGCGAAGTAGGAACAGTAATTAATCCCTCTTGGGCTGTAGCAAGCGCAGGTAATTTTTTTGCTCCCCCATCCGGAACTCCTTCTGTCAGCACTTCTTTTCGATAGCGGTTTTTTAGAATAGCACGAAGGAGGTCTTGTTCATGTTTAGTCGGTCGATAATCTGAGAAAATAGTTTTAACAAATTCTGGCGATGATTCGTTACCAAAAAGTTTTGTTTCAATCACATCAAACTTGCCTTCTTTTAGTTCTTTCGTAATTCCTCTTTCCCAAATTTCTTTCAGTCTACTAAAATGTTTATCAACATTTTGCATCTGTTTAGCGAATTTAGTAGGATTTCCATTAGCAAAATTATCTGTATCTATTTGTCTTAAACCATTTATCCTGATTTTCTCGTATACCTTAATTAATTGATTTAAAGTTCCTCGTTGAACAGGTGTGATATTAGGATTATCAAGTTCACTTCTAACAGCAAAAATAGTAGTATCTAATTCATCATAACTAAGAAGTCCTTTTCTTTTACCTTCTCTAGCCGATTTTATGAGTTGTTTATGTTTGCCTGCAAACTTTGGGTCAATTTTTGCAGCTAATCCTAAGTTTCTCCCTCCTATCGATTTTTCTACAAGGATGTCTGCCTCAGTTGGATCAAACACACGTTTGTTATTTCGTTTAGCTCCTGCTCTTATTCTATTTAATTGACCATAAATACCCTGCGTTGTATTACTAAGGTCTGGGTTGCCAAAAATCTTTTGTGTTCTGCTTGTTAAAGATTCACCCAATTCTGTAGCAGCACCTCGTTCAGGAGCGCCAACTAAAACTTCAAGTTCATCTACAGCTTGTGCATTTTTAGTTTGTAATTCAGTAAGTTCTTCATTAATGGCTCGTAAACCAAGAACTCCTGGTCTTCCCCCTGCTTTTTCAGCTTCAATAACTTTTGCCTCTTCTACACCTCTCGCTACTTGTTTTCCAAATTGTTCTGGCAAAGCAGCGTCTGTAACTATTTCAGGGCGAACTCCTGTCTCTCTTACAACTGCTTCGGAACCTGCTTTCGCCGCAGCTGCTGTTTGTAATGGTGCATCTGATTTAGTTTTTACTTCTAGTTTTCTAAGATCTCGCGCAGCTTGAAATGTTTCTTCAGCTTTTCGAGCCAGTTTCACGCCTTCTGAACCACCAAGTTTTAGCGCATCATCTAAAAGTTTATTAGCATGAGATTCAAGAACCATAGAAGCAGAAGGTTTCGCATTTACACGAGCCATTTCTAGACCAAGTTTGGTTGCGCCAAAAGTTTTAACAGCTCTATAAAATTCTTTTTCATCCATAGCATCAGCAAGAGCCGCATTGCCTCTAGAAAGAATAGCCCGTGATATTTTAAAGATAGTGCTTGCCACAATACCCCCTCCCGCTGACCAAGCAGCATCAGGCCATGAATTAATTATCAATTCAGATAAGGGTATAACTTGACCATCTGGTTGGTTTGGGTGAATCCACCCTTGTTGAGAAGCACTGAATTCATATTCTCCTTTTTCCAAGGCAACTATATTTGAGATTACTCTACCCACTGAAGCACCAAATGCACCTCCAGTTATAGAACCTGTAAATGTACCACCAGGAATAGGAGTTTTAAATCCTACTATTGCTCCTCCTAAGGATCCAATAATATCTGATCCAATAACAAGCCCTTCTGGCAACCATTCCATAACATCTGCCATTCCTTCAAATCTAACAGGGTCAAAAAGAACTCGTTTCTTTGTTTCCGGATGAATAAAACTAAGTTGGGGAGCTGTATCTCCCCCCATTACTTTTGCCTGAATATCCAAGTCTTCTTCTGTTATTTGTGGATCATCAGCACCTCTTCTAAAATTTGCATTAAAATCTGCTGCCAAAATTGGCCCAATAACTGTTTTGCAAAAACCAGGTCGGTCTCTTTCTAACTGACTACACCAAGCCGCAGCATCTCTAGCTCTTTTTGCAAATTCCGGCGCTTTCTTAGTAGGGGAAATACCCCAATCTCGTTCATTAACTACTTCCGCTGCTTTAGGAGTTTCTATTATATATTTAGGAAACCCTTCTTTAGGCACTAAATAAGGAGGAATTCCTCCGCGTACTTCAGGAGCTTTGCCTTCTAGTTCAGCTCTAGTTGGAACATATCCCTGTGTTTCTCTAAGAGAGCGTTCCCAATCACTGAAAAATCCACTTCGTTTCTCAGCTTCTCGAGTAGTATCCATAAATCGTCTTAATTGATCTTCAGTTGGAGACCGCCCAAAGACACGAGTGAACATTTCACCAAATATATTTGCATCTTCTTTAGCTACGGTTATTTCAGCGGGGCTATAAAATTCCTGAAGGAACGTTCTAGCCTCTTCACTTAAAAGTTCTTCTACTTCATGAGGGATAGTGTCTTTTCCAAAACCAAGGAACCCTTCTGGTTGAGGAAACACTGTTCTAGGATCATTCATCGGGTCAAGCGGTTGCGTTGGATCATACCCTTTAGCCAGAGTTTCAATTATATCTGCTTGGCGTTGATGCATAGAGGTGCTGGGTATGTTGGCACCCGTCATTTGTGACATTAAAGCAGAAAAATCAACCATGTTATTTTATCACTAGCCCCCGAGCTTGAAGAGATTCAAGCATTCTAGTTCCTCTTCCTAGTTTAACTTTAATATCGTCAGGAGATCCCCCTGCCTGATTCGCCCAATCAATTATTATTTGTAGTGCCTCTGGAGCAGAAGTAGGCATTGATGCGCCAGATTTTCCAAAAGTCGCGTGCCAAATATCCATGTGTTCAGGATCTATTCCAAAACCTTGTGTTACTTTATCTGTAAAAAATCCTGGCCTAAACTGCTTAGTAGTAAAAGCATTTACTGGTGTATATCTTCGTCCAGCTGGTTGTTTACTTACCGAAGTTGTTACAGCAGGATCCGCTCCTGGTAAAATTCCTTCTATAACTTTTCTATAATTAGCATTATACGCTCTTAAGAAATTAGGATTACCTTTATAAGTACCTTCTGTTCTAGCTCCTCTTTTTGTAGCAGCAGACCAGACAGGTCTATTCGTTTCTAAGGCAAGGTCAAAAGGTTTTAGTTCATGCTTTGCTTCGGCCCCTCCAGCGTCAGTCCATTTTTTTCTAAACTCATCTTGCGCTTTTGGATCCATTCTCATAAACGCTTCCGTATTCCATTTATCAGTAGTTGTTTCAATTGCTTGTGCTAAACCAGTTACTATTTTTCTAGGGCTTTGAAACCATGATTCAGGATCCCATCCTAAAGTTTTGAAAGCCCAGACCACATCATTATCAGTGAGTTTGCCAGGTTCTCGCGTACTTGCCATCTGAAAAGCAAGATCTACAAATAGAGATTTAAGCTGTTGTCTTTTTTGTGCATTAAATTGTGAATCTGCAGCAAAGTTCTTACTCCAATTTGTAAAAGAACTTTCGAACTTACTTATGATATTATTGGCTTTTTTAGTGTCCGTACTATTAGTTTTTTTAAATCCTCTAAAGTCCTTAATAGAGCGTAATTGTTTAAGATTTTTGAGTCCAGGAGCTTGTGCTATAAGACCTAATGCTGCAGACTTTATATCAGCAACTTTTGAAGCTGACTGCAACTGATTCCAATCTAGCATATCGGAAAAAAGGTCTAGTATCCTATGCCCAGAACTATGTAGGCCGAGCAAAGATGCTGTTCCTTTTCGCCACTTATCCGCTTCTACCTTACTGAAAAATGCAGGAGCAGCATCTGGATCTCCAACATATACGTCTACAGTACCATCTGGGAGCAGTCGAGTTCTAGATACTGGGGCTTTAGTTGCTACAAGAGGATCACCAAGTGTACTATAAATCCCCGCTTCTATTTTTTGTTCATCGGTTAAAGAAGCCAGACCTCCTGGGACTCCTCGGTCAAGGAGCTGTTGGTTTTTCTCAGCAGCTGCTGTTTTATTAACAAGAACTACTTGTTTATTTTGACCGTCACCAATTGTCAACGTCATATAATTATCTTTTAGATTACTAAGATCCTTACTTGTAAATATCTGTGGAAAAGATCCGGGATTTTTAAGTATATCCCTAAAAGTAACACCTTTTTTCTGTAAGGCACCTAACTTGTTAGTATCCAGAGTTACAAACTGTTCTGTACCATCAGCACCTTTACCTAAACTTATCTGTTTTATATTTGGCTGATAGGTATTAAATTTACCCCCCCATGTTACTGCGGCGTTGGGGTTAGTTTTATCTAAAATAACATACTGACTTTGGCCTCCAGGCAATTCTCTTTTCACAAGTTGTAAGGCACCTCGATTTACACCCTCAGAAATCATGAATTGATTAAATATATTTGCATTTTGCGCAGAAGGCTTTTCGTCACTCAAGGCTTTTTGTAAAAGAGCAGTCTGCGTTGATACGTTCATCCTTTCTCGATCTACTTTAGATAACGTACCAAAAGCTCGCTTAAGACCTCCTTCATCAATAGTTACTGTTCCGGCACCAACTTTTATTTCTTTAAGTTGTATACCAGGAGCTAATCCAGATCGTTTAGCGGCGACACTTGTAAGAAAGCCCCGTATTCTAGGATTTTGTAAAGCTATTCGCATAGCTTCAGGAGTTTTGCTGATCTTACCCAGGAGATCAGTATACTCCGTGTCAAACAGAATTTTATCACCGATGTCTAGATCTTTAGTATACCTGTCTACATCTCTGTTTATCGCTTTATTAATCATGTCAGAAATTTTAAGGTTAAATTCTTTGCGTTTCCACAAATTAGCTCGATAAGCCTTCATTGCCTCAGCATATTTAGTAATATCCTGACCCCGTAGTTTTGCAGAAAGTTGAGCTACAGCGGATCGTTGCGCTTGTCTACGAGCACGTTCTTTGCCAAACTCAGCAAAGGCAACTGTTCCTGCCGCACCGATATCACCTAACAGCCCTCCTAATCCTGTCTGCCCCTGTTGCTTGCTGCTCACTGGCCCCTTCATTAATTGTAGACCAAAGAGGAATATTGGCGCGGCCCATTCAGGTACATCTGTCTCGTTAGGAGATACTCCTAAAAGTTCCTTAGATTTTTTCTTATAATTATCAATATTAAAATCTTTGTCTACATCTAAGAGTTTTAATTGTTCATTAAAAGTTAAATCTGGTTTATCTAGTAAAGCAGCCTTTTCTTGAGCTATCGCACTTTGTATTTGTGCAGCCTTTGAATCAACCTTCCCTGTATTAACTGCTTTATCTGCCGCTTGGTTAGCCGCTTTTAGGATTAGATCAGTATTATTTTTTCCTACTGCACCGTCTTTGGGTTTGCCTTTATCTTCGCCATAAAAATCGATTAGTTCTCTAACAGAGCCAACATGTTGTCCCTCTGGATCCTTAACCTTATAATCACCATATTGCCCTTGAATTTGTTTTAAAAAGAGTCCCATATCCTTTTGATCTTGTTCATAGGTCGTACCCTCTCTATCGACTAACTGGTTGTAGCGCTTTTCCAGAAATTCCCAACTTGGTTTCCCATCAGCATCAAGATCAGCAGATTTTACCTGTATCCCTGCAGTTTGTACAGTAGGTTGAGCGGCAGCAACTTGGTACCCACGGCCAGGAACTTGAATAGGTTGGGCAGCAGTTTGCTTCAATGCACCTAGAATACCCGGAGTTTGACCTTGATTACCTTGATAGAACATCGGCCGATAAGGAGTAGGATCTTTAAGGTTATAAACCATACTAACTTGATCCTTGACCTAATAAGTTTGGTAGTTTACCAGCTAAAGATGGATTCCCAAATAAGTACCCACTACCAAAGCCCTGATTACCAAATATTCCTGCTAGACTGATTCCTGCTCCAAGTGCCTGAGAAAGAGGATTCGTGCGCGGATCGGTACTTTGAGTCAGTGTAGAAGTTGAACTCGGCTGGCCTTTAAGAACATCACCCAGATACCCAAGACGTTGATAAGGTTCATAGAGTTGAGCCAGTTGGTTCTGTCGTTCTAGGTCTAAGGCTGTCTGACCCTGTTTCTGCTGTTGAGCTCCAATCTGGCTTAATAAAGCAATATCCTGCGCCGGAAGTTGTTGAGTAATTCCCGCTAGGTTAGACATCCCCTGACCAAGATTCTGTTGTCCCGTGACTACACTCTGTGGAAGGGCATACTGAAGTTGTTCAATTCCCAAAAGCTGACCAGGAACCTGTTGCAATCGAGCGGCCTCCCGTTCAGCCGCGCCTAATCCCTGAGTATACCCCTGACTAAGAAGAGCAGCCGTATTCCGCTGTAAAACATCAGCAAGACCACGTTCCATTTCCGCTTCTTGAATATATCTCCCTGAACCTCCTAATGCACCTACGTTAGCCGCTTGATCACGCATCCGAGTTTTAGCTAGCTCATTCTGACGGGTAGCTTCCGCTGTGAACGCATCTATTACTTGGGTTCTATAGGGGTCTTGAAAATCCTGAATACGGGGTGTAATGTCTCCTGCGCCAGCTAATGAGGCCAGCCGCGCCTCTTCTAAGCGAGCGGGAGTACGAGCGCCTAACCCCTGTAAAATACCAGAAGCATCAGCAAATTGGCCCGTAGCCGAAGTCAATAAAGGTTCATAAGCCCCAATTCCTTCCTGAGCCTGACTAAACGCCTGTTCAGTAACATCAGAAAAGGGAGCTAGCTGTTGCTGAGGGAGCGTTATTGGAGTTTCTACTAACTTCTCTGAACTTTCAAGAAGCCTTTTACGAATGTCCTCAAGAAACGGAGCTTCGCGGACTACTGTTGTTTCTACGGCCATTATGCTACCCTTCTTTCAAGATCCTTCATATTATTATACATTGCTGTGGCTCCCCGTAAACGATCTCCCATTCCTGTTGGGTCCGCGCCTCTTACCGCTGCTTCAGTGAAAACAAACTCCCCATCAGAAAGCCGAGCTAGATTTGAATCGCTTTTTGGTCCACCAACTCCATTAATATACCCCCCACCAGCGGCTGTGAGGGGAGCATATCCAGGAATAGTGCCTAAAGTTTGGGCAATATTTACTGGTGGAGGAGGTGTATATTCAGTATTATAGAATTGGATAAGTTCCTGGCTACTAGGAGTATAGTTGTATTTTGCGTTAAATGCGGCTATTAACTCAGCTTCATCTTCGGAAGGAACCCCTTGAGCATATGCCTGTACCATAGGTTCAACGTACTTTTGTCCTATTCCAGCAACCGCGCGTCCTAAAGTTTGGCTCATTGGTTGAGCTAAAAGACCACCTATTCCTGAAGAGAGTACAGATTGGGGCGCTTTTGCAAAAGCAGCTTGTGTCAGTGTTTTTGCACTAATATCACCTGCTACTTTACCAAAGATATTTTTTGCTGTTTCGGCAAGTGCTGTTTTACTCATAGCTTTTGTAGCAGCATTTGCCGAAAGAGACTTAGATATTTCTGCAATAGCATTCGTTGCTATTACATCTGTGCTAGCAGTTGCTCCTGCACCTAAAATTGACCTAGCGCCCATTCCGGCAGCTTTCTCCATCGCCGCATTAACCCCAACTGCCCCAGTTGTTGCTTTACCTATACTTTGTCCAATACCCTCAAGACCTACAGTTTTTGCCCCTCCTGCTAAGGCCTCTCCAGTTGGTGTGGCTAAAGAAGAAATACCTCCTAGTTGCTTTCCAATCCAAGGTCCAACCCATTCTGTTCCTGCAAAGGACAATCCTGCACTAATCAGGGCATTTTGTATCGGTTTTCCTTCAATTAACGAGCCAATACCAGAACCAAGCGCGGCAAGAAGGGGATTACCCGTCATCGCTCCCGCTATACCGAGGATAGTTCCCGCATTCTTTTTAAGAAATCGGCCTACTTTCTTGACACCTTTTTTAAAGAAGCGGCCAATGGAGCTAAACAGCCCAAAAGCCGGAAGACCCGTCATTTCATTGAGTATATTAGAGGGATCGCCCACCGTAAGCCTTGCTGGGTCTATGCCCTCCGCTTCCAAAGCTGCATAAAGCATATTTCGTTCATTTTCTGGAAGAAGATTAGGATCAAATACTACCTCTCCAGGAGTCGCATGAACCAACCCTTCTTCGCCCATTTCAACTAAGCCTTCATTTAACGCCGCTAATTGACCAATTCCTCCCATATCGGCTTCAGTTGCGGCTTCTGGCTCAACCGTTTGCATAATACCGCTTTCTAGGACATTATCATTGGCTGGTGGGCCAGCATCTACTGATTCACTGATTGCCTGTATAGCTTCAGTGGGAATTCCTGCCTGACCTGCTAAATCACCTGCTACAGACAAAAACTCTTCTTCACCAACAGGAGCGCCCTGTCCAGAAGGTGAACGACCAGACTGCATAGCAGGTAACATAGCGTTTCTAAGGTCTGCGTCCGTTAATTTACCACCTTCTCGTTGTTGTGCCATATTAAATGCTTGTTGGGTAATATCAGGGCTAGAAAACATAGCGTTTCTAAGGTCTGCGTCCGTTAATTTACCGCCTTCTCGTTGTTGTGCCATATTAAATGCTTGATTTATACCACCCTGGAAATATCCAGGTGCTATAGTCCCCCGATCTACATAACCCCCTCCTGCAACTTGCATAATTCCTTCTGGGACAGGAGATGTTGGAGAAACAGGAGCGGCTGCTCGTTGAAGTTCTGGAGCCGTTGGTACATTAGGCGCACCAGCATCCATTAAAAAAGGACTAGGTGGCACTAATCCAGGTGGTTGAGGCTCCTGCGATTCTCCACTATCTCTTTCATTTTGTAATTGTTGGTCTATCACCTGATCAACAGCCTCTTTACCATACTTTTCAAAAAGCTCACCTAAATAATCACCCCATGTTGTATTACGGTTCCAGGGAACAGGTTCATTTTGATTAGCTATACCCCATGCAGCTCGAGCTTCATCCTTCATAATATCTTCTGTAACCCCTGAATCCGGCCCTAACGGAGAAGTAGGCGCAGATTGGGCTACTAAAGGTTGTCCTCCTCCCATTGGGGGTTGTTGTGGAGGTTGTCCTCCTCCCATTGGGGGTTGTTGTGGAGGTTGTCCTCCTCCCATCTGGTTCAGAGCTTGACCTAATCCTTTATTACTGATTTGGCTAGCAATTTCCATTTCTTCTGCTGTAGGATTCCTGCCTAGAGTGGCTTGCATTCGGGCATCTGGATTATTGTATAGAGCCATAATTATGTATACCTTTTTAAGTCCAATAAAGATACTAATTTATGAAGTTTCAGCCACACTCGCAAAAACGTAAATTTTCGAAGCCACATCACAATTAAATATTAATACATCACTCTCTTCTAAAACGAAAGGGCCAGTAAGAGCAGTTTGTTCAAGAGTTGTAATACTAATTTTTTCTAAAGTAGCCGTTACGGAAGCAGAATTGTCGGTTATTTTAGGATATATAACTATAGTTCCACTATGACTATTATATAAGTTAATATTCTTAATAATTGCCTCAGTAGCAGTGGGACATGTATAAACAGTCACATCTCCTGTAGAACCAACTAAACTTACTATATTTTTATAAGCTGTGGCCATTACTCCATAAACCAAGTTAAGGCTTTATTTTCGTCTTTTCCTTCTATTTCAGTGGGAAATTCCATTTTTGTTAAAGCCATTTCAATGTCTCTTAAAATTCTTTGCAATGTCTCTGCATCATAGTCTGTTGTTGCATCAGGTAAACTATGATCTAATAATTTAACCATTATCTCCTACCATCAGGCTTCATATCTAAACGTAAATCACCCAAAGTCCAGGTCATGTCTGTCGTTGTGCTTTCAATTCGTAAAACACCCTGTCTGGCACGTGCTCTTAAAAAAGCCTGTTGTGTTGTACTTGTAACTACACTAGTAGAATTAGTTGTTAAAGAATCTCCAGGATAGTCTCTAGTTTTTAGGATATAATCTACAGAACCAGAGGAATCTACACTAGAGTCTAAAATATAAATATCGGGGATTAGTTTATTAATAAACATAAACTGTTCCCCATCACCAATATCAAAATCACCTGATTCAATAAAAGAAGTCATATCTAAACCATCGTCGCTTTCCCCACTTTCATGAATATATACATATTGAATATCATTATGTGCCCCTGTAGCTCGAGGATTATCATGGATGCCGTAATCTACCCAAGCAGTGCGCGACAGTGTTCCAATG
>Ga0209434_1001179_pt1 | contig 11914 bp, 7 predicted proteins | sample ETNvirnome_2_300_FD_184068 | JGI IMG/M metagenome (GOLD analysis project Ga0209434, IMG submission 184068) | Marine viral communities from the Pacific Ocean - ETNP_2_300 (SPAdes) (version 2) | ecosystem: Environmental > Aquatic > Marine > Oceanic | place: Pacific Ocean | collected 2013-06-22
GCCCGAGGATTTGAACCTGACAACGAATTAAAATTTGAAAATTTTAAAGAAGGAGCAAAGTTTAGAACTAAAGTTGGTTTTGCTCCTCGTCACATGACGAAAGAAGATTGGGACTATTTAGGAAAACAACACGGTTTAAAAGGCACATACAGCTATGTAGACCCCAACGACCCTTCGTTAGGAGTTGCGTTTAAGGCTGAAGGTGAAGAAGATTATAAATTAGTCAATACTCCATATCTTACAGCCGAAGATACTTATAAATTTTTAGTTAATGAAGTTCCTGCAATAGCAGCAGATATTGGTTTACTTTATGTGGGTGGTAAAAAATTTGGTGCAGGTACAGGTCTTTATGGAAACCTTCCTACACGAGCATTGTCAGTATTGGGTCTTTCTGGTTTATCGGCTACAGGAGCAGCAGGCGGAGATTTTGTACGCTTAACGATGGGAAGTGCAATGGGGGCTCACGACAGAGCTTTCATGGATATTTTTAAAGAATCAGGACTAATGGGGGCATTAGCTTTCGCAGGTACAGGTGTAATTAGCACGGCTACCCACATTATTCCTGCCGTTTGGCAAAGTATAAAGGGTACAAAAGTACCTGCAGAATTTTTTTCTACTATAAGAGAGATGTTGAAACGAGCTCAAGCGAGTGAACAAGGGGAAGCTATTGTTCGAGGAGGCATCGGCACTGAAACTACTATGAAAGAAATTAATACAGCTATTGATGATTTAACAAATCGTTTCAAAGCAGATCTTAGTGGATATAATCCAACTTTAGCCTCTAGAACTGGTGATATAGATGCAGCAGACCTAGAAGCTTTGTTTTTAAAATACGCTGATGACCTAGAATTGCGAGCCCTTTATGATAAAATTAAGTTAGGCAATCAAGAAGCTATTACTCGTTTTGTTGAAGTTCTCGGCGAAAAAATTGGACCTACTGTTGGTGCAGATATAACCGCAGCACAAGTTGGTGCAGGAATCAGAGGAACGCTGAATGAAAAAATAGCCCGTCTTAATGATGAAAGTTATAGCATGATTGCTAACGTTAGAAATAACTTACTAAAAGCAGAAGATATTGCCCTTCCAGGACAAACATTATTGAAAAAAGTTCCTGATGAAAAGGCTTCCACTCCTTTATTTGAAAGAACACAAAAAAGATTAAAAGAATTAAAGGACAACTATATTACAGGCTTTAGACAAGAGTTTGAAAATACTTTAAAACAACCCAAATATGCCGATTTAACAACAGGCGCAGGCTTTACTAGAACACCTACAAATAAGTGGATAAAAGTAAGAAAAGGAGAATCAGCTTCTTTATTTAAAGAATTAGAAGCTGATGAAGCAGCAGACATGCTGTATGGAGCTACAAATAAAGAAACATTAAACCGTTTACGAGGCATGAACTCTAAATCAAAACAGTTTGCAAATGGCGAAGAAATTGCTTTTACTTTACAAGAATTAAATGCGACTCGAGAAGCCTTAAATAGTTTTGCCAGTCAAACAGATAATTTAGTTGCTAGAGGACATGCTAGACAATTAGAGCGAGGCTTAGAAAAACAAATGTTCAAACTTGTTGAAGAAGGTGCGGCTCGAGAATCAGGACTAAAATTAGGCTCTGCTGATTTAAAAAGGTGGATGAAAGATAATCAATGGGGCGACGATATCGCTGCTTCTTGGAAAAGTCATGCTAACGCCATTGAAGAAGGAAATTCTGAGGCAATACTTTCTATTGTTCAGGGAAATAGACCAGAAAAAGTTGCGGATTATTTATTAAATACAAGTGTGCCTAATAGTAGAGTTAACACCCCTGTTACAAGCTTAATGAAGGTTTTGAAAAAAGAAGGCTCTGATGAAGTTTTAGATATACAAAAAGGAATGGCACAGTATATTCGTCAAACAGTTCTGGTTGATGACGGTAGAACTGCATTTAATATTGCTAAAGATTACCGTAAATTTATGCAAGAAAATCGAGGAACTTTAGAAGCTATCTTCAGTAAAGATGGGTTCAAATCAAGTTTTCAATATAGTCCTAAACAATTTCAAAGAGAAATAATTGATAAAATAGCGGAAAGAGATGAGATAATCGCTAAGATTCAGTCTCGTTGGGGGTTAACTGATGTTGGTACGGGCAATAAAGTAACCAATATAGTGGAAACTCTTTTAGCTGCTGGAAGAACACCAAAAGCGTCAGGGGAAGCCTTAGAAAGTATGAAAGAGATAATGAAGCTTGTTAAAAATGATCCTGTATTAAAATCCCAAATTAGTTCGGTAACTAAAAACTATATACAAAAAAATATATTACAGCCTAAACAAGGGACTGGCGGCTTATTTGAAATAGACGGTAGTGCATTAGAAAACTTAATCTATCGTGATTTTGGACCTTCAGAGATAGTTGGAGAACAATTAACTTTCGAAAGTTTTATGACGCCATTGTTGGGGGGAGATAAAGCAGCAAGGGAATACATTAAAAATTTAAAAATTTTAAATGACATGGTGCAAAGAGAAATTGGACCTCCTATCACGGCAGGAGTTAGACAACAGTTAGGTATGGGTGAATATGGAATAGGTTCTCCCATAGAAGGTGCTCGTATGGCACAAAGACTATTAATTGCTCCTTTAACTAAATTAGGAAGAAGAATAACTGCGATTTCTAATAGAGTTAACGATAATTCCCGTAGATTCGTTGGGGAAATGCTACTAGACCCTGTACTACTTAATAAAGCAATGGCTTGGGCTGAAGGTAAAACGAATACTCAACAATTTATACGTTTTCTAACATCTTATGGAACAGTGGCTAGTTGGGACTTGGCTAATGAAATACAATTTTATGATGTAGATGAGAAAGTTCAAAAAACACCAAAAAAGAAGACCCGTCAACAGGCGTCTGATATACTAGAACAAGGACTAGAACAAGGAAGAAGTATAATAGGAGCCACACCATAATGCCAATTAATCCATACACAGGGGAAGAAACAGGAGCCACACCATGGGAATTTTAGATGTAATTGGTGGAATAGACGAAAAGAAAGCCAAAAAGATTAATCCATACACAGGGAAAGAAATAGTAGACGCATACACTCCGTACTCAACGGAAAGTGGAGCAGCTCCTTTAGTTAGAAGATTAACCCCTGAAGAATTTGGATCGGCTCCTGGATTTGAACCAGAATATGTGCCACCACCTATAAGTATACCGCAACCACCAACGCCGACTCCAACGCCTGTACCTGGACCTGATTATCCACCTACACCAACGCCTACACCTACACCGACGCCGACACCTGTACCTACACCGACTCCAACGCCTGAGCCACCTTGGGAGCCACCTTGGGAGCCACCTTGGGAGCCACCTTGGGAGCCACCTATTGATCCAAGAGGTCCAAGAGATCCAAGAGGTCCAAGAGATCCAAGAGATCCAAGAGGTCCAAGAGATCCAAGAGGTCCAAGAATTCCACCTATTGATCCACCTTGGGAGCAGCCTTTTGTGCCACAGATACCGTTTGATCCACCGTTTGTGCCACCTTTTGAACCACAGATACCGTTTGATCCACCGTTTGAGCCTCCTTTTGAGCCTCCTTTTGAGCCTCCTATTCAACAACCTATTCCGCCTTGGGAGCCACCTTTTGTGCCACCTTTTGAACCACAGATACCATTTGAGCCACCTTGGGAGCAGCCGTTTCCATTAGAACCGCAACAACCATTCCCTATGCCTTCGGATCCAGAGCCTATGCCTTGGGAGCAGCCGTTTCCATTAGAACCGCAACAACCTGTGCTTCCAGCACAAGAGTTTTATAAAAATCTCTGGACGCCACAGCCTATGCCTTGGGAGGAGCCTTCTCCATCAATTGATCCTGGTATTTTACAAGCCCTTGATTTAAGAAAAGAGGCGAACACAGCATTAAATAATGCGACTAATCAATATGAAGCAGATATAGCGGACTTTAAAAATATACAAGCCACCGAAGCAGAACAAGGAATAGGTTCTTTGCCTGAGTTTAAGGATGTTTCACCAGAACTTAGAGTGCGGGGGACAGATTTAGGACCAAGCGATAGACCCATGTTCCCACAATTTGATCCTAATTTAGGACAGCCCAAAAGGGGAGTTTCTAATGACCCTTTTGCCAACGATTTTTTAAATAGTGGTCTATCTCAGTTGCCAAGTAACCAACAAAACGATACACTTACTACACAAGTGTTCCAATCAGGTTTTAGACCTAATAGAAAAAGAGGGAGATAATAATGCCAGGAATAGAAGATTTAACAAACATAATGATGGCGGGCGGTAGACCTGATGTCCCTATGCCTCCACCACCACCAGGACCACCAACAATGGGGGGACCAACAATGGGAGGACCAACAATGGGAGGACCACCTCAAGGACCACCACCAGGACCACCTCAAGGACCACCACCTCCTGATATGATGGCAAGAAACCAAGGACCACCACCTGAAATGATGGCAGGTCAAATGCCTATGGAAGAACAAGCTCCAGAAATGTCCATAGAACAAGACTCTATGGCGTTGGCTGAAGCTGTTGTAGGCAGGGCACAAGGGGATATACAAATGGCAGTTACCATTTTAGACACTGCTAAAGACATGTTGATGCAAAGCGCAGAACAATCTCCTCAAATGATGAAATATGGAGGAGATATTAGACCAGGACGCCCAACTCCACCACCACCCCCACCTCGCGTCAATCCTTCAATGTCAGGAGCAGGAATGGCAAGAAGGGCAAACCAAGCAAGACGACTTGGTTCCAGAGGTCCAGGAGGCTGGAACATGGGAGGACCGTTGTACGCAGCAAAGGGAAGAGCATTATCTGATTCTGAATATATCGATGACACAGAAGTTTTGAAACAGATGATCATGGACGGTTTGCGTGACGAAATGGCTTACGGAGAGAGAGATGTATCTGATGCAGATATAGAAAGGGCTTACGCGGCAGCTGCGGCTCATGGTCAAAAAGGAAGAACATTGACTGATAAAGACTTAGCTTTTCATTTAGAAATGCTGGGATCTGAGGAAGAACCTCTCACACAATCAGGTAGAAGATTCAGAGACTACCAACCTGAATATGAAGGTTTACCTGAGGACTATAAATCCAAGATGGACGACAGCTGGTTTGGAAAACTTAGAAAATTTATTCCTGATGCCTATCAAGTAAATGAATGGTTAGCTGACAAAAAAGGTTTTCCTTCTATTTCAGACATAGACGCAGACGATTTACGACAATATAAGGGTAATCGTGCATTGGAAAGAGGAATGGGAGATAAATTAGCTGGAAGAAGACAGGAACTTCAAGACAGAACAATATCTGAAATGATTTCTGACGAGGAACTTCGAAATGAAATGCGGATGTTGGAAAGGGAAGAACCTTCTGAAGCAAGACAAAGAGCACTAGACGAATTAATGGAATATCGAAATAGGTAGGTCTAGGTAATCCAATCTTTCCATTTTTCGTCACCCAATACTTCTTGGGCTAAATTCAATTTATTGCGCAATGCTCTTACGATCTTTTCGTCAACCGTGCCTCGGGAAACTAAATCAATATAAGTTACCTTGTTAGTTTGTCCTATACGATGAGCACGATCCTCAGACTGTAGCCGTTTCTCCAAATCATAGTTATTGGAGTAATAAATAACAGTGCTGGCTGCCGTCAAGGTAATACCATAGCCCCCTGTCTGCACATTACTGATTAAATATTGTAATGGGGAGTCTGGATCCTGGAATCTCCTGATTACTTCCTGTCGTTCTTCATCAGGAGTGCCGCCGTAGTAAGTGGCAACGCTTTCAGTTCCTGTTATCTCGTGTAAGGTCTTTAATATACGTCTTATATCGTATTGGTAATTAGCCCAAATGATTGTTTTACCTCGTACTTCTTCCAATATATTTATAAGTTCGTCCACACGATTGTTTTTAATTTCAACTTCTTCCCCCTGATCATGTTTAACGAACCCACAGACCACCTGATGTAGCCTTAATATTTGTGTAAGTATGGAGTTAACACTGACAAAGTCATGAGATTCCAGTTCAGCTACAGCATACTTTTTTAATTCTTTATAAACTTTCTTTTGTTCGGGGGTTAGTTCCACTTCCCTTCTTTGATAAACCTTATCAGGCAAGTCTAAACACTCTTTCTTTAATACGCGGTAAGAAAATTTTCCAACACACTTGGTTAATTCTTCCAAGTTTTGATAACCAATCACTTGTCTAAAGGATCTTTGCCCCATTTTCCTGTTGATCAGCTGAGCGTAGCGGTTCTGAAAAGAATAATAGGAGGCATGCCCCAATAGGTGTGGAGATAAAAAAGAGCACTGACTATAAAGATCCAAGGGTGAACGAGTTACAGGAAAACCTGTTAAAATTCTTCGGTATTTGGTGTTGATTGAAAGTCTTAATAGACTCTTAGTCCGTTGTGCTTTGGGATTTTTGATGGTAGTAGATTCATCCACCGCTATTAATGGATTATGGGCAAGGATAAATTTTTCCACGAAAGCCACTCCCTTCTTCGTGCTAAAGGCTTCAACGTTAATGATCAGTATTTTGAGATCCTGAGTATGGTCAAATAATTTTATTAACTCATTCTTTTGAGCCTTGGTCGGGGCAGGATTCCATACTGCAACATGTTTTATTACATGTTCTGCCATGTGAGCGGGTATTTCCTTTTCAGACCAGTTTCTATAAACACCTTTAGGTGCCACGATAATAGCTGAATCAATACCCCCTTTGTCATATAATATGGCTATATTATCAAGAAGCACTTTAGACTTCCCTGTCCCCATTTCCATAAAATAAGCATATTCCTGCTTATTCCATGATCTTTTTAGTGCCTCTAGCTGATGCTCGTAAGGCTTAGTCTTAAATTTATAGTTCATGATAGTTACTTTCTAATTTCTAGAACCCATTATATATTACAAAAGGGTATGAATAATAGCCCAAAATAATAAATTCTTCATGCCCTCTAATAGATTTAACGATTTCTAATAGATTTATTTTGAAAACTAATAGATTGTAACCCTCTAAAATAATGAGTTTCCTTTAAAATCTATTAGTATATTAGCGATATTAGTAGTTTTTGAAAATTTTTTCAATTAAAATTTTAGTTTTCTAAAAAACCCATATAAATAATATCCTTTACTTTGACGTATTTGGTATATATTATTTAATAACTAGAAATAGAAATTAGAAAGGAGAGAAAGTGACAGTTTATGTTGTACAAGAGGTTCCAGGACGAAATTTAGCAGGTGCTCGTCAATATGGAGACTTTGAAGTCTTGTTACCTTCCAACACACAAATCATGTTAAGTGCTTCCCCTTCAGTTCGTAGAATGAAAAGGATTCTACAGGACTATAAAGAGGGGGATTACCTATTGTTGATTGGTGATCCTGCCGCTATTGGTGTGGCGTGTTCCATCGCTGCATATTATAATCGAGGTCGATATAGTGTTCTTAAATGGGACAGACAGGAAGGAGTTTATTATCCTGTTGACATTGACCTACATCAGAAAGGAGAAATAAATGAATAAAAAACCAACTTTTGAGGACTTAATTGGCAACGAAGACGTTCAGGAATGGACAGGTAGCGTTACTGATGGAGAACTCTCTATAGTTTCTAACTTGGCTAATAAACAGTTACAGTTGGCTACTGAAGTAGCTCAAATAACTGCTGATTTAAAAGCTAAGAAAGAAGAACTTCGTTTGACTTCGGAGCAAGAGTTACCTGACGCTATGCAAGCGGCAGGGCTTACTCAAATAACCCTCAGTACTGGAGAAAATATCTCTATTAAAGAGTTTTATAACGCACATATATCAAAGGCAAACCAAGTAATAGCATATAAATGGTTATTGGACCACGGTCACGAGGGCTTGATTAAGAACGAAGTTCTTCTCAAGTTTGGACGTGAGGAAAGTGAAATCGTTGAACAAACGGTCTCAGCGTTACAATCCCGAGGTCTATCACCTGAAGTGCGTCAAAGTGTTCACCCTAGTACATTGAAAGCTTTTGTAAAAGAACAGTTTACTACGGGGAACGATATACCAACCCAGCCCTTTGGTATCTATATAGGTACTAAAGCAATTATTAAAAAGGATTAATTATGGCAGAAAATAAAGAAATAGCTGAAAAGAAAGCTACTCCAATAGTTACGTTTGACGATAACTTATTGGCAGGAGGTACAGGGCTAGAAGAAATGACTACTGAGGATTTTGCGATCCCCTTTATCAGAGTTCTACAGCCTTTGTCACCACAAGTTCAAAAACAAGACGGAAAATACGTGAAAGGAGCCAGTGCAGGAGACCTATATAATACGGTTACTGACGAAGTCTACGACGGAGAAAAAGGAATTTCAATAGTTCCTTGTGCTTACACTAAAAAGTATCTTGAGTGGATTCCTAGAGAAAAAGGTGGGGGACTTGTTAATCCCAACCACGATATTTCTATTTTATCAAAATGTGTCAGGGACGAAGTGACCAATCGATTTATAACGCCAGACGGTAATGAAATCGTAGAAACGGCACAGTTTTTCATTTTAGTGTTGGAAGATGAACCTCAACAAGCAGTTCTTGCATTTACTTCTACTCAATTAGGGGTTGCCAGAAAATGGTCAACTATGTTGAGAATGGCTCGAGTACAAAATAACAAAGGAGTTTCTGTTGGAGCTCCCATGTTTGCTTATACTTATAAATTAACTACCAACACTCAGTCTAATGAAAAAGGAAGTTGGAACGGTTATTCTGTTAATCAAGAAGGCATAACTGAACTTTCAGTAGCTAGGATGGCTAAAGACTTCATGACTGCTGCAAGAGCGGGAGATGTTCAAGTTAAAGAAGAACAACAACGTGATGAAGCGGTTTCCACTGCTAAAGTTGACAGCACTATCTAACATTAGGAGAGATAATGTCGTTAGCAGAAGAGTTCTCTACTCGTTGTGCAGGACTACGCAAAGCCTATGGGACATTTACAGCTAGTAATGAAACCAGGGAAGATGGCAAGGCAAGTGGAAAAAACGTTACCATATCAAAAGAATTATCTGATAAGGATCTCTTAAAATTATGGAACGATCATTTGTCTGGTCATCAGAGCGTAGGCATTGTGCCAATAGACGAGCACAATACTTGTGTGTGGGGAGCCATAGATGTTGATGAATACCAGTTAGACTTAAAAGACTTAGCCTTAAAAATAGCAAAACAAAAATTGCCTCTTGTTGTTTGTCGCAGTAAAAGTGGAGGCGCACATATTTATTTATTTTTAATTGAACCTGTAGCCGCGTCTATGGTGCAGAGAAAACTACGTCAATTGGCTGCGTCGATCGGTTATGGACATGCTGAAATTTTTCCAAAACAAACACAACTTTTATTGAAACGTGGGGATAGGGGCAGCACGTTAAATATGCCTTACTTTGGTGGGGAAAATTCCACTCGGTATGCCTATGGTAAAGAGGGAGAAGCACTAACCCCAGAAGAATTTTTAAACTATTGTAGAGAAATAGAGCTAACCCCCAAGACTTTAGAAGGGTTGGAAGCAAGTCCTTTAAACGATTCCATAGAATGGTTAGACCAATCTCCCCCTTGTTTACAACATCTAGTTGTGCAAGGCTTTCCCAAAGGAACCAGAAACTCAGGGCTGTTTAATCTTGGAGTTTTTCTAAGAAAGAAATTCCCTGATGACTGGGAAAAGAGACTAGAAAATTTAAACATTAAATATATGCAACCGCCATTAGGAGCACAAGAAGTACTAACAATAGGTAAACAATTACAAAGAAAAGATTATTTTTATCGGTGTAATGACCAACCCATTGCCAGTCATTGTAATAGTCCTTTATGTCGAACCCGCAAATTTGGAATAGGTGCTAATGGAGGTGCACCTTTGTTCAGTAATTTAACAAAACAAGACAGTGATCCTCCAATATGGTTCTTGGATGTGGAAGGTGGTCGATTAGAATTAGAAACTGATGACCTATTAAATCAAAATAGATTTCAGAGAAAGTGTATGGACGCTTTAAATAAAATACCTCCAAAAGTTAAAGAAAATATTTGGAGACAAATCATTCAACAACTTTTAGATTCTTTAACTATTGTGGAAGTGCCCAAAGAAAGTTCTACCGAGGGGCATTTCTTAGAGCTATTAGAAAATTTTTGCACCGAAAGACCTGCAAGAGAACGTGATGAATTATTACTGCATAAACCGTGGACAAAAGAGGGCAAAACTTATTTTAGATTGGCAGATTTAATGGATTACTTACACAGGCATAACTTTAAAGAGTACCAAAGAAATAAATTAACATCTAAATTAAAACAACTTCGTGGAGAACCTTACTTTTTCAATATAAAAGGCAAAGGAGTTAACGTTTGGTTTATTGAAGAATTTAAAGCCCAAGATGAGCCCCACAATTTACCAGAATTTAAGGACAATTTATTGTGAAGATAAAAAATGACATTACCTAGCCATGCACAAATAATTCTTGGACCACCAGGGACAGGAAAAACCAGCACTCTATTAGGTTTAATGGAAGATGAACTGGAAAAAGGAACCGAACCAAGACGCATAGGCTTTTTTACTTTCACTAAAAAAGCAGTTAATGAAGGCAAGGAAAGGGCTATGAACAAATTTAATATTGCTAATAAAGACTTACCTTTCTTCAGAACCTTACATTCTTTAGCCTTTAGACAATTAGGATTAACCAGAGAAAGTGTAATCAGCCGTTCAGACATAATAGATTTAAATGAAAGACTTAATTTGCGATTAACAGGAAAAACTACCTCAGATGAGGGACATTTATTTGGCATGACACACGATGATCGTTTAGCTTTTATAGAAAATCTGGCACGTATGCGAAGTGTCCCTTTAGAACAGCAGTGGCACGAGGTGGAAGACGCGGTGGGTTGGTTTGAATTAGAACGTTTTGCCAAAGGCTTGCGTTTATTTAAAGAAGACAGATTACTGGTGGACTATACAGATATGTTGGAACAATTTATTAAACAAGGAGATGTGCCCACACTTGATGTTATGTTTGTAGATGAAGCCCAAGACTTATCCCCTTTGCAATGGGCGGTGGTGCGTAAATTAGCAGAAAAAGCAACCCGTATTTATGTTGCAGGAGATGATGATCAAGCCATTTATAAATGGGCGGGAGCCGATGTTGACTATTTAATTCAAAACTCCAAAGATGCTTTAATCCTAAAACAATCGTACCGTGTGCCTGCCGCAGTGCATAAAATAGCAAAACAATGTATTGGTCAAGTCCGTTCCAGAATTTATAAAGAATGGAACCCCAGAAAAGAAGAAGGATTGGTCAGGTGGGAACCGACTATTGAATTAATAGACATGGAAGAAGGAGAATGGCTAGTGTTAGCCCGAACAAATTATTTGTTAGAAGAAATTGATGAATATTGTAGGAATGAGGGGTGGTTTTTTGAAATAAAAGGCAGAACAAGTATATCAGAAGTAAAAGTTAGAGCCGTTATTCATTGGGAAAGGTTACGCAGAGGAAGAACGGTGTCCTTAAATGAATGTGCCAATATATTAAGGTATGTGAAGGTGGAAAAACCTAAGAAACTAGAGTTATTAGACAACACTTTAACATTACAATATCAAGACTTAAAAAATCATTTTCCTGATTTACCAGATGGACCTTGGTATGATGTTTTTAATCTATTAAGCCCTAAAGAAATTAGTTACATTCGAGCTATGTTACGACGCGGAGAGAAGATAACTAAACAACCAAGGATACGTTTGTCCACTATTCATGCTGCCAAGGGTGGGGAGGCAACAAACGTGGTACTGTTGACAGATATCACAACTAGAGTATATAAAAACTATCAACAAAACCCTGATGATGAAAACAGGGTATTTTATGTAGGAATAACAAGAACAAAGGAAAATTTATATTTAATAGAGCCTAAAACAACACGCTGCTATC
>Ga0209434_1001181_pt1 | contig 11896 bp, 19 predicted proteins | sample ETNvirnome_2_300_FD_184068 | JGI IMG/M metagenome (GOLD analysis project Ga0209434, IMG submission 184068) | Marine viral communities from the Pacific Ocean - ETNP_2_300 (SPAdes) (version 2) | ecosystem: Environmental > Aquatic > Marine > Oceanic | place: Pacific Ocean | collected 2013-06-22
GCAGCAGTAAAGGCATATCGTCTTTATAAGCAAAAGTACAACATTGATGAAGTTGTCGAGAACTTCACCATAATCACTGGCGGTAATTCAAATGATTCTTGAATATGCTAAAACACACGACGCGGCTTTCGAGCCGCGTCGTGCCAACCCTTCGGATGCGGGACTAGACGTGTTCTATTCGCCAGTCAACCCACACGACAAGATGTACATTCCCACCAATAGCAGCCGGGTTATTCCGACTGGGTTGAAGTTTGCTATTCCCCATGGTTATATGCTGGAGGTAAAAAACCGATCCAGCGTGGCGGCAAAGCGACAGTTGCTCGTGGGCGCATGCGTGATTGATTCTGGTTATGAAGGAGAGGTCTTTGTTAATCTCCACAACATCGGCGTTGAGAGCCAAGCGCTCCACCCCGGCGCCAAGATCGCACAGCTTGTGATGACCCCCGTTATTCACTTTCGGCCGGTGGAGACTCCAGAAGCCACCTTATATAATTATCCTATGACCATTAGCAACAGAGGCGAAGGCTCTTTGGGAAGTACTGATAGATGAATTCGAACATGACTTGGGATCTTGCAATTACCAGAGCACATCGCGAGCTTATTAAAGAAAGTAACACTCGCGAGCTAGGCAAAATCCGCCAGCATGCCAATGAGCATGCGGTTCAGCAATGGCTCGACACAGAAGAAGAATGGAAATGGCCCGTGTATAGACACGAAGAGATGACAGAAGAACAATTTGGGCAGTTAGATCATAATTGCGCTGGGTGGGACATACTGGAGCCAATTAGTGGTATGCGAATTCAAGCTAAATATCGGGCCGGCAAAAATGAAAGTAACCGCTGGCACATGGAGCAGACACGACGGACCACGGGCAGCAATACTGAAAAATCTCACAATGGACAAGTTAGGTATGAGGTGGGAGAGTTTGATGTAATGGTTTTTACAAGCCCTGAAAATATAACCAACATCTTTTCTTCCGACGATTTAATTGCGATTCCTACCGAAGAGCTTCGTGATATAAAGAAACCCGGTTTTTTAGTTGGGCGCGCTGCACCTAAGCTTGTAAAGAAGTGGCGCCAACGAAAGGCCATCGAGGTTATTCGGGAAGTTAGAGACATGATTATTAGAAGGAACCTTAATGATTAATGTTTACAAAGTTGGTGACAATCTTGACCTACTATCGGAGTTAGATAATGAGTCTGTTGATTTGATTTACTTTGACCCGCCTTACAATACTGGAAGAGATTTTAGTGATTTTAAAGATAAATACCCCTCTATGCAATCATATCGGGAGGACTTTTTGAGACCCCGCGTGAAGGAATGCAAGAGAGTTTTGCGAACAATCGGAAATATAATTATACATGTTGATCCAACTATTAGTCACCACGTCAGAATGCTGCTTGACGATATATTTGGAGAGAAAAAGTTTGTGAATGAGGTAGCATGGGTGACAGGCGGAAACGCGAAGAACAAGAAAAAGATGAATCGGTTTCATGACACACTCATATGTTATAAAATGTCTAATAAATCGGTATTTAATCCTATATATTTGCCTTACGATGAAAAATATAAAAAGTCTTCATCGGTAAAGATATGCGAACACATAGACAAAGAGTATGTCACGACTGCTATTCATAACTCGCAGCCACACATTAATCCGCGTCCGAATTTGAGATATGAATGGAACGGACACCTCAAACAGTGGTATGTTTCCATAGAAAGAATGAAGAGCCTTCATGAAAATAACAGATTAGCTTATAATAAAAAGGGAATTCCTAGAATCAAGAGATATCTGGAAGAAATGGAAGGAATACCCGTGCGTGATGTATGGGCCGATATTAACAACGTTCAAGCTTACGAGAAGCTGGATTATGCCACACAAAAGCCTGTGAAGCTGTTGGATCGGATAATTAAAATGTTTAGTAATGAGAGGGATTTGGTTTTGGATATTTTTGCGGGCAGTGGTACTTTGGGCAGAAGTGCTTTAAGGTGTGGCAGAGAATATATTTTATTTGACAGCAACCCCAAAGGAAAAGATTTATTTAAGGAGAGTATTATTAATGAATAAGTCAACACAACTAGTGATGTTTTCGTCTAAGACGGGAGATTGGGAAACCCCACAAGATTTTTTTGAGAAATTAAGCTGGCGATTCGGACCCTTTGATTTAGATCCTTGCGCAAACGCTCAGAGCGCCAAATGTGGCAAGTTTTTCACAAAAGAGGACGATGGTATAGCACAAGAATGGACAGGTTATACAGCATTTGTCAACCCCCCCTATGGCCGCGGGATTGAAAAGTGGATTAAAAAGGGCTACGACGAAGCTCTCAAGAGCAATACGAAAGTGGTCATGCTCATTCCCGCCCGCACCGACACTAAATATTGGCATCAGTATGTGATGAAAGCCGATGAAGTATATTTTGTTAAAGGCAGACTTAAGTTTGGGGATAGTGACAACAGCGCTCCTTTCCCTTCGGCTGTGGTTGTCTTTGACGGGGGGAATAGACAACAAATATTTGGGGCGATAAATCGATGAATCGTAAAGTACGCCGTGACACAGAACGGATAATGGGGAAAGAAGCAGCTGACACCCTTCTTGAAAAAATATTCCAGTTTAATAAACTCCCCGATCATTGTGCTGCATGTCAAAAAGAGTTTAACAAAAAAAACCCGCAAATGATAGAATCATGGAAAGTCGTAGTGCGACAGAAAATGGTGAGATTATTTTGTCCGGACTGTATACATAAAACACAGGAGGTATTAAATGAGTGTCCAAAGACTGACCGAAAAAGCCTTAAAGAAAATTCTTAGAGGCCAAGTGCGCGAAGACGTCACGTGCGTAGTTAAATTTTATTCAAATGGATGCCCTTATTGCAAAGCTTTAAGTGGATACTACGAAGATATTGCACGCGACGAAGAGTTTTCGGCCCTACATTTTTTTGCCTTTAACGTAGATGACTACCCCAAAATAGAAAAATTATTAAATTTCGATGGGGTGCCTACGATTTCGGTGATTAAAGCGAAAATAGGAATAAGAAAGCCTAAAATCAGGACCATGGCAGAGCCGGCAAAACCCAACAAAAAAACATGGTACTACAGCAATGATATTAAAAAGTTCATAGAGGAACAAAAATGAGCAAAAGCACAGAGAAGAATAACTTATCGTACGATGATGTTTTATTGGTTCCTCAATATTCCGATATTCGATCTCGTTCGGGGATCGATGTCTCCACAGATCTAGGCAATAATTTAAAACTAGAATTGCCTATTTTCTCCTCTCCCATGGATACAATTTCAGAGGCACCTATGGCCATAGAAATATCCAAGCACGGCGGGGCTGCCATTATTCATCGTTACGTTGGTATTGAAAAACAGGCCCGCATGATTAGAATGGCACATGATTTAGCTAAGACAGATTTAATCGTAGGAGCGGCGATTGGAGTGACTGACGACTATGTGAAGCGCGCTAAGGCCTTGCACGATGCAGGCGCCGCTTTTCTATGTGTGGATGTGGCTCATGGCCACCATATTTTAATGAAAGAAGCACTTCACGAATTAAGGGCAACACTTGGGTCCGATATCCACATTATGGCAGGCAACGTTGCAACTGTAAGCGCCGTTAATGATCTGGCAGATTGGGGTGCGGATTCAATACGCTGTAACATTGGAGGGGGTTCCATTTGTTCTACCCGTATTCAGACTGGACATGGAGTGCCGGGACTACAAACAATTTTAGATTGCGCTAAGACAGACAGAGATGTGAAAATAATTGCTGATGGCGGTATCAGAAACTCAGGAGACATTGTGAAAGCTCTTGCTGCTGGCGCGGATGCTGTAATGTGCGGATCTCTGTTAGCTGGCACCGACGAGACCCCCGGTAAAGTATTAGAAGACAAAAGCGGAGTGCGCTGGAAGATCTATAGGGGGATGGCCTCTAAAGAAGCACAGATTAGTTGGCGTGGTCGCTATGCATCCCACGAAGGCGTCTCGACCACGGTGCCCTATCGGGGTTCCGTTAAATATATTTTAGAAGATTTAGAGCGAGGGATTAGATCAGGCTTTTCTTATTCCGGTGCTCGCTCCCTCTCGGAATTGCATGCATGCGCGCAGTTTGTTGAACAGACTACCTCGGGGCTCACGGAAAGCCACACCCATATTATGGGAAGGAAAGGGTAATGAGCACAGAGATAGACTACGGAAATTTAAATAAGCGAGTAGTATTTACAGAAAATGATCATAGGCATGCTAAATTACTCGTGAGATTACGCTATGATGGTTTGACTCAGTCAGGCTTTTTTCGCCATTTAATCACAGGCTATATCGAGGGCGATGAAAGGATTCAGGAATTTATAGATAGTGTAAAAACGCAATCCCTCAAAAAGAAAGGTAAGTCTAAAAAACTGCGCCACCAAGGAAAACAAAACATCCAAGAACTCGGATTGGGGGAACAGAAGTTGATCGAAGATCTTTTCGATTTAATTGCCGAAGAGCATCCGGACCTCTGATGACAGATGGATTACTGGCCTGTTCGCGATTATGTCGCCAAAAAAACATTATTTGTAATCAAGAAGAGTGTCGGTTTTGGATCCATTATGCCCCTGAATTTAATTGTTGCTTAATATCTATCAAAGAGAACGGATGTATGACGTTGCGAGAAATTGGCGAGCGCCTAGGAATCTCTTTTGCACGAGTAAAACAGATAGAAACTAAAGCCCTTAAAAAAATGAAAAGGAATTCTTTGCTTACATCATAATTTTTAAGGGGATTAGTCAAAATAGCCACTATTTATATGTGAAAACCATTCCAAGGAGAATTTTATATGGGCCGCAAGACATTACTTAACGAGGGCGAAATTCGTAAATTTATGAAGCTAGCTCAGCTTTCACCAATCACTCCCGTTAGATTGAGCGAGATGGGCTATGCGCCCGGGCAGCGTGACGAAGAAGAGATAGAAGATGTAGAGGCCGCAGAAGTAGATCTGGGCGGCGGCGAGGAATTGGGTATTGAAGACGAAGAAGAAGTGGAGCTAGGCGCCGAAGACGAGATGGGCCTTGAAGACGAGGGCGGCGGCGAAATGGTCTCAGTCGATGATTTTATGGATGCCCTAGAGGCGGCCCTAGAAGATACTCTTGGCGAACCTACTAGTGTAGAAATGGACACCGGAGAAGAAGAAGAAATTGAAGCCGGCGAGGAAGAATTAGCGCTTGGTCCGGAAGGTGGCGAAGAAGAGATGATGGGGGCCGAAGAAGAAGAAGTTGTGGCCGAAGTTGCACGCCGCGTTGCTGCGCGCCTAATGAATGAAAAGCGCAGCGATGACATGGCTACGCAACTAGCCGAACGAATCTTTAAGAGATTAACAAAGTAATTTTAACTTGACAATTAACCTTAAATCGGTTATAATAACCACCAGAGCCACTGTCTCTGGTGGTTTTTTTGTGAGGTGATATGAATTGGTGGCTTTACCTGCTAGTTTTTATATTTGGATATGTAACTTGTAAAGTCTTTTACTTTCTACGCGTAAGCAGACTAAGCATCTCCCTCCTAAAAGTATCGCAGATCGTTTATTTATCAACTTTAATAAGGGCACTTGAACATCTTTCTTATTCTCGCGAAATAATGCTTGAACACATGCTTAAAGCAGAAAAAGGAAGTACACAAATTAGCTCCTTTGAATATCGATTTGGGGAGGATGTCCGTATGCTGAAAGAAAGATCCATTCAGGAACTTTTGCAGCAACACCCCAAGGTCTTTCGTCGTATAATTGAATTTGATGATTGGCCCTCGGCGATGAGATTTTTGATGGAACACAAAGCAGAGACATTGGCATTTTGGGAGAGAGATAATGATCAATAAAATAAAAGAAAAAATAAATACCTTTATCACTCATTTAGAAGAAGAACCAGAAGAAGAAGAAAGCAAAATTATTTTGGTTGATCCCGGCGGTCACAAAAATGAACCAGATATGAGAGTGATCGGTCTTTTTGCAGATGTAGCAGAAGACAAAGTGGCAGAATTAGTCCACGCTTTTTTATATTTAAATGAATTAAACAACGAAGAAAAAAACCCAAAGGACAAAAAGCCGATAGAGTTTTACCTTTCGACCTATGGTGGGGCTGCTGATGATATGTTTGCCCTTTATGATGTAATGCGACAGATACAGCAAACCAGTGAAATTCACACGATTGGAGTAGGGAAGGTAATGTCTGCCGGCGTTCTGTTGTTGGCAGCAGGAACAAAAGGGAAAAGAAAGATAGGGAAGCACTGCCGAGTGATGCTTCACGCAGCCATGGCAGGCAGCCATGGCTCCCTCCCCAACCTAGTAAATGAAATGGAAGCACTTCAAGATTTACAGGAGAGCTACATCGACGCACTAGTGGAAGAAACAACAATGACAAAAGAAGATATTAAAAACATGTTGGAACGCAAGGTGAACGTCTATTTATCTTCAGAAGAAGCAGTAAAATTTGGTATTGCTGACATAATTATCTGAGGTTTTTGAATGTCTGATTTAAGAAATATATTGAAAGAAGAGTATACAAAGAGAGAGAGAACAGTCACCCCCCATAGTCTCATGGGGATGATCGAAGAGATCATGAGTATTCCACTAAGCAATCTCCATGATACGGAGATTCCAATAGACGCCCTCAATGAAGCCGAGCGCTTCAGCATGTCTATTCCCATTCCCAAACTAAATCCCAATGAAGCGTGGGGAGATCCTAATAGCCAATCAAGAAAAGACATTGAGAGGATCTTTGCCTCCATTACTAGACAGCCAAGTGTTCAAGCCAGAATCGACCACATCAACAGCTTTGTTGATCCTGCATTAGCAAAGAGAAAGGGCACCGGGATGAGATTTAATGCTATTCTCAACATGATGATGATTATCGAAGCGCTGCAAGCATGCCTCAATGACTATAGCGAATCTGCATCCGGCTTCGTATTTGAGGGATTTATGGCGGCGGTCACGGGAGGGAAGCAGATCTCCGGCCGCGTTGGAGGTACGCTGCCGATTGAGGACTTTGTCACGGGTGATGATGAACCCGTCAGTCTTAAATTATTGAGTCCTAATACCCCCATTCACGGTAGTTTCACCAACCTTGTGGATTATCTATTTATTCGCGGCGGCTCCGGGGTGTCCCAAATCAAGTATCTGATCGGCCGCAAGAACTCCGATGGGGATGATGTCTCTGAGTTGGGACTTTGGGATTTCATTATTGATCGTAATAATTTTATTGATGTTATGAGGGAGTCAAAAAACGAGTCGGGCCTTCTCGGCAAGATGGCCGAACCACTCGCACAACACATCGCGGCATGGCAAGACTCTCCCGAATGGAGACTTCAAATGTTTGAAATCCTCAAAGAGACCCCGGGCTATACAAAAAACAAAGGCATGTTTTATAAGAATTTGGATGACACTGGCACCTTTGACGATAAAGCCGGCGCTCCCGCGGATCCGCAGAAGAAGCGGGATCAGTTTGCGCGCCGAACCGGCATACAGGGAGTTGGACTGTGGGCTAAAAAGCAAGCACGCGAGGATGCTGATAGCGGAGAGTCGAATTTCGAAGGTTTTATATCTCAGCAAGGACTCGAAGACCAGGAGGAAAAAATCTTAAAGGCCCTCCAGAGGATATATAATACAGCGTTTGCTGAGGCCTCTACTCAACTCGGGGAGTCCTATTTCGGTTCCTTTCATGAGAGGGAGAAAAGGCTCATGGCCGAAGAACAGGTACTCACAGAATCGGGTAAAGATGGAGGCAGTCAGTGGTCTATATCGGCTACTGAGATGACCAAGATGGATCAAATAGCTGAGGTGGTATATTATGGTACACTTAATCTCTCGACTAAAAACATTAAGGCATGCGCTGACATCTATATTAAGAAGATGGGTGAAGACATGATGACTTTGCTGGAGACAACAAAGGACTTCACCCAGAACATTGGAAAATACTTTAGTTCCGATAGACGCTCTACCGCGATGAGAGCCAATCAAAAAGCCCAAGAGGAAGGCACAGAGGTGGTAAGTCTGCTAGCACAAGACCCCGCCACAACTGATACAGAAATTTAAATAAATAACAGTTGACATTTCACCAACAAATGAGTATAATATATACAGAACTATGAGGTACGAATGAGCCGAGCATATGATGACAGCCAAACACTACAACAAAAGATAATGAATGGAGCAAACAAGCTCGCAGACAACGTAGCGTCCACACTTGGACCTCGCGGCAGAAATGTTCTATTACAAGAGAAAGGAAAAATGCCCTTCATCACAAAAGATGGAGTGACAGTGGCTCATTTTGTAGCACTAGAAGATCCTTTCGAAGAGGCCGCGGCACAAATTATTAAGCAAGCAGCTATCGAAACTAACAACACCGCTGGCGACGGTACTACGACCGCTACAATATTAGCGCGCTCTATTTTAAGAGAGGCGCAAAGACACATTGCAGCCGGCGTCTCCCCCATTGAAATTCAACGTGGAATTAATTTGGCCCTTAAGGAAATACTGAATAACCTATCAGATATAGCAGTACAAGTTACCTCGTTGGAGGACATTAGACACGTTGCCACGATTGCCGCCAACAATGACCGCACCATTGGGGATCTCATTGCAATGGCAGTAGATCGGGTGGGGCAAGATGGTTCTATTACCATAGAGGAATCACGCTCACTTGAAACTTCTATTGATATTGTTGAGGGTTTTAAATTTAATTCAGGGTATTGCGCCGGCGCATTTATAACGGATGAGCGACGAGCCATGATGTATTACGAGGAGCCCTTTTTCCTCATTACTGATTATAAGATTTCTACCGTAGATCAAATTCTGCCCATTCTAGAAATGGTGGCCCGAGAAGGACGCCCCCTCGTTGTGGTGGCAGAAGATATAGAAGGGCAAGCATTGGCCGCTATAATTATGAATGCGATCCGTGGAACATTACGCATTGCAGCTATCAAGGCACCGGCTTATGGTGAGGAACGCCGCGACACGCTAGAAGATATGGCCCTTTCTACCGGTGCAACTTTTATTTCGCGCCAAGGCGGAATACAACTAAAGGACACTCAATTAAAGAACCTAGGCTCAGCCAAATTTGTAGAAAGCACCAAGCATCAAACTACAATTGTAGGAGGAGCCTGTGATTTTGAAAGAATGGAAGAGCGAATTAGCGCCCTTAAGGCTCAAATAGAACAAACTAGCGCGCTTTCGGAATGCGAAAAAATCCAAGATCGTATTACACGACTTGGTTCAGGAGTAGCAGTCGTGCGCGTAGGAGGATCGACCGAAGTGGAAATGACAGAGAAAAAGCACCGAATTGAAGATGCTCTAGAAGCGGTAAAATCAGCCCAAGAGGAAGGGGTAGTCCCCGGTGGTGGCACCGCCCTTCTGCGAGCCGCCAGCAGGATAGCAATTGTTACGCCGGGTTCCGAAAACACCGCAGAGCAAATGAAGGGCGCCATTATCCTACATCAAGCATGCGAAGAGCCAATCCGCCAAATGGCGCTTAACTCGGGAGAGGCGCCAGATTTAATTATCGATAAAATTCGACAGGCATCCACTAATTATGGATGGAATTTTAAAAGTGGGGAACTCGTTGATTTAATGGCAGAAGGAATCATTGATCCTGTAAAAGTAACAAAAGCAGCCATCAAAAATGCTGCGAGTTGTGCCGGCACTTTACTCACCACGAATTTTGGAATTATACAAACGGAGACAGGATGATGAAAGAAGGAGACTTAATTTATATACCACAAGATGTTCTATTATTTGATAAAGAGAATATCTATATGGACAAGACCGAGAAGCCCATTGTGGGAGTATTTCTCAAGGAGACTCCTATCGGAGCATCATTCCAGGCTGGCACCTATGTGGTATATGCGCGAGGCAGAGAGGCCACCGTCGCAAGAAAATGCGTCTATCCCATGGAGGATACTGGTGCTCATTAAACTAACAGAAGTGTGCAACAATGGCGCCGTTACTACCAAACAAAATTATGCATTGCGAGAAATTTTTGTGAATCCGGAACACGTCGTTATGATCCGAGAAGACTCTAGCTTACGTAAGTTAAACGAACAAGGAAGACTGCTGGGGAATCTGGACCCGCAACATAGGTTTTCGAAATTGATCATCAACAAAGGCCACACTGGCACTGAAATCAGAGTGGTAGGTGCACCCGAAATAATTGAGAATATTCTCAACAAAAAACACACAAAGGAATTATTAAGAGGTTAAAATGGAACAAAGAGTTAATATACAATATTCTATCGATATGGATGAACTACCAACGGAGGTCCATCGAATGTTAAAGAAAGGATCTCAAATAGTGGACGATCTTGCATCAAAGGAAATGCAGACCTTTATTGGTTTGGAGGAAAAGGAAGTACTTTCTTTACAAACTTTACAGCATATTGAAAGTGCGAGAAAAAAGTTGGCGGCCATTGATTATGCACTCAACGATGCCACAAACATTGTGAGTGGATTTATTAATTTACAGGTTTCTCCTCCCCCCGATTACGTCTCGGCCGCAGAAAGAGGTGCGCCTGAGAATAGCACTGTGCCCCAGCCAGAGATTCAACCGCAATGGAACGAGCTAACTAAAAAGATAGAGCAGTTTAAAAATCAAAATGCCCCCGAATAGAACTATTTTTTATGATTTCGCCCATCAAGGATCCTGCCTCATTTAAATGTTTTTCAGTTATCGCTGATCTTATTCCTCCTGCAAGTGTCGTAAGCACTTTTTTGTTTTTTGGAGGAAGTATAGAACTTAATTTGGCTCAAATGAATCGGTTTGTGCTAGCTCATACAAACAAGTATGTCATTTATGAGTTCTGGGAATGCCTAAAAGAATCCCCCTCTAATTTAATAGAAACAATTAAATTTCTTCAACAAAAAATAGGAACAGCAGCGCCATTTCTGGAACATCTCCAAGCGCGCTGGCCAAGTTATAAAAATCCGTATATCCGCGGCGGCCTCTTTTTTTTATTGAATTCTTATTCTGAAGACAAGCTAGTATCATCGGGGAAACTGAACCCAGATCGCTATAACGCACTGACATTACGTCACTTGGCTCAAATCCCTACCGTGGAGAATTTTCATTTAAATTTTTACGATAGCGAAGATTGTTTAGAAGGCATCGAAAAAAAGACAGAAAAGAGTGAATATATATTATTTCCAGTAGGAAAATTTAGCTATAACCTTTTTGATCAAGCGAAGCCCACAGGATTTGAAACAACCATCGTAAATCACGAAAAGCTGCGTGACTTCCTTAAAAACTCAGACAAAAAAGTCCTTTTAATATATAAATTTCACAAACAACTCCCTTCTTTCTATAAAGATTTTCCAATTAAATATTTAAATCACTATGGCCGCCCAACCAAGAGCACAAAAGATGTAACAGAGGCGATAATTGCAAACTTTAGAATTAATTAAAGCAGCCGCCCTCATGGCGTTCGCTCAAACGATGGTGTGGTTTCAATGCTATTCACACTATGTGTGGGGATGGTGGGAGAACAAACCTCTTCATGCCGCTCTTATTTATGGAATACCTGCGAGCATGTGTTTTTGGTATGGCACACGTATGGCCGTTGATGTAACCAATGAAGCGTGGGTAGCTCGGATGTTGGGCTTCGGTATGTCGTACTTGACCTTTCCTTTTTTAACATGGTATTTTCTCAACGAATCCATGTTTACAACCAAGACTATGCTCTGTGTATTACTCTCGGCTATCATTGTGGGTATCCAACTCTTTTGGAAATAGGAAACTATTTATAATGTTGGAGCAAATAAATGGACATTTCTACTGGTAGCTGGTTTAAGTATCTTCGAGAAGAAGTTTTAACAGAGGGCTTAAGAGACATCGGTCTCCCCGAGCTTGTCGTCGATTTTATTGAAGAGGCGATGCC
>Ga0209434_1001182_pt1 | contig 11888 bp, 13 predicted proteins | sample ETNvirnome_2_300_FD_184068 | JGI IMG/M metagenome (GOLD analysis project Ga0209434, IMG submission 184068) | Marine viral communities from the Pacific Ocean - ETNP_2_300 (SPAdes) (version 2) | ecosystem: Environmental > Aquatic > Marine > Oceanic | place: Pacific Ocean | collected 2013-06-22
CGTCTGTTGCTGAGGGCTGGATAAAAGAATCGACCCACACATCTGGGTACATCTCTACTTCTTCAATTTTTTCGTATGTGAGTATGTTATCACTGCCACAGCTTAAGCAGATCGTTAATGCCACTAATAAAAGCGAGAAGATTTTATTCACTATGATGCTTCCCCTAAAAATTAAATATAGAAAAAAAACGTTTAGATAATGTACTTTTGAGGAATGATGACTATCCTTGTATTTAGTAGTGCACGAGAAGAGGGCTTCCATGGTAGTAATCGCTAGCGTACGTGGGTGGGATGGCTCTAGAATATTGGGCGCCTTCGAATCAGAAGAAGAAGCGTTCAGGTTGTGTAGGGACGCTGGGTTTGATGTCGATGGTGATGATTTCTATATAGACGTCGTTGAAATAAACAAAGTATCAAGTTCTCAAAACCTTGTACTAGACACAGATGCCACTACCAGAAATTTTAAGAGAATACATGTTTATCCATGTCCCCTTGATACTGATGAAAAGATAAGTAAGACATGAATACTTAATATTGCGCATTTCGCGCAGACGTGGTGGTAGGTGTGAAATGCAAGACCCAAAAAAACTGGAGCTAATTTACCAATTAAGAAAATGTCTCCTTCATCTTAACAGAACGTACATCGTCGCCGCTTCATGTAATGAAACCGCTAGCATTAGAGAGATTAAAAAGTGCATGGATCTGATAAAACGACAGATAAATATTCTATCTGTAAAGCCTTAACAGAAGACGGGCCGGGAAGTAATTATTACACTATAGACCCGGGCCCAATTAGCTTTTTCCATGACGATAGGGTTGATGTGGAAATGTATCCGTCTGGCTGGGGACAGTACGGTGTACAGGTAACATGCGATGAGTTGAAATATGATAGTGGCTTGCGTCTGTTTACAGATGAAGAGCAGAGCGAGCTTTGGGCCAGAAACCAATATAGCAATCTAATATCTAAATTGGGAGCAGCGAATGATATCGTTGAAAAAGTAATTAGGCGTATCTTAAAAGACGTTATTTGATATTAAGAAATTTCTAAGAGCTTGAGTCTTACACCCAATTGCATATTCATCGAAACTAATCGCCGCGGCGTTGATGATTGAGATAATCTCTCCGTCTTCATTCATAACAGGAGAACCACTTGATCCTGGTGCTGCTGGAATAGTAAAGATATAGAGTGAAGATACATGTCCAGCGAAGTAGCCATCAAAAACTGGTACTGCAATCGGTACTGCTAATCCAAGTGGTGAAGCCATGTTATAAACTTTTTCGTGTAATTCCGGTTCACCATTGTAAACAGGTACTGCTGGTCCAAGGTGCGTATCAGATATTAGCAAACATAAATCATTAATCATATCGATCGAAAGAATCGTAGCATGTCCTTGATTTCCATACCCTGTTTCTAATTCAATATGATATTGTACATTTAGGTCTTCTACCATGGGTATCAACTCCCGACCACCAGCGCAAACATGTCCTGCTGTTATTACCAAAGATTTTCCATCTCGCTCTCCGATTATAACTCCTGAACCGGTGCCAGATATTTTGTTGGTTGGACTAGGGATAGGAAGACAGTCTTCGTTTACTTGATTACAAATTTGTTGAAACGTTATCAAGTCTTGTGTTACCATAACAAAAGATTCAATCGGGAAATGACTATCAGCTTTTTTAACTTGAGTCGTAGGAATGAATCGGACATTAGAAGTGATTGAAATAAAATTTAATGTGCTTATGACCGTGATGCCACAAAGCATTAACGTCAACATTAATTTGTAAGTCTTTTTTATCATCCGAATTGCGTATCCTATAAATTACTTATGACTTAGCGAGACTTTATGAAATGACTAATACAAACGTAATTACTCTATTTGACATGGACGGGACGTTGACGCTTCCCAGAAAAACGATAAGTAACAGTGTAATAAAAGCCGTCGTCCAACTTTCACAAATAACAAGAATTGGAATTATCACAGGCTCTGATTTTGAGTATATTCTTGAGCAATGTGGCGCCATGTTTAACATCGGGGGAGTACCCATAGAGAATGTTGATCTTCTGCCCTGCAACGGAACCAAATTAATAAAGTGGGAAAATGCTAAGCATACGATGGTTCATGAAGTTGATATGATTGAGAAAATAGGAAAAAGCGCCTATAAAAATATTCTTACAAAAATATTCGAATGGCAAGCTGAGATTGCTAGGTTCTATCCTGAGCTCCCGTTTAGCGGAACGTTTTTTCAATATCGAGGATCTCTCTTAAACTGGTGTCCGATTGGTAGAATTGCAAATGATAAACAAAGAATAGCATGGAAAAAGTGGGATGAAGACTATTGCATTAGACAAAATTACATGGATGAGCTTCAGGTCTTTATCGCAAGAGAAGGCTTCCCTGTTACGGTCGCTCTTGGTGGATCAACGAGTTTCGACATCTATCCACGAGGGTGGAATAAAACATACGGCCTTAAGCACTATGACGGATGGAAAGTAATGTTTATAGGAGACAAGTGCCGCCCCAATGGAAACGACTGGCACCTTTATTCAGCACTGGAAAGCCAAGGTAATGCTTGGGAAACTAATGGGCCTGAGGACACGATTAACATAATCAATAGAATCATAGAAAAGCTTTCCATAACTTGAAAATTCCTGTTTATTCTTATAGAATAATAATGTAAAAGGAGTTGAGTGTGAGCTTTGAGTATAATCAGCAATTTCCCCACAAGTTAATTCGAGAACAACAAACCACGGCTATCGATTTTGCCTTAAATGAACATCTTAATAATGGTAAGAAATTTATTGTGATAGAAGCTGGAACAGGGGTAGGTAAAAGTGCTGTTGGTTTGACAGTCGCTAGATATCTTTCTCAGCACCTTAAGTTAGAAAAAGATACAGTCCCTGGTGCGTATTTTTTAACAACACAAAAGATACTTCAAGAGCAGTATGTAAAAGATTTTGGTGGGTTTGCAGGAGGGATGAAGTCGATTAAGTCATCAACGAATTATACCTGTAACTACAATCGTAAAACAACCTGCGCAGAAAGTTTGCGTGCTCTACGTACCACTGAAAAGGGTAGCAGATTTTGGAAGGCATGTACCTTCAATTGTAATTATCGAAATGCTAAAGAGAGTTTTCTTAAGTCTCCAGAAGGTATAACAAACTTTCCATATTTTCTTGCGGAAACGCAATACGCTGGAAAACTAACACGCAGACAGGTACTAATCATTGATGAGGCGCATAACGTTGATTCAGAATTAAGCAAATTTGTTGAAGTAACAATCTCTAATAAGTTTTGCAAGAGCTTTCTAAATTTCGAAGTACCAAAAAATCTGACTGCAGCGAAATATGTTAGCTGGATTAAAGAGATGTATGTTCCCACTATTTCAGCGAAGCTTAAGCATTTGGAGCAAATGCTGGAAAAATATATTGGTCTAAAGGAAAAAATAAGATCTGGAGAATTTGCTTCTGTAGCAAAGAAGTTTGAGATTATGGACAAACACGTCTGTAAGGTTCGACGGTTCTTAAAGCTTTATAATTCGGATAATTGGGTGATGAATGAAATTCCTGCAGATAACCGAGCTGGACGTAAAGTAGAGTTTAAGCCGATAGATATTTCACCGTTTGGTAATGAGATGTTATATAGCTTCGGTGATGTTGTCATTCTAATGTCTGCTACAATTCTTGATTATGATGCATTTATAGAGTGCGTGGGAATCCCAAAAGAAGATTGTTCTTTCATCAGTCTTGAGTCGCCATTTCCTGTTAAGAATCGTCCCATTATCTACAGTGGAATGGGAAAGATGAGTTCAAAATCTATTGATGAAACGCTACCTAAACTGGTCGGGGCAGTTAAGGCGATCTTAAATGAACACAAAAATGAAAAGGGAATTATTCATTGTCACTCTTACAAAGTCGCAAATTACGTGAAGCGGAATATCCGTGATTCTAGACTCTTAATTCATAATTCAGATAACAGGGAAGCGGTATTAGAAAAGCATATAAAGAGTAAAAAGGCCACGGTGCTAATATCTCCATCGATGACTGAGGGTGTTGATCTTAAGGGTGACTTAAGTCGATTTCAAATCATCTGTAAAGTTCCTTACCCATATTTAGGAGATAAACTAGTAAGAAAAAAAATGAATAAATGGAAGTGGTGGTATCCCCTTCAGACAGCTAAAGCGATAGTTCAGGCAACTGGAAGGTCGGTTAGATCTAAAGATGACACAGCAGCAACATACATCTTAGATTCAGATTTTGAGATGTTCTACAATAGAAATCGTTCAATGTTTCCAAGAGGGTTCAAGGAGAGTTTACACCTATGAAAGTATATGAATCAGTAGAAAAATTTCGTGAGTTTTTTGATAGAGAGGGATGGGATGAAGGTGGTTGTCCGATCTATATAACAAGCGGAGGATTCGACCCTTTACATGTAGGACATGTTCGTTGTATTTTGGCTACAACCGATATGGCGGATGATGATGGAGGATATGTCGTTGTTATTGTTAATGGAGATGGGTTCTTAGAGCGAAAGAAAGGAAAGCCCTTTATGCGTGCACAAGAGCGTGCAGAAATTATTGCTGGACTTCGTGGGGTTGATGCCGCTGTTATTTGGGATGATGGTACCCAAACGGTTATTGGCGCTATTGAGAAACTTAAGCCGAACTATTTCACCAAGGGTGGAGATAGAGCAGAGCCAAAAGATATTCCAGAGTGGGATATTTGTAAAGAGATTGGATGCAAAGTAATTTTCAATGTTGGGGGAGGAAAGGTACAGAGTTCTTCTTGGCTGATTGAAGAGGCAGAGAAAAATGCGAAAGATTGAAAAGCCTTGGGGGTTTGAGGTAATCTGGGCAGAAACAGAGCATTACGTAGGAAAGCTGCTCCACATTAATGCTGGTCATAAATTGTCTAAGCAATATCATCAAGTTAAAGAAGAGACCATTTACGTCTTACAAGGGTTGCTGTACAATTACGAAAAGGACGGAAGCGTTACAGTCGTCACCCCGGGTAATGCTTTGCATATTCATGTAGGGCAAGTTCATAGGTTTGGGGCTGATGAGTCTTCTGTTGAGTTGATTGAAGTGAGCACGAATTACTTAGATGACGTGGTTCGTTTGGAGGATGATTATGGGAGAAAAGAAACCTAAACAAGGAGCAGGCTTTATCATTTTCAATAAAAATGATAGAAGTAAAATGCTGGTTCTGGTAAGACAAGATGGTGTATATGATATTCCTAAGGGAGTGAAGAACAAGGGCGAATCGGATTTATCTGCTGCAAAACGAGAATGTTTTGAAGAGTGCTCGATCGTGATCGAGAATAATGAACTATTACCCTGTGCACCATTACGTGTTGGGGCGCTTATTACATTCAGTGCGGAAACGTCTAAGACGCCAGATATTGTACCGAATGAAGAAACAGGAATATGGGAACATGTTAGCTGGAGTTGGGTTTCACAGAAAGAAGCGATTGCAAAATGTATACCATATCTTAAGCCCCTAATATCGAATACATTTCGACAGGTACAAATGTTATCAACGTTAGAGATCGAATAATACTTAAATTAAGAGGTACCATGTCAATATTCAAAAGACACAAAACAATAGCTGATCGATCTGCTAGTGATAGGTCTAGACATCGTAAGAAAATTGAAAAAGCTCTTAAAGAGGGAATTCATAATATCGTTGCAGAAGAATCGATTATCGGTAAAGATGGAAAGAAGAAATTTCGAATTCCTGTTAGGGGTATTAAAGAGTACCGTTTTGTGTATGGTGACAATGGTTCTAAAAGAGTTGGATCCGGACAAGGAAAAGATGTCAAGCGTGGTCAGGTAATCGGTGAGAAAGAAAGTCGAAAAGGGCAGTCTCCAGGAAAACCAGGACAAGAAAAGGGCGAAGAATATTATGAAGTAGAATTAACTCTGGAGCAGTTATCTGAGTATCTCTTCAAAGACTTAGAACTTCCAAATTTTGAAAAGAAAAGAAATGCAAACGTTATTTCGAAAAAAATAAAGAGGAAAGGCTACAGAACACAGGGCATTAGACCACGACTGGATAAGAAAAAAACAGTAATGCAGAAAATTAAGCGAATGAAAAAAGCTGAATATTCTGGTACTAAAGATGATAAAGAATCATTTCCATTTCATGAAAAAGATTTGAGATACAAACACTACAAGGTCACAGAAAAGAAGTCCTCAAATGCAGCTATCTTTTTTTTAATGGACATATCTGGCTCAATGACTCGAGAAAAGAAATTTCTAGCTAGAAGTTTTTTCTTTTTGCTCTACCATTTTATCCGGTCTAAATACGATAGAGTCGATGTGGTATTTATATCTCATGATGTTGAAGCTTATGAGGTAACAGAAGAACAATTCTTTGGGAGGGGCTCATCTGGAGGAACGCTTGTTTCATCTGCAATTAAAATGACAGATGGTATTATAGACACCCGCTACCATTCATCTAATTGGAACACGTATATTTTCCAATGCTCTGATGGTGATAATTGGCCGGGGGATAATGTCGCTGTACAGAGAATAATACCCTCGATACTTCAGAAAATACAATTCTTTGGCTACTGTGAGATCTCTCCTAACGCTGAACGTATAAAGTGGGTAAATGATACATCACTGGGGAAGCTTTACGAGACGATGGCAGGTGATAAATTTAAGACTGTGGGCATATATTCAAAAGATGATATTTGGCAGGCATTTAATAGCTTCTTTAAGGGGGAGTACTAAATGTCCTTATTAAAAGAATTAGAAAAGTGGGATAACATTCTTGAAAAGATGGCTCTTGATCATGGTTTGGATTGGTTCCCAATTTTATATGAAACATGTGATTATTACGAAATGATAGGAACCATGGCTTATCATGGAATGCCCTCGCACTATGGTCACTGGAGTTTTGGGAAAAGTTTCGAAAGAACTCATGCCATGTATAATGCTGGACTTGAGGGCTTACCCTACGAATTGATTATTAACAGCGATCCGTCTCTGGCTTATTTAATGGAAGAGAATCCGTTATATCTTCAAGTTCTAATAATGGCACATTGCATAGGACACTCGGATTTCTTTAAGAATAATGCAACATTCAAAAATACAAGACCTGAGCACGTTATCTTAAGAATGCGCAATGCAAAAAGATATATTGATGAGCTTGTGAAAGACCCCAGCGTCGGTGTAGAAAGAGTCGAAGAAGTTTTAGATGCAGTCCATGCATTGTCTTTACATGTTCCTAGAAGACACAAGAGATATGTTTCGCAAAAAGAACAGCGGTTAGAGTTAATCAAAGAAATTAAAAGCGGACTTTTTAAAGATAAGAAGAACCCTCCTAATCCAGACATATATCCCATCACTAGAGAAGAAAATCTTATTGCATTTATTGCTGAAACGTCACAAGGGCTTGAGGATTGGGAACGAGAGCTAATGCTAATTGCTTTGGACGATGCCCAGTATTTTATGCCTCAGATCAGAACTAAGATAATGAATGAGGGATGGGCATCTTATTGGCACTACAGATTGATGCATGAATTAAATTTAGATTCAGGTATGCATCTACCATTCTTAAAAATACACAATGAAGTGGTCCGTCCGCACCTTGGCTCTATTAATCCCTATCATCTTGGATTCTATATGTTCAAAAAGATTGAGGAACGATTTGGGCTTGAGGAGTGCTTTATCGCAAGAGAATCACTAAATGATGAATCATTCATAAGACAATACCTTACAGAAAAGGATTGCGAAGATCTTAACCTATTTAGTTTCTCTCTACACAAAAATGAGTACAAAATCGATGACGTTTCAGATACACAAGGGTGGAAAAACGTGAAAGAAGACCTAATCAAACAAGTGGGTGGGAATAATATACCCGTAATAACAGTGGGTGCTATCGAAGAAGGAAATATTTTGTGTCTGCAGCATGAACATGATGGTAGGGATTTAGACTTGGATTATGGGGATGCAGTTGTTCGACATATGACTCGTTTGTGGGGCGACATTGTTAAATTAGATACGACAATCGAAGATGAACCCTTCGAAATCTAACTCGGGAGAAGCTTATGTCAAAAAACAAATATCTAGATATTATTAAGTCTCAACGGGCTTCTAGCAATAAAAAGGAAAAATTCAAAGGAACTTTTCTCGAGTATCTTGCTATAGTTGAAGACGATCCGTCTATAACTGACCATGCTCACAAGAAGCTATATGATGCAATTACCGAACATGGTGTGAGTACACTTGATGACACTGATCCCAGAAAGCATAAGTTGTTTGATGGTGACAATATAAAAATCTATGAATACTTTCAAAATCAATTTTATGGGATGGAAAAAGTCATAGCGAAGTTGATGAGATATCTCAGATCAGCTAGCCTTAAGGGAGAAGAGAGCCGGCAGGTTTTACTCCTAATGGGTCCTGTAGGTGCCGGAAAATCTGCCCTTACTGAACATATTAAAAGCTGTATTGACGGTCGACCATACTACCACTTAGAAAAAGATCCCCAACGGGGTGAACCACTTCAACTTGTTCCTCGATCTTTAAGAAAGCAGATGGAGGAAATGCTGGAAGTCTCTATCGAGGGAGATATTTCTCCAGTTGCTAGACATATTCTGTTCGAAGAGTACGATGGAGAATATGAAAAATTTATTGTAAAGGAAACAACGTTTTCTCAACGAGCTAGAAGGGGGGTGGCAACAGTTCCACCAATGGATGCCAACAGCCAGGATGTTTCTGTTCTAATTGGTTCAGAAGATATATCCAAGCTTGACAAGTATTCTGAAGATGACCCAAGAGCGCTTAGTCTTAACGGTGCATTCAATATAGGCAACCGAGGCATCGTAGAGCTTGTAGAGGTCTTCAAGAACGAGATTGAGTTCCTCCACACAATTATCACCGCGACACAGGAGAAGAGGGTTCCAGCCCCTGGAAAGCATGATATGATTCACTTCGATGGGGTAATCTTAGCGCACTGTAACGAAGCTGAATGGAATCGATTTCAAAGTGAGCATACCAACGAGGCAATACTTGATAGAATCGTTAAGATTGATGTGCCGTATGTTTTAGAGCTTGAGCAAGAAATCAAAATTTACGAGAAGATCTTGAGTCAGTCCAACTTTAATATTCACATTGCACCCCACACTCTACGGGTCGCGTCGATGTTTTCGATTCTTAGTCGACTACAAGAAAGTCAAAAATGTGATCTCCTGACAAAGTTGAAGATCTATAATGGTGAAGAAGTTGTAGAAAAAGGACGCGTCAAAAAGATCGATATCACAGATCTGAAAGATGAAGCCGACAGGGAAGGAATGTCCGGCATCTCTACAAGATTCATTATGAAGGCCATCGATAACGCGTTAAGCGATTCTGATCGCGAGTTCATTACTCCAGTTTCTATGCTGGACTCCTTAATGAAGCAAGTTAAAGAGCAATTAATAAACAAGGACTTTGCAAATCATTGTCTTGAGCTGATTAGAAATACCGTCAGAAATGAATATCTCAGATTACTTGAAAATGAGATTGCAAAAGCTTTTATCACAGCGTATGAAGAGCAAGCTCAATCTATCTTCGAAAACTATTTGGACAATGCAGAGGCCTTTACGACGTCATGTAAGCTAAAGGATAGGGTGACCAAAGAAGACATGCATCCAGATGAAGACTTTATGAGGTCGATTGAAGGTGCGATTGGGGTAAGCTCATCTGGTAAGGAAGGGTTTCGAGCAGATGTGACTGCTTACATGTTCGCGAAAATGAGAAGGGGCGAAAATGTTGATTATACATCTTACGAGCCTCTTAAGGAAGCCATCGAAACGTATTTGATTAGCTCGGTGAAAGATTTAGCTAGAATTGTTACGAAGTCAAAAACACGTGATGATGATCAAAGACAAAAATATTCTAGCATGGTTGAAACGCTTATGGAAGAATACGGATATACGGCAGAATCAGCTGAAGAGGTTTTGGTTTACGCTAGTAATAATTTGTGGCGTGATAGCTAAAGTCGTGTAATATACACGTTCATCTATTATTTTAGAATTCTAATAGGGAGTTATAATGAACGTACGTTTTGGAATGTCAGAAATGATGGTTGTTTTTGCAACAGCTTTGTTGTGGCATAGTGTTATAGGAGGCTGTTGTGTTTTTGCATTCGCAGCTGTATCAGCTTTTTGTAGGTGGGCAGTTGAATATTCAGAAAAAGCAAAAAAAGTAGAGGCTAGCCGCGATGCGATGCAAACGTTAAACGAGCAAGCTGGCGAGTTAGGGGAAGCCTTATCTGCACTTTTTGCTGGTGGTAATCAAAAGAAAAACACAAACCTACATTAGCTAAGGTCATATGTCTGTACATAATAAAGTCATATGTGGAGATGATCTCGATAGATGTAAATCAATATTAAAAAAAGATATATCATTATTGATTGATGATATTAATGATCTTTCATCGTCGATATTAATGAATGATCGTTTACATAACATAGGGTGGAATGATTGTTTTCGTGGTGTACTTGTTGGATTAAACAACTGCGAAACTGCATATAAAAACCTAATCCTAAACAGCGCGTATTACTTGAATGAATCATGTGCGCTGACGATCCCCCTGTATTTGCTGACACTTGAAAGAATACTTTCATCCTCGATTACTGATGAGAGAGCGAAGAAGCTTATTCAAGCATCTTCTATACCGAAAAGAGTTAGGTCATTTGACATTATCAAAGAGTGGGAGCGAAGCGTCCATGATGAGACTACTCTTTCAAATAAAGAAGTGTTTATTGACGCTGTACAGACAGCTGGAGCATTGGGATCTGTTGTCATTGAACAGACAATGGGTTGCACAACTTCTGAACTTGAGTCTGGTTGTCAATTTAAGTGTAACCTTCATCCATTTTTTTATGAACTATTTGAGAAACATGTAGAGTTAACAGACTGTTTGCTTGTCGTAATAGACGGTGCGATTATCGATGTTAGCGAGATACACCACTTATTAACATACGCCTACGAAAATCAGACACCCACTGTAATATTTGCCAGTAATTACTCAGATGATGTTGCAAATACGCTGATTGTAAATTGGGAAAAGGGGTTAGTGAAAGTGCTACCGCTCCTTATGGATAGTGGATTAGACAACATTAACCAAGTAAAAGATTTGTGCACCGTCGCGGGTGTAACACCGATTTCAAAAGAATCTGGAGTGCTTATCAGTACATTAGACTTTGATAATATTCCAGCAAACACAGTAAAATATTCTATAAAAAAGCAATCTTGCTTGATCCAGACCACAACGGATAATTTTAACTCAATCAAATATTTACGGGAAGATGTTCAAAAAACATTGGCAAAAGAAAAAGTAGAAGATGTTAGGAATATACTAAAAAAACGTTTAGCTCGATTATCAACTCGTACTGTTAGGGCTAGAATCAACTGCTCTAAAACAGAAGAAGGAATATTACGAGATAGAGTTATAAGTCTAATACAACTTCTTGCAAGAGCCGGGAATGAAGGGGTTATTGATGTGCAGCCAGTCTACACTGCGCTAAATTATACTCCATCAAATTTCATGCCTAGAATGTTACCCTATCAAATAACTCTTAATGCAATTCAAAGAGCGGCAGCTGATGCGAGGGCCATAAATAATATTAGTGTCATTATCAAGCTGGACTAGAATGATAAAATGGAAAACATCGAAGGTACAATGGCACAACGCTGATTCTGAGCCGGCATTGTTTAATGACATTATCGAAAAAATAAGTAGTAATAATGCTTATCAAATTCATGTTGGGTGTGATTCTCATAAGAGGGGAGACACATACGTTTTTGCAATCGTCATTGCAGGCTATATCAATCGACGAGGGGGCATTTTTTATTTCCACAGAAAAAGAAGCAAAGATTGTGCTTTAGACTCTATA
>Ga0209434_1001183_pt1 | contig 11882 bp, 13 predicted proteins | sample ETNvirnome_2_300_FD_184068 | JGI IMG/M metagenome (GOLD analysis project Ga0209434, IMG submission 184068) | Marine viral communities from the Pacific Ocean - ETNP_2_300 (SPAdes) (version 2) | ecosystem: Environmental > Aquatic > Marine > Oceanic | place: Pacific Ocean | collected 2013-06-22
CCCTGACCGAGTGTGATCTCCCAGTCGCAACAATAAATTCATCAGGCTTATTGTGATTAAAAGTGTATTTAGTGCAAGCACTTTCTAAACTATTGAGTAATTGCTCCCAGTTATGAGTCCTAATGCCGGATATCAAAACGGATAAATCATATTTATAGTTTTTAGTCATTTATTTTTTCTCCCAAACCTTCTTTCCCAAATTGAAGGAGCATCTTTCCAATTTTCTAAATCAATATTTATTCTGTCTACACTCCGAGGGTTGTCATATGTATCCGTATATAATTGCTGATCATGAGTAAGTTGGGCAAAATGAATAGGTGCATGATCACCAGTTGTTCCCGGCATATGGCCACATCGAAGCATGGCTTCATTATGAACGTGGACTTCTGCACCACTGCGCTGGGCTCGGACAGCTAAATCTGAATGAGCGAATGGGCACGCTTCATAACGGCAATCGTATCCTCCCAATTCATAAAAAAAGTCTGTATGCATCGTGGCCACATTAAAAATATACCAATCATCAGGAATAAAGTTTCCATGAGGATAAGCCACCTTTAACTTCAAAACATGTTCTGGTAATACTTTTCCGGCTTCAAAATAATTATTGATCACCACATCCTTCATGTGTTTGTCAGGTTTTGATTCTAAATAATCTATAGCTCGTTCCAAGGCACCCTCTAAAAACACTCCGTCATCTGCGGCCCATGTTATGTATTTTCCTTCAGCCACCATCGCACCGATTTGAGAAGCGCGAACTGGATTTCCATAATCCTTAATGTATTTAATACATTTAATATTTTGTAATTCAGGTGGGAGAGAATAAGGTCCAATAATAATAAGTTCAAAATTGCGGCTTGTGGATTCTTTAAGAGAATTATATAACTTAACCCAATTATCTTTTCTGATAGCAGGCAATAATACTGATATAGCGACTTTCATTTATATTTCCTTTGCATTATATTTTAACCCATCTTCCAAAGAAAATGTAGATAATTTTAAAAATTCCTGCGATGGTTGTAAATTTATACTTAAGGGCCATTCAGATTCGGATGATTTCTCCGATGCCCACAACAATTCAACATCCAAGTTATTTACTCGACAAAATTCTTTGGCTAGATCAAGACGATTTATATAATCAGACGAACATGCGTGAAAAATTCCATATTTTTTAGTAGTAATAACATCAAAAATAAAATTACAAATATTTCCCACATGAGTAGGGCGGCAATAGACATCTGTGAAAAGTTCTAGGCGGCTTTTATCCTTAAATGAGTTCACAAGAAATTGAATAAAATTATTTCTTTTTGGATTATAATAACCATACAACATTGAAGTTCTGAGAATTGTAACTTTATTGAAGTTTTCCATTAAAAACTTTTCACTGGCCAACTTGGACTTGCCATAATCAGTTCTTGGTTCACAGCTATCATCAACAGCATACGGATGATGGGTATTTCCTCTGAAAACATAGTCTGACGACATAAAGATAAAGTGTGTATCTTTGCCACATAAAGAGGCTAATTTTTTAGTAGCACCAACATTAATATCAAATATAGAACCTTCATTATGAGAAGGGTGTTTAGATGCAAGATGCAGTACAACATCAGGCTTACATAATGGTTGCGAGAAATTGTTTATTTCTTCCACCAACATATAAACATTGTATTGTTTAAGTCCTATAATTTCTTTTACTAAGTAAGATCCTAGATACCCACATGGACCAGTGATTAAAATATTTTTCATTTTTCGTCTTTATATGCAATGACGCCGCGTCGTTGCACTACCTGTGTAGCACACTTATTGGCAAAAATAATAGATGTATCAACTTCATTAGTTTCAGTAAACTTAATAGCAAATGCAGACAAAAACGTGTCTCCTGCTCCTGACGAATCTTTAATTTCTACCGTAGGAACTCCAAAAATAGTCCCCTGAAGCAGACACCCTTTCGAACCCATTGTAATAATTAATTTCTTTTTTAATCTGTCTGTGACATTATGCTTTGTCTTCTCATACTCCTGGTTATTGATTTTTATAAATCGAACATTTGAACACCACGATTCATGTAAAAGTTTCTTAGTGTCTAAAAAGACGTTATCGTGGCGACTAGAAATATATTTGACATCATCCTCATGCAAATACCCCTTATTGTAATCGGAAATTATAATAGCATCATATTCTTTAAAATTAATCTTATTTAAATCTTTAATTCTTTCTATTTTGTCATTACGATCTACTCTTAAAAACATATGATTGTGATTTTGATGCACATATCTTGTTTTTGTTACCTGTTCCCAATTAGGGTTAGTGTGAATTTTACACTTAGAGCCTAATGATTCCATATTGATAAGAACGTTCATCGCCATGCCACCATTTTGAGTGGAAGTTGTTGGGTTGAATACAGGAGCCGGAGCTTCAGGACATAACCTGTTTGATTCTCCATACACAAAAACGTCTTTACAGCTTTCCCCAACAACCAGATATTTCAAAACTTTTAACCTCTTACCACACTACAAATAAAATCAATGTCTTCTTCTTTCATTTCAGGATAATTGGGTAAGAAAAATCCACAAGAATGAATCTCGTCACTTACCTCATCTTGAAATTTTCCATATAAACTAGTCCAAAACGGATGTCTTCCAAGATTTCCAGCACTAAAAACTCTTGTTTCTACGTCTTTTTGTACAAGGCGAGATACAATTTGTCGGCGGTGGTTATTATCTTTAGCTAAAGCTCCAAAGGAAATCGAAACCGGAATATTATCACCCCACTCCTGAAATTTTACATAACCCTGCAAATTCTTAGCATACCTTAAATGATTTTCATTTCTGCGCTTTGCGCACCATTCCGCTTTTTCTACCTGCCTCAAACCAATAAAGGCTTGAAGATCAGTGGCTCGTAAATTAAAACCTGGAATAAAAAATGTAAAAGGTTTGTGAAAATCGTCTACATTATTTTGTTTAACCAACTTTTGATATTCATCAGAGTCTAAATCTTTTCCCCACCCATGGCTTCGTAGCATCAGTAGCGTATTATATAACTCTTTATTGTCAGTATTAACCATTCCCCCTTCAATCGTTGAAAGTTGGTGTCCAAAATAAAAAGAAAAGGATGACATATCCCCCACTGTTCCAACTTTTGTGCCATCAGCGTAAGAAGCGCCCAAAGCAGCACAAGCATCTTCTAAAAGGCAGAATCCATATTTTTCCTTGAGCTCCAAAATTCTTTCTTTATAATGCGGGACGCCCAAGACCTGTACAAAAATAACAGCATCCGGTTTTTCAGTTTTACAAATTTCTTCCAGCTGATCTAAGTCCATTCCAAACGTTTTTGCATCTGCGCCAATCATGATAGGTTGCAATCCAAACTGAATGGCGGGTGCAATTGTTGTGACCCAACCCACGGAAGGAACCGCGATTTTTTTATTTTTAATCCTCCCTGCTGCCAAAGCGGCGTATATCATTAACAAGTTAGCAGAAGAACCAGAATTATTAAATACAGCGTGTTTAGTCCCAATAAACTTGGACCATTTCTCTTCTACCTTCCACGTAAGTTTTCCCTTAGTTAAACGAGGGTATGTTTTTAGCCACTTGCACAACTCATCTATGTCTTCTTTATTAATTGTTTCCATAGCTAGCGGATATTTAATATTCATCTCAAGCTTTCTCCTTTTGTTTATACCATTCAATAGTTTGTGTTAATCCCTCATAAAGAGAAGTGTTGTTTTTTAATACCAAACCAAATTCTTTCATTCTATCCGAATTTAAAATTTTTCTAAATTGTCCATCTGGGCGGGATGTATCCCAAACTATTCTGCCTTTAAAACCTACAATCTCTGCTATTATTTCGGCAAGATTTTTAATACTTATGTCTTCATTAAAGCCAATATTCAAAGGACAGTCTACAATGGAATATTTTTCTAAAGATTGCACTATTCCTTCACCTGCATCGTCGCAAAAAATAAACTCGCGGCGTGGGTTGCCTGTTCCCCAACATATTATTTCTTTATTATTGTTTTCCGTAGCATCAATAAACTTCTTTATCAAACCACCAACAACTTTAGTTTTATTTACATCAAACGAATCATAAGGGCCGTAAGCAGTGTTAAAAATAGTACACACAGATAAAGTTCCGTATTGTTTATAAATTTGCCGAGAATAATAAAAAATTGCTTTCTTGCTTAACCCGTGTGCCTCTACACTAATATCCGGCATTCCCACATGAAACGAATCTTCTTTTAATTCTTCAGTTGTGCTCCTATATGCACACGAAGTGAGAGGGGTAACTATTTTTCTAACCCCCAATAAAGCACATGCCTTTAGAGTATTAAGTCCCATAATTGTTGTATTAAAATAAATGTCAGAAGGAAAATTTTTATTAAAATTTATATTACCATTATATCCTGCTGCATGTACACAATAATCCGGTTGCGATTCTTTGATTCGGTTAAAAATTTGATCATATTCCAACAAATCACAATCAGAATGTAAAACTGGGTCTACAATACTATTTCGGTTCCGTAGAGCTCTAATAATGCTTCGACCAACCATAGAATTAGCCCCAGTCACCAAAACTTTTTTATTCTCTAAGCTAATCATTTAACAGCTTCCACATTTAAACTCATTAATTTACCCTTTTCCTTGTCCATGTGAGGGTGATATGCTTGAGAATAATCATCTACATGAGCATGTTCAGTCTGTCTCCAATCATAATGACGCACAATCTTAAAGCCTGCCGCTTCTAAATCATCTTTTAATTTTTTAAAGTCCCATCCATTCTTATGATAATCATATGAGTGGCGTTGGCTTCCCCACAAACACGAATTCAAATATCTTAAATCACGATGATAAAAATAGTGAGCAAAATGAGCTTCCATATCAGGAACCGAAATCCTTAAAACTCCGCCCTCTTTAAGAACTTCATAATAGCGATTTAATGCATTTTTTGATTCTTGAAAATCAGCATGTTCTAAAACGTGACATATGTAAATCAAATCTACTGATTCTTTTTGCACTTTGTCCAACTTAAACACATCATCTACTAAATCGGGCTTGACTTCTGGACGGATATCCACATTTATAAATCCATGTATGTGTTTATCGTAACAACCTAGATGTAATTTAACAATTTCTTTATTAGTTTTCATTCTTACTTAACATCTCCTCATACGTTTCTGGTAATTTTTGTTTGTTAAAGCGAATTTTCCAAACAGAAGGACACTCTTCCCAATTGTTATAGTTTATTCTAATACGATCGGTGGGCTTTTTGGTACCATATAGTTCAATAAATTTAGGATCATCAAATTGATGTTGAGCTATACATATGGGCTCGTGATCTCCGCTGATGCCCGGGAAGTGGTCTGCGTTGCACGATTCAATAGGAGAATTAATTATCTTCCCACCATCCATTTGAACTCTAAAAATAAAATCATGGTGACAGTGGTTGCTATATTCGAACCGGCAATCAAAGCCTCCCAGTTCTTTGAAATATCGTGAATCAAACATTGGTTGTAATGAGATGGACCAATCCCTATCAATCCCCCTCAAGCGCAAGTCGCCATGATACCACGCTTTCCAATATCCCAACGGCAAAGAGTCTCCCTTTTTATTTTGACCCTCTCTATACCTCATATTAATGATGTCTTTTTCTGAACAATATTTTTTGTAATAATCGATAGCCATGTCTATAGAGTGCTTCGCAAGAGTTCCGTCGTCAACAGTATGAAAAATCAATTTTCCTTCGCATTCTAAAGTTGCTTTCTGGATACACACTGGGACTGACGAATAATCTTTGAAATATTTTACATTATTATTTTCTAACAACTGGGCTGGTGGTTCAAACGGCCCGATGAAAACTACCTCATAATCATATTTGGTGCACGCTGTTTTTGTGCTTTCATACAAATCAGCCCAATTGTGGGGGCGAATGCCAGGAACCAAAATAGACAATTCTCTATTCATCTTTGAACCTTCGTGTCCAAACTGCTGGACTCTCTTTCCATTCCCATATGTTTAAGCAGTTGACAGGCTTGTAGTCTTTATCCCTATAAAGCTTGCGATATAAATCTTCATCATGTTCTACTTGAGCGTAATGCATCGGAGCATGGTCGCCGCTTGTGCCCGGCATATGTGTTAGTTTCATAGCGATGTCCTTCAAGAAAATAAAATCTGCACCGTCGTTTTGCGCACGAATACTTAAATCCAAATGTCCCATAGCGTGTGCTTCAAACATACAGTTGACTCCTCCAAGTTTCTTAAAATAGTTGGTTCTTATCATCCCCAATGCCAATAGGCGATAATCATCGGGTATAAAAGGACTCTTTATTTCATCATGTTTATTGATAAAGCAGAATTCCTCTGAATAATGTCGGGCGGCCTCAATGGTAGCCATTGAAATAATTGTTTTCTCACCATCCGTTTCTTCTAAAATATTAATGGCTTTATCCAAAACACCCGGTTGGTATAACCCGTCGTCGGCGCCCCATGTACAATATTTTCCCTCGGCTAACATTAGGGCTATATTGAAACATCTATTCGGAGAACCAAAATCTTTTACATATTTGATGTTGGATCCTTTTTCTAGCTCTTTAGGCAGCGCATATGGTGACACTAAAATAATTTCAAATTTTCTTTTTGTTGAGCTAAGGATAGATTTGTAAAGATCTACCCATCTTTCTGGGCGAATCGCAGGCATTAAAATAGATAACTCATAATTCATAACCACACCTCCTTAAAACTTGTGTCCAAAATTTAGATGCGCTAAAATGATCACAATATTTTTTATAACCATTAGCAGCTATTTTCTGCCTTTCTTTTGGATTTTGTTCGTAAAAACTAATTTTTTCTTTTAAATCTTGAGGACTATCAAACTCAATATAATCTTCCCCCGGAACCAATATTTTACGGGTTGCATTATTTTTTCTCTCCAACAACATAGACCCACAACTGATTATTTCTATAACACGGCCTTTGCACTGATCAATACCACTGGGAGATTCAGGAAAATTAATACCAATTTGAGAATCCCTGATGTATTGAGCATACTGGTCTGAGGTAAGTCGTCCTTCACGTTGACCACCTAAAACTACTAAGTTTGCATGATTTTTTAAAGCATAATTCAAATAAGATGATCTATCGCCGTATCCATTCAAACTACCTACAAAACTACAAGGAATTGTTTTGCCCTCATCATTATAATATATGGTTTCATCTTGAGGAGCCCAAAGCCATAAATGTTTTTCTGGGAAATTATGGTCGCGGTGATCTTGGCCCCACGAAACATGTAAATCGGCTAAATCACCTAATTCATTTATTTTATCTATTGCCCAATTATAACCCGTATCAGGCCACATAAAACACAAAGTTGCTTTATTATCTTTTAACGTTTCAAATATTCTTTTAGTGGGGTTCATCCAGGATAACCCTAAAAAAGAAGTAATAATTAAATCTGGTTTGACTTTTTCACATATCACCTTTAAGGCTTTATCAACGTGATGTCTATGTTTTTTATAAAACTCGTCATAATGAATGGCAGAAAATTTTACATCCATCCCTGAGCATCTTAAAGAACCTAATAAATTATGAAAATTGTTAGAGAGACCAAACTCAGAATTACCATCGCACCACTTTTCTGTAATAAACAAAATTTTAAATTTATTATTTTTCTCCATAATAATCCCCCCACTCTACCAAAAGAGTGCTTTTGCCATCAGTTCTATTATATGCTTTGTGATAGGCTGGGAAAATGTCCTCTGGCTCATCTAATCGAATAATTTCAATGTTTTCGGTCATCAATCGCAATCCGTCACTGAGATCTCCAACGTGTTGTGCTTGAGGATGTAAAGGTCTTTGAGAACCAATACTAGTTCGTATGATTACTTTTGGGATATATTCGCCATGCGAAAATAATGGCATCCTATCCAAATGATTAATTAATTGATTCATGGTCAAAAGTAAAAAATTCCATCTAGGATAAATGCTGATAGGGACTGTTCCTGCCACAGCTAAACCATTTGTAATCCCCATCTGCATTTCTTCATCGACTGGCATTTCGATCAATTTGTCCCTCGAAACCCCCTGCAGAGTATTGGTCATCGCTGTACCCTTATACTCCACCGCCTGTCCTAAAAATACCGTGTCCTCTTTGTCGCCCAAGTAATCCATGGACCTTTTTAGTTCATCGAAATAACGTCCCATCTTAAAACTGTACCCTTGTTCCGGCGCCGGCGTGAGGATATTTGTCCAAGTCATACCTGTAGTATGTAATATACTCGTCGTTTACACCTTCATATGTTAGTTTTTGTTGATTCCATGTTGCGCGAGTATCGGTGCACACTGACTTTCCGTTATCTTCGATAATAAAATGGATCGGTAACTCATAGTTACGCGAGTATTTGATGCACTCATGGGCCATCCCAGTCTCAGATGTCATGTCCCCCATGAAGCAATATACCTTGTTTTTCCCCGACTTTCTTTTAATGTCCAGAGCAATTCCAGTAGCAATTGGTAAGGCGCCCGTCACTATCCCACTACACAGTATTCTATACTCTTTAAAGCATAACGAAATAGATCTGCCCTTCAATATTGCCTCCTTCAGCTCCTCTCTCGGTACACCTTTCAGTAAGCACTGGTAGTGACTTCTCCAAGAACCAATGATCCAGTCCTCAGGTCCGATCGAATGCTCTTGAAATATTTTGATCATCTGCTCCTCGTTTCCGTCATACAAGTGTACAGGTGCTTTTATCTCAGCGTTATTGAAGCATTCCGCTATTTCATTTTCAAACTCAATGAGTTGTTCTTTGGTATACATTTTTAATCTCCCAACAACTTTCGTTTAAGAGTGTGCTTTGACATTTTTACAATGTCATCGTGAATATCCTGTCCGAATTTTTGTTTAACGAGAGATAAATATTCTTCATTTCTGTAATACTCGTCAAATGCCTTATCTCTAAAACCTAAGACTTCGCCGGCAGAAATGTGCTTTGTCGGAAGAGGCTTCGTCTCATACGCATGCTGGGAATACCCAACATAATTGTCCGGTAGTTCCCACTTATATTTTAAAGCATCCAGATACAATTGGGAGCCAGGGTAGGCCATGGCAGAATAGAAGTTTGCGAACTCACAGTTTAAATCGATTGCCAAATCTAGTGTGTCTCGCATGGTTTGCGTATTGTCCTCTGGTAATCCAAAAATGTAATTGCCAATCACATTGATCCCTACGGCCTGGATTTTATTCACCAAGTCCACAATGTTGACCTCGGTAAATTTTCCCTTCACAACATCTTTTCTCACCACACTGTTGCCTGATTCAATTCCCAGCGCCAACCAGTTCACCCCGGCCTTCTTCAAAGGTTCGAGATATTCCTCCTTGACTGTGTCGATTCTTGCGTACGCCCAGATATTAAAGTCATACTTCCTTTCGCTTATGAGCCGGCACACCTCCAAAAAATGACTCTTGTTCAATACAAACATTTCATCTGCGATTTTTACATTTCGTATCCCCATGCTGTGAATTTTATCAAATTCACTTATGATAAACTCCGGGGTCCAAAATCTGAACTTGTTGCGACCATAGTCCCAATTTTCCACATTATTGTTCCCGAACGGAGCATTAATACAACAAAAACTACACTGGAACGGGCAGCCCAAGCTTGTATACAACGACGCAAACGGCTCTCTTTCCCCACCGTTAGTCATTGCGTGCCAGTTGGACGTTCTGTACTTATCCATTGGAAGCAGATCCCAGGCCATCCCGGGCATGACTTCTGCCAGCGATTCTTGTGGCACTATCTGCGCGGGTTTTGTATATTGTATATTGCCACTATCCCTATACCACAGGCCTGGTACTTTTGACAAAGAAGCCATATCGTCCATGTTGTCTACCTCCAAGAGGCCGTGGATGGTGTCTAGGCCCTCGCCCTGGCATACAAAATTAACGCTTTCATCAGTTAACGTTTGTCTTGCGACCGCGGAAGGGTGTAGGCCGACTAGGAGTGTTTTTATGCTCCCATATGATTCGCTCAGTATGTTGCACAAAGCATTAACACCTGCCATATTCTGGGTCGATGCCGATGGTTGTTGACCATATACGACGATGACTGCCAAGCGAGGGTTATACTCATTGATTCGTCTTGCCGATTCTTCGTAGTCTATGCATTCCGCCTCACAATCTAGCACTGCGACGCTCTTTCCTTTGACATTCCGAGCATGTTGTGCCAGAAGCCCAGCCCATATTGGTGGTTCGATAGCGGAATATTCAGTACTTAGGCTCTGATAAACCTCTTTTGAAGCATTCGGATGAATGAATAATAGGTCTAGTTGTTTCACTTATCTCTATTCCCTTCCACTAGTAATTCGCGTACCATGGTGAATCTATTATAGCATACGCCTTTATGAGTTGTTTAATACCATCTTGCAAATCGTTCCTACATTCGAACCCCTTTGAGTAAAATTTTTCACTACTCACGACATAATCTCGAACATCCGGGTCCGAATTGAACTCTGCTTGCATTATCTCTATGGGAATTTGTTTGTTGACCTCTTGCGCTAACTGTAATTTATTCATATTCAGAGCATCGTTCCCTACATTGTAAGTCTCTTCCTTACATGATTCCCAATTATCTAAAACATACCGAAAAGCTCTACACACGTCCGCCAAATGCACATAGTTTCTCATGAACTTACACTCATAGAGTATTAACATTTTTTCTTTCAGCGCTCTTAAAACAAAATTATTCACCAACAAGTCAGTTCTCATCCTAGACCCGGGTCCGAAAACCGTAGCCAACCTGAACGTTACGTGATTTTCTACATTCTTGAAGGCGGTTTCTGCTTCGACTTTGGTCCTCCCATAGAGAGAAACTGGGTTAAGTGGGGATTCTTCCGTACAGACCGAGCCGGCTCGACTCACTCCATAGCCCGAATTTGTGCAGGGGTATATCACCAGCTGGTCCTTCGATTTGTTCTCGGCAATCCACTTGTTCGCCTCGTAATTAATCTCGGTGGCGGCGCGAGGATCATCTTCACATAGCGGGAATCCCACCAGGGCTGCCAAGGGTATTATAATATCGTTAGTGTTCACTAGAGATTCCAAAAGTTTTCCATCTCTCACATCCCCTTTCACGAAGTTAAAGTTGTCATGCTGAGTGTATCTCAGTAAGGATGTTGGATCATACATCAGGTTGTCTAATACAGTCACCTTATTATCGTCTATTAGAAAGTTGATTAATTCACTGCCTATATAGCCAGCGCCGCCAGTTATTAAAATGTTCATATTATAAGATCCTTTACGTATTTTGCAATAGATAAACAACAGGTTATACCTGGAGATTCTATCCCTATCAAATTTATAAAATTGCTATCATCTTCGTTCTTTATCACGAAGTCTCTAAATTGCTCACCCTTCGCCTGCAGTTTTGGTCGAATACCAGAAAACGACGGAGACAGATCCTTCCAATCAATTTTCAAGTATCTGTTGATTGATTCGTGGAACTGTCCCTTGTTGTCTTCCTGTACGTCATAATTAGTATTGGCCACATAATAGGCGTTAGGTCCAAACGATAAATTACCATCCATATCCAAGACTGTGTGTATACCTAAGTATTTGCCGGCTGGATCTGGTGTTGGGTATACTAAAGTTTTCATATTTTTATACTTTGAAGTTTTGTAATATTCCCCCTTACACCAGTGCAGTTTATAATTAGCATATCCAGCCATTCTGGCAATTTTGTCACTCCATAACCCCGCAGAATTTATCACAATTTGTGTTTGTATTATATCATCTTGGTCCTTGATTTTTAAAAAATAATAATCACTTCTCTTCTCGATTTTATTAATCTCAGAATTATACAAAAAAATAACATCCCTACTTTCAGATATATACCTAAG
>Ga0209434_1001185_pt1 | contig 11865 bp, 12 predicted proteins | sample ETNvirnome_2_300_FD_184068 | JGI IMG/M metagenome (GOLD analysis project Ga0209434, IMG submission 184068) | Marine viral communities from the Pacific Ocean - ETNP_2_300 (SPAdes) (version 2) | ecosystem: Environmental > Aquatic > Marine > Oceanic | place: Pacific Ocean | collected 2013-06-22
ACGGATTAGCAGACATCAACACCGAAGCAGAGATTTCCTTCAACGTGGACGAGGACGACCTCGCCCACATCATCCGCCCAATGGTCGTCTCGCAGGTCGACAACGAGATCGACAACTACGACCTCGAAGAGATGGTTAGCGACGCTGTGCGGATGGACGGCGACGCCCGCAGCGACAACGTCGACATCGAACACGAGGCCCAGCAACTGCTCAACCAGTACATCAACGGCCACGGCACAGACGGCAACCATGACGATACAGGATGCATCACGGCCAAGAGGTTCGAGACAGCCGTGTTCCACGCCAACTGCCGACTGTCAGCCAGCGAGCAGGGGTCGGGAGCGTTCAGCGCCGACATCGGCCGCGGTGGCGCCGACACACTCGCCGAGGTCCGCCGCCTCGCCGAGCAGGTCGCAGCCATCCAACGGGCACTCAACGCACTCCCCGCAGCAATCCTGACCGCCGACCCTGACCGCGATCAGGAGCAGCCGATTCTCGGCTAACCCCCCAAGGTGCTGCCGCTGGACTCATCCCCCAGCCCACAGCACCAGCCGAGGCCACCGGCCCTCCGTCTCCTCTTGGCGGAGGGTCGGTCCGCGTCTACGGGCAGCACACACCAGCCACTGTCATGCGGGTACCGGTTACGGGGACGGCCTCGGTGCCGATTCGGCGGGGATTCCACCACCACAAGTAGCGGGGAGCAGCGCAGCGCAGCGTTTACGGGCGGAACACGACAGGCAACGGGCGACACTCGGCCCGGTCAAGATAACCACTACTTATCTATGAAAGAAGAACCCCCCTAGGGGGGGTGCCCCTTCGGCTTCTCTCCTTCTTATTGGACCATTGACAGTGCGTGAGGTGTTTTGTATGTCCCTAGTGGGGAGACACGGAGAAACGGGCTGTGGTTCTAGGGTTTCCCCCCTGTCATAGGTACCGACGGTACCGTGGGGGGGCCGAGTGCCTGAGGGGCACTCGGCCCCCCCGCTACTGTATAGGTCACTTTGTCCCACATTTCGGAAGATTTCTTTTGGTGGGACAGTTTGGCGGTGTATAGGCGAGACTTGTGGAGGTTAGTTGTGGCTCAGAACGGTGGTGGCAGGGGTTGGAAGGTGAATGAGTCTGGTGAGAAGGTGATGCCTGATTTGTGGGGGGAGTTGTTGGATTGGGTGTTGCGGGGGTTGGATCGTGAGCCGAAGACTCAGAGGGAGTGGGCGGCTGATCATGGTATCCATGAGGATTCGGTTCGGCGTATCAAGCGTGATCAGCGTTTTGTTCGGGAGTGGGACCGCCGGTCGGCTGAATTGAATGTTCATCCTGAGAGGACTCAGGCGGTTGTGGATGCTTTGTTTGTGGCGGCTGCGGCGGGGGATGTGAAGGCTGCTTCTTTGTATTTGCAATACGTTGAGAAGTTCACTCCGAAGCGTCGGGTCGTTGTCGATGATGAGCGTTTGGCTGCGTCGTTGTCTGATGAGGAGTTGTTTGAGGAGTTGGAGTCGGAGTTGCGGCATTTGAGGCCGGTGCCTGATGCCAGTTAGGCCGGTTACGGGTCAGGGTCCGATGGGGGTGCGGTCACCCGAGTATCGTCGCCGTCAGCCGATAACTGCTGAATCGTTTGGCGGTCCTCCTGATACCCAACGCGATTTGTCGCCAGCGGATCAGAAGTTTCTGGATCAGTATAATTTTCAGCAGGCTGAGTTGGACACGCATGAGGCGGCAGGGTTGGCTCCCTCACGGGAGGGGCAGGATGTTGGGGGGCCGTTGCAGGGCATTTCTGATGTTTACACACCGGCAAGGGAGTATCAGTTGCCTGATTGGTTGCCTCCCGAGTTGCAGTTCATCAAGGACATGGCGTTGCCTATAGACTCGGCGGAGTTGGGTATGGCGGGCTTGTTTGGTGGCCGTGTTCCGTTTCCCGGTTTACCGAGGGCGGTTGCAACGCCGATCACTGCTGCTGTCAAGGGTGCGAAGCCGTGGCTTGCTGCGTTGAGGAAGATAGTTACTGGGGGTGGTGAGGTTGCTGCTAAGGGTGACGATTTGGCAGATATTGCCAAGTTGGCAATGAGGGAGCGGCCTGTGATTCCTATGAATTCGGCGGAGGTGGATTTGGCGGATATTGCCAAGTTGACGACGAGGGATCGGCCTGTGATTTCTATGGATCCGAAGGTGACGACGGAGGATTTGATGCCTCGGGATCGACCGACGATTCAGATGGGTGATGATCTTGCTGCGAAGAGGGCGGCTGAGCGTACTCCGCCGGGGGGCCGACATCCTGCGGAGGATGCTGCTGCGAAGGCGGCGGAGAAAGCGCAGGTTGCCACAAGCCAACCTATGTTTCATGGGGCAAGAACAGAGTTTGAAACTTTTGAATATGGTGGCGAACTGTATAAGCCGGGTCCAACGGGTCAGAACCCGGCTAATCCTGATTCTGGGTTGGGGTTTCATTTTTCAACTGATCCTGAGGGGGCCGCTGCAATGGGTGAGCATGTGATGGAGCGGATGATTCGGTTGGAAAATCCGTTGTATCTTCCGACTCTCCTAGATGCCAAACGTTTGCGGCAGCGTGCTTATATTTCTGAGGTAGGATTGGATGATGTTTATGAGGAGGCTTTTCAGGCTTGGCTAGCGAAGGAGGAGTGGACGGATTTAGGGAATTTCAGCACTCCTGCTGAACGGATTATGAGTGGACGGGGTACATGGACAGGGGCTACGGGAACAACGATGCGGGACGAATTCGAGCAATACTTTATGAATGACTTTCACCAAGAACTGTTTCGTGTTTCGAATAATCGGGTGCTAGCGGTGAGATATGCGGGGACACCTCTGGCCCATCCTCACGCGGCTAGACTTCGGCCTGACCATATTCCGAATCTTGACGGAGTTCTAGACGATGCGTCACTTGATAGATGGCTGGAACTGGAGAACGCAACAGCCAATGTCGTTGCTGGGGGGCCGGGGGATGAAGTAACCCGTCAGTGGCTCAAGGATCAGGGTTTCGACGGATTGTATATCGAAAATGCATATATGGGTAGCGGCGAGGCGGCTATACATCCGACGCTTGGTGACTATGGTTCGGGAGCGCCGGGTCAAAATTCGTGGGTTGTGTTTGACGCTGATCAGATTAGTATGCCTTCGCCGTCGGGGGCTGTTGGGGCTGCTGATGCGGCAAAGGCGGCGCCGAAGGTAAAGCCTCCTGTCAGCGGTGGCAGTGGTGCTAAGAAGCGTCCGACGTTAGAGATGAAACCAGATGCCGGTGTAGGCGGCGTGAAGCGGGCGTTTACCGAGAATCCGCATCTTGCTGACGAGTTCAGAGAGGCTGCTATCAGGGATGTCAAGCCGATTGAGGTGACTGACGCTCATCGTTCCATCGGTAAAGGTATTGCTGTGAATGCGGATGCGGCATTTTCGATTGGTAATCGTCCTGTCATGCTGGTCAGAAGGTCGGATGGAACGCTGCAGCCGTTCTACAAGTCCACTGGGACGGGAACGTCACCAGAGACGAAGGGTGTTTGGCTTCCGTTTGATGGGTTGCAGTCAACTACTGGCAGGCTGGTGGATCCGACGAAGCCGTCGGGTGGTGTCGGTATCGGTCGTGGATGGTTCATCAAGAAACCTGAGCATCGTGCAGGCAGCACCACGGGTGCTGCTGATGTGCATCCGCGTGAGTGGTTGAGCGTTGAGGATCGGGCTATTTCGGAGCGATTGTCGGCGGTGGAAAGGATAGAGAGGATGGATTGGGATGCTTTGCCAAGTTACGAGGGTACGCAGGGGGTCAATAATGAGGTTGAGCAGATCAACAGGTTGCTTGGGATACTGGAATGACGGATCCTGATGGAGATGTTCAGGACGCTGACGGTTGGGAAGATCATCTAGGTTGGGTTGGTGCAGGTGATGTGCTGTCATGCGGATTGGAAAATCCTGAAGTTTGCGAATCGTGTCAATAGATGGCGGGAATGCAGCCAAGGTTATCGGTGCGATTGCTGCTCTTGTTGCTGCTGTCGGCGGGTTTCTAGTGGCCGTTAGGGGAGATTCTCCAGACTCTTCGTCTGGAGGTGTGACTATTGTTTTGCGTGAGGTTGGCGATTATGAACGCTTTTTGGACGATAATCCCAGCCATTGGCGAGAGTGAGTTGTTTCGATGAGTCGGCTGGGGGAACTGAGGCAGGAGGCTGAATGGCGCCGCTGTCAACGGAACGAAAAGTATTTCCTTGAAAAGTATTGGCACATCGCGCATCCCGCACAAGGCCGCATCCTGTTTGGTTTACGCGAAGCCCAATCCACCGCATTGGATCGATGGACCTCAGATCGTTATAGCCTGACGTTGAAAGCCCGTCAGGTTGGTTGGACAACGCTGGTTGCAGCCCACCAGTTCTGGCTGGCGTTCTTTCATCCCGATCAGAATGTTATCGACCTGTCACGCACGGAGCGTGAAGCGGTTCTCTTGTTGAAGAAAACAAAATACGGGGCTTCGCATCTACCGAAGTGGATGGTGGAACGGGGGCCACAGTCGCTGGTCGAACACCAGCAACGCATGGTGTTCGACAACGGATCGCAGATTACGTCGATGCCTTCCGCGTCGGATCCGGCGCGTGGTGAGTCGGCGACGTTGATTGTGGTGGATGAGTGGGCGTTTTTGCCGAATCCTGAGGAGGCGTGGTCTTCGATTGAGCCGGTGGCGGATGTGGGTGGTCGGATTATTGGTTTGTCGACGGCGAATGGGTCGGGTAATTTTTTTCATCAGTTGTGGGTGGGGGCTTCTACGGGGTCGAACAATTTTGTGCCGATGTTTTTTCCGTGGTCTGCTTCGGAGGATCGGGGTAAGGAGTGGTATGAGTCGAAGCGGGAGGCGATGTTGCCTTGGCAGTTGGCTCAGGAGTATCCGTCTTCTGCGGAGGAGGCGTTTGTAAAGTCGGGTAACCCTGTGTTTGATTTGGACAACCTGTCAGAGTTGGCTGGGGTGGTTTGTCGGGGTCGTGTCGGGTACCTGCATCGTGTTTCGGATCGGGCGGTGGAGTTCCGTGTTTGAGGTGTGGAGGGATCCGAATCCGCAGCATGGGTATGTTTTGGGGGTTGATACGTCTGAGGGGTTGAGTCATGGCGATTATTCGTGTGTTCAGGTGTTGGATTTGAACACGGGGGAGCAGGCGGCAATATGGCATGGGCATATTCCGCCTGATGAGTTGGCGGAGGAAGTGTTGTCGATTGGGTTGTGGTATCGGGATGCGTTGTGTTGCGTGGAGTCAAACAATCATGGTTTGACGACTTTGACAGTGCTGCGTCAGTTGGGGTATCCGAATTTGTTTAGGAAGCGGTCGTTGAATCAGGCGACGACGCGTGTGTCTCAGGAGTTTGGGTGGCGAACGACGCGAACTTCGAAGCCGTTGTTGATTGACGATTTGGGCATGGCGTTGCGTGCGGGTGAGTTGACGCTGTTTGATGAGGGTACGTTTGCGGAGTTGCGGACATTTGTGCGTACTGAGCGGGGTAGCATGTCGGGGTCGCCGTATGATGATCGGGTGATTGCGTTGGCGTTGGCGAATCAGATGCGAAAGTATGCGTATGCGCCCGAGTTTGTCCAAAAGGTCGATGATTACTGGACTGTAGACTGGTTCAAACGGTTGGCTTTACGAGAACCAGACGACCGTGACCCGTTTTTGTTGGGCGGTCGGGGGATTCGTGGGACACATTGACAGTGTATAGGCATCTCAAACAGGAGGAGTACGCCTAATGGCAAAGAATTTTGTTTCGCATACGAACGGTACCGAAACGGTTGACGGTCGCACAGGCCAGAACAACCGTATGGAGCGTGGTTCGTCTGTGTCGGCAAACCCGATTTGGAGGCCCGGTGGCCCTCAGTCGCCTAAGCAGCGGCGCACCAATCCGAAGTACGCCAATCAGACCGGCGGCTTTGGTGAGATCACGGATCGTGAAACGCCGAAGAATCAGCATGGCATCACTGGCAAGGTTGAGCCTGCTGCGAAGCAGCCGAAATACCGCGGCCACAACGCCGGTTGATCGTGGCGGTTTTACCGCCCGAAGCGTCGTTCGAGGAGTTCGTCGCATATACGCGTGGGCTACGGGGCGATGTCGGCATTGCCGAGTTGCAGGATCTGTGGCTTTGGCGTCAGAAGTTGCTGACCGTCAAGATCAATGCTGGTACAGGCATACAGTCCCTGCTGCCCGACGACGAAAAGGGTTTGACCAACAGCGAACGTGAACGAAAGACGTTTGCTGAGGCGAAGTCGCAGGGTCGCAATATTGAGAAACTTCCTGAGAAGGCGACATTCTGATGGCGAGAAAGAGTCGGTCGGATCTCCATGAGGAGTATCAGGATCGGCTGAATACGTCTCGTCGCTGGCGTGAGGAAGAACAGTACGACGAGACTTGGCGCCGGTTGAGAGATTTGTATCGGGGGAAGCATTGGCCGATGTCTACGTTGGCGCAGCGTGATCTGATCACTGTCAATTTGGCGTTTTCGACAATCAATGTGATTGCCCCATCTGTTTCGGTCAATCATCCAAAGATTGTTGTAACGGCTAATCAGCCGCAGAATAAGGATCGGGCAGCGTTTGTGGAGGCTGTCGCTAATTATCTTTGGCGACATCACGACTTTCGGGCACCGTTTCGCCGCATTGTCAAGGATTTCCTGATCTTTGGTCATGGTTGGGCGAAGATCGGATGGAAGTTTGTTGAGCAGGAACGTCTGTTGAGTATGAGGGAACGGGGGGACTTGCTGGATCAGGCAGTTTCGCAGGTTGATCTTTTTGCTGTGGATCAGCCCGATTTGGCGGGATCGTTGCCAACGACTGAGGAGATGGTTGCCTCCATCCCTGATACGTCAATGACGATTGTGGAGGATCAGCCATTCGTGGAACGTATCTCTCCGTTCGACATTTTTGTCGATCCTGAGGCAACGTGCATGGAGGACATGCGGTGGATTGCTCAACGGATTGTGCGGCCTGTTGAGGAGGCTGAGAAGGATTCTCGGTATAAGCCGTCGGTTCGGAAACGGTTGACTGCTGATGCTGGGGTGAACCCGAAGTATTCGGATGCGTTTGACGATGACCATGATTGGGATCGTCTGGAGCAGCGTGTCACAATTTGGGAGTATTACGATGTGGAAGCAAACACCATGTCGGTATTTGCTGAGAACAGTGAAGAGTTCTTAGTCGATCCTGTACCGATGCCGTATGCGTCGGGGCAACCGTTTGTGATGCTTCGCAATTACGATGTTCCTGATTTCTTCTACCCGATTGGTGATCTGGAAGCCATTGAGGCTTTGCAGTTGGAACTGGACAAGACTCGTTCGCAGTTGATGAACGACAGGAAACGGTACGCCCGTAAGTATCTGTACCATGAGCGCAGTTTTGGACCTGAGGGTCGTGAGGCGTTGGAATCGGATCAGGATGGTCGGTTTGTCCCTGTCATAGATGAGAATAAGCCGTTGGGGGAGACGGTGATGCCGTTGCCGCAGGTTGCGATTGCTCCTGAAATCTATGCGTACAGTGATACTATTGAGGATGACATCAACACTGTCAGTGGTATCTCAGAGTATGCGCGTGGGGCTATGCCTGAGATTCGTCGTACAGCGACGGAGGCGTCGATTATCGCCGACGCGCAGAATGCGCGTGCCGCCGACAAGTTGGCGATCATTGAGTTGGCAATTGGTCGAATGTCCCGCCGTGTCATTCAGTTGATGCAACAGTATATGACAGGGGAGCAGATGGCCCGTATCGCTACCAAGGGTGGCGGCGATCTGTATATTCCGTATGAGCGGAAAGACATTATCGGAGAGTACGATTTCTCCGTTGAGGCTGGTTCGACGCAGCCGATGAATGATACGATTCGTAAGCAGCAGGCCATTAGCCTGCTGAACGCAGTAGCGCCTTTGATCGGTGTGGTTATCGATCCGACCGCCATTGCTCTCCATATTCTTGAAACAGGGTTTGGTATCAAGGATCCTCAAAAGTTTATGATTCTGCAGCAGCAGGCTGCGCCGCCGCCCGACGGGGCTGTCGCGGGCGCGCCTCCTGCGGGCGCCAATGTGGCGCCCCCACCATCCCCCGTACCCCCTGCGGGCGGTGGTGGTGCGCTTCCGCCAGTATTTGCACCAACAGGGGGTGTGCCTCCCGAATTGGTGGCACAATTACAAAATCAGATGGGTATGGAACTACCATCATTCTGATTTCGGGACACTTTCGCTTATCTATAGGAACAACCTTATGGACTCCAAGGAGATGAGAATATAATGGAAACGATGGAACCCGCTGCGGCGGATACTCTGGATGTTTCGACAGAAGTCGCAACGGAACCTGAGGAACACTTTGCCGTCACGGTTGACGGTGAACAATCCGAGGTGACCCTGAGTGAACTTCGGGATGGATACCAACGTCAGGCGGATTACACCCGTAAGACGCAGGAGTTGGCATCCGAACGTCAACGGTTACAACAGGCAGAGACGATTGTGGCGGCTATGGAAGCCGATCCACAGGGTACTCTGACCGCTTTATCTAACGCCTACGGTATAAAGGCGGACAACCCCGTGCCTTCCAAAAAAGCGTCAAATGACGACTATTTCTCGTTTGACGATGATGAGGAAACTACGGTGGATCCGACGGAAGAACGGTTGGGACGGATTGAGGCGACGTTGGATCGTCAGGCGCAATCGGCAAGGCAACAGACCTTGCAGCGAGAAGTCGCTGTGTTGAAGGACCGATTTGGCGATTTTGATGCCCAAGAGTTGTATTCACATGCTCTACGGCACAAGATTCCGAATCTGGAAGCCGCCTTTGCCCACATGCACTTCAGTGAGGTTTCGTCAACTGCAGAAAGATTGCAGGCTGACAAGGATGTCACTGATGCGAAGCGTGACGGTGTTCCTGTGGCGAGTGGAGGTTCCACTCAAGCGGGTGCAGTTGTCAGCGGAGCAGATGCGGGCAATAAGGTTTCTTCCCTTCGCGAAGCGTTTATTCTCGCTAAGAAACTACACAGTTAGTGAGGTAAGGAATTATGGCTGCTGGTAACAGCAATTTTGACGAGATTCTTTCCACTACGCTGAAAAACTACATTCCGAAGTTGACTGACAACATCTTCTCTGCGCGTCCTCTTTTTTATGCGTTGACGAACGGTCAGACAATTCGGCGTATCAGCGGTGGAGCGAAAATCGTAGTGCCGGTTATCTACGGCACAAACAGCACAGCCGCCTCGTATGCTGGAACCGATGTTATTCCGATCACGGCTCAGACAGGCATTTCTGCCGCTGAGTATTCGTGGAGACAGTACGCGGCCACAGTAACGATTAGCGGCATTGAAGAAGCGAAGAACAACGGTGAGGCTCAGATCATCGACCTGCTGGAAGGCAAAATCTTCCAGACGCAGGAGACGGTCATTGAGAACATGAACACCATGTTTTTCGGAAACGGTACTGGAAACGGTGGCGACGACTGGGAAGGTCTTTCGTCTCTGGTCGGTTCCACGGGTACAGTTGGTGGCATTGATGCTACCGATGGTGACAACTCATGGTGGCGGTCTGCGGTCACCAATCAAGGTAGTTCGGCAATTACCATTGCTTCAATGGCTACCCTGTATAACAACTGTTCAGTTGGTAACGACCAGCCGACCATTTGTATCACAGGCCAGAACCAGTATGAAGCCTACGAGGCTCTGTTGACGACCAATGTTCGCTACACCGATACGGATGTTGCGAATGCTGGTTTCCAGAACCTCATGTTCAAGGGCTGCCCGATCACATTTGACGGTGTGCTGGCTGGTGAAGGAAAGTTGTATTTCCTGAACACCAAGTACCTTCAGTTGGTTGCACACAGCGACGTTTGGTTCAAGCCGACGCCGTTTGTACGCCCGACCAATCAGGATGCGGTTTTCTCGCAACTTCTCTGTTACGGAGAGTTGACGACGAGTAACCGTGCCCGTCAGGGCTATATGTACGGGATCACCCCCGCATAGCCTAACGAACACATGCGCTAGGTGGGGGTCGCTTCGGTGACCCCCACCCAACGCTGATGAAAGGTAGCAACATGGGTCGGGCACCAGCAGCCGCATACAACAGCCGAATGCGGCCATACGGACAACCCGCCGACAACTACCGTGAATCCACTCCACGCCCGCAAACAGTGGGAACGGAGAGACGAGTCCATCAGGTTATGGACACCAGCACACATGTAATAGAACCACAGTTAGCAGCGGGGTGTGCTGCAACAACAGTTTCGGGACAGCCCTGCAAGGCCCATCCCAAGGTGGGGGAAGATTTTTGCGCGTTTCATAAGGAGTAACAGTGAACATTCTGGAGATGCGGGACTACATCCGTTCCGTTGTCGATATTGATAGTTCCGACATCTCCGATGATGTGCTGAACCGTTTCTTGGGGGAAGGTTACGACCTGATCGTTTACAGCGACAAACGGTGGCCGTTCTACGAGGTTCAGAATACCTTCTCAACGGTTGCCGACCAGAAGGACTATTCGCTGGCTGAAGTGGGGGTAAACGTAACCAACGGGTTGCGGGAAATCAATGCCCTACGCACCGACAAGCATGTTATTACCTTTGTTGGTCGCGATGAGGGAGATGTGGTTTATCCGATTGAAACCAATACCACGGGGGAGCCTTGGTGGTGGTCGTATTGGGCAGAATCTGTCAGGCTGTATCCGACTCCTTCGTCAGTATTGACTGTTTCGGTGCGCGGGTATGGGGATCCGACAGCATTTGGTGCTGGTTCGGCTGATACGGTTTCCCCGTCAGATCTGCCGACACCGTTTCATGTCGTTATTGCCACTTATGGTCTTGCGCGTGCGTATGAGCAGCAGGAGGATCCGACGATGGCAAATCAGTATTTCGCGATCTTTCAGCAGGAGTTCACTAATCTGAAGGCCCGCTACAACGACATGCCTGCACCTCAGCCGGTGCTGTTGAATAGTCGTAGTGCGTCTCGGTGGCGTTCGCAGGTGATTCTTCCGAATCGTCTCCGCTATGGTTGGGAGTAGCGGTGCCAAACGCGTTCAAAGTGGAGACGCTGGAGTCTTTTTCTGGTGGCCTCAATCTGCGCGCCGACCAGTTCAACCTTGGCGGCACAGAGTCCCCTGACCTGCTCAACGTGACCGTTGACCCCCGCGGCGGCATCACTATGCGGAAGGGGGTCAATAGGCGCAATACGACGGCCCTAGGGGCCGATGTGAAGGGCATGTGGGGGTTCCATACCGAGTCTGGTACGAACCAGTTGATGGTCAATCACGGGACGGCTGTGGCGCATTCTGCGTCAGGGGACTTTACGGCTTTGACGAACATTACTGCCCGTACTGCCGGTTCGCGTGTGTACGGGGTGACGTTCAACGATGTGGCCTACGGGGTGTCGTACGATAAGCCGTCGTTCAAGTGGGATGGTTCAACGGATGCCGATTTGGGGACGACTTGGGATTCAGCGGGCAACATGCCACAGGCGCAATACATTGCTGTATGGAACAATTTTGTTTGGTTGGGGGCAACCTATGAGGGGGCAGCAACCAAGTATCGGGTACGTTGGTCGAATATTGACACGGCTGAAACATGGACTGCTTCCGATTATGTCGATGTCAACAAGGGGGAAGCCGGTGACTACATTACAGGCTTGGTGCCTCATGGCGACAGGCTTCTAGTATTCAAGACGAACAGTATCTACGCAATCTTCGGATTTGATTCAGACTCGTTTCAGGTAACAACGCTGACTCAGCGTATTGGAAGCGTCCCCCTGTCAAGTCCTATATCGACACCGTATGGGGTGTTCTTCTGGAACTCCTATGACGGGATCTATCTCTACGATGGAGAGCGGTTCACTTGGCTGTTTAGCCGTCTACAGCCCGCGATTGATGACGGGCGGATT
>Ga0209434_1001186_pt1 | contig 11850 bp, 10 predicted proteins | sample ETNvirnome_2_300_FD_184068 | JGI IMG/M metagenome (GOLD analysis project Ga0209434, IMG submission 184068) | Marine viral communities from the Pacific Ocean - ETNP_2_300 (SPAdes) (version 2) | ecosystem: Environmental > Aquatic > Marine > Oceanic | place: Pacific Ocean | collected 2013-06-22
CTATGACGAAATCACCGATATTCACGTTGCAAACAAAGATGAAGGATCGTTAACGGTCGAAAACGAAGCAGAAACCAAGTCAGGCAAGTTCTCTGATCCGATCAAGCGTCGCCATCATCTGGTTGTTTTACCTAAGACTTCAATTGGCTTGCAGCGGTTATTTGCCCTGATAAGCCGTGGTTACCTGGAAGGCTTTTATCGTTTCCCCCGTGTTGATTATAAGATGCTCAAGGAAGCGGCAAGAGGTGGTCATCTGATGGTTTCGAGTGCGTGTTTGGGAGGCCCGTTGGCAGCTGAAGTTTTCAAACATTTGCAACAAGTTGAATTTAATGATCTCAACCATAAACTGCTTAACGATCATTCGCTAGCTAGGAAAGTGATGTTGGGTATTGGCAACACTTACGACCAGTTGGTCGATGCTGTCGGTCGCGAGAATGTCTATCTAGAATTGCAGTTCAACAAACTCCCCGCACAACATCTCGTCAACAAGGCGCTGATCAATTTCGCGAAACAAGAGAATCTGCAAGATAGTTTGGTGGTTACATGTGATTCACATTATGCTCGCCCCGAACATTGGAAAGAACGCGAGATCTACAAGAAACTCGGTTGGTTAAAAAACAAGGATTTTGATCCATCTCAACTGCCTCAATCTAGAGATGATCTTAAGTGTGAATTGTACCCGAAGAATGCTGATCAGATTTGGGCGTCTTTTCTGGAGACAACTGAAGGTATGGACTTCTATGATTCAGATACGGTATGCAACGCAATCGAGCGTACATACGATATTGCTCATAATGAGATTGAAATTATCAAACCTGACACTTCGATGAAGTTGCCTTCCTATGCTATTCCGGAAGGTAAAACTGCAAATCAGGCACTTGATGAGATGTGCAAGAAGTCACTCGTTAGCAAAGGGTTGCACACGAATAAAGAGTACGTTCAGCGCACCATTCATGAGCTCAAAGTCATTCATGAGAAAAATTTCTCAGAGTACTTCTTGACCATGAAGAAGATTATCGATGTAGCTTGGGAAAGTTTCATCGTTGGTTGTGGCCGCGGATCAGGAGCTGGTTCGCTGGTTAATTACTTGCTTGGTATCACTAATATTGATCCGATCGAGTACAACCTCTTGTTTGAGAGATTTCTGGATCCAACGCGCACAGAGAGCCCGGATATCGATACAGATGTTTCAGATCGTGATGCTCTTATTCATAAACTGCGTGAAGAGTTTGGTTCAGAGAATATAATTCCTATTTCAAATTATAACACATTCAAACTTAAATCCCTCATCAAAGACGTTTCGAGATTCTACGGTATTCCATTCCAAGATGTCAACAGCGCGATGTCTACTCTGGAAAGAGATGTTGCGAATGGTCGTCGGGCGAGTGGTGATGAAGCTAGTTTTGATATCACGTTGGAAGAAGCTCTCAAATACTCTGTGAAAACTAAACAATTCCTCGACGATCATCCTGAAATTGTTGAACCGCTTAGTGTTTTGTTTAAGCAGAACAAGAATCTGGGTAGGCATGCCGGTGGTGTTATCATTTCAGAAAACATTGCTGAGAGGATGCCTTTGATTCTGTCCAAGGGAGAACCGCAGACACCCTGGGTTGACGGTATGACCGCCAAACATCTGGAGCCTTTTGGTTGGATCAAGTTTGATCTCCTTGGTCTCGAAACTCTGCGCATGATTGAAAAAGCTATTGAGCTTATCCTCAAGAAGAATGGTAATCCCAATCCTTCTTTTACAGACATCAAGGGTTGGTATCAAGAGAACATGGATCCAAAGAAAATGGATCTGAATGATCAGAAAGTTTATAAGCACGTTTATCATGATGGGCACTTTGCCGGAACGTTTCAATGTACGCAGCCCGGAGCACAGAAACTGTTTAGGCGTGCGAAGCCAGAATCCATCATGGATATTGCAACTCTAACTTCAATCTATCGGCCCGGGCCTTTGAGCGCGAAAGTTGATAATATCTACATTAAAGCAAAAAACAATCCTGATTCGATTGAGTATGGGCATCCTTTGATCAAGCAAGTTCTGGAACCCTCCTACGGGTGTCTAGTATTCCAGGAACAGGCAATGAGTCTGTGTAATGTGGTCGCCGGCATCCCTAAGTTAGAACTTAATAAAATTCGCAAGATGATGAAACCTGGTGGTTCGAGCAGCGAAAATATTGAGAAAGCGAAAGCTCTCAAAAATCGATTCATTGCTGGCGCTATCGATAATGGAGTATCAGAACAAATTGCAAACGAGCTGTATAAGAAGATTCTGTTTTTCTCCGGTTATGGCTTCAATGCTTCTCACGCTGTTTCATATGCGCTCAATTCTTATTATTGTGCGTGGCTACTCACTTATCATGAGACAGAGTGGTTGACTGCTTACCTCGAAGCATCATCCAGCAAGCCGGACAAATTAGCAAAGGCCATGTCGGAAGTTAAGGTGCTCGGATACAAGATGTCGCGCGTTGATATTAATCACTCAGATAGGGAATGGGTCTGTATTGAAAACAAGACGTTTGTACCATCGTTCGGTTCATGCAAGGGCCTCGGGAGTGCCGCCATAGATGAGCTTATGAGGCATCGTCCTTATAACAGTCTGGAAGAAGTTTTTTGGAATTCTGATGGTTCTTGGCGCCCTTCAAAGCTCAACAAATCAGGCATTTCAGCTTTGCTCAAACTCCGTGCTTTCGAATCAATTGATTGGCAATCTACCTTTTCAAATTATCGGCAATTTCACAATGTGGTTGTTGATAACTGGAATGCTATCAAAAAATCCTTGAAGAGGGATCCAGATTGCGGTAAACATAAGTTCTATGAATTAGCAGCAGAAACTTCGGATGAGCTAGAGTGGACACTTAACGAAATTATTCGTAACAACATGGATCTGCTCGGTACCGTAAATTTAGAAAGTTTGATACCGGCTGAGATATTGTCCAAACTCAAGGACAGAGGTATTAATTCCATCAGCGACTTCAAACGAAGTGGAATCTACTGGGGTCTGTTGACGAAAGCTGATAAGAAACTGACACGAAATAAAAAACCATATCTCTTATTGCACGTAATGGGGCAAAGCGGCGGTCGTGAGCGAGTGTTCTGTTGGAATTCTCCGTCCGGGGTTACTTTACCTGACAATACTCTTATCATCCTGCAGCTATCGAGAAGCGATTTTGGTTTTGCAACTCGATGGAACAAAATCATTGAACTTAACGCAAGATGAAATTAGAATATAATTATGCAATACAGCAGCCTAAACCAACTTTTTGTTGAGCTTACAGCAGAACTTTATCACAATGGATCTGCTGTTCACGCGAGAGGTTCTTCACAGAAAGAACTCATTTTTCAGTCGTTCTGTCTTACTGATCCGACAGCGTTGGACATCACGGTAGTGGAACGCAAGTTCTCAACGAATTACGCAATATCAGAGTGGCTGTGGTATTTGTCTGCTAATCGTAAAATAAACAATATCGGTAAATTCGCAAAGATCTGGCGTGATATTGGCGATGAACACGGTGAGGTTGAGTCCAATTATGGTGCCTATTTTGCACCCCAGTGGGATTGGGTCATCAATGAGTTGATTCGAGACAACGATACTCGCCGCGCGACAATTGCCATTAATCAACCTTATCATAAAGATGCAAATTCGAAAGATTATCCCTGTACACATTATGTGCAATTCTTCATCAGGGATCGAAAGTTACACCTAGGTGTTTCTATGAGATCAAATGATGTTATTTTTGGGCTATGTAACGATGTCTTCACGTTTTGTCTCTTTCAACAAATGATGCTCAATGAACTGCGCGCGGCGGGTGTAGATGTGGAACTTGGCACGTATCATCATAACGCTGGCAGTTTGCATCTATACGAGATGCATTACAAGAAAGCTCATAAAATTATACACAGCAAAGAGAAGAATCTTGCCGGGCGTAAGTTTGTATTGAGGGGTGATTTTTGTTGGACAAATTATCAATATTCCGAGCTACAGTTTCCAGTAGCGGAGACAGAGAAGAAGCAGTTGGTGAAATTAGCAAGGAAAGCAAAAGAGGAACTGTTCATATGAATATTCTTGAATCAGCAAACGAGATTGTAAACAAACGTTCAGAAGAGAAAGAACGCATGTACGGACCATTTTCTGAGGGTATGCAACGAGCGGCATTGATTGCTCAGGGGATGACCGGCAAAGATTTTACGGCCGAGGATATGTATGCTGCTCTTATTGCGCTTAAATTATCTAGACATTCATACAATTATAAGACTGATAACCTGCTCGATGCCGTTGCTTACCTGGGAGCGCTCGACAACCACATCAGAGAAAAGGAAACAAAATAATGAGAATTGCAAAGATTCGAGATGTGAAGACGCCGACCCGGGGCACCTCTCAGAGTGCTGGGTTGGATTTTTATGTGCCCAACGATTTCGTTACTGCATGTCTTAAACAAGGCGATGCTGTGTTTATTCCGAGCGGTATCAAGATTGATGTGCCAAACGATTTTGCATTGATTGCTTTTAACAAATCCGGTGTTGCGTTGAAGAAGAATTTGTCCGTTGGGGCATGTGTTGTTGATTCCGATTATCAGGGGGAAGTGCATTTACATGTCTATAACTTTGCCAACACACCGGTGACTATCGAGCCCGGTGAAAAACTCGTGCAGATGGTATTGTTACCGGTGAGCTACGTCGATGTCACCGTCGTTAAGGAAAATGACCTGTTTGAGACAGAAACTCAACGTGGCACCGGCGGATTCGGTAGCACGGGAATTTTTTGATGTCGAAACTGATTGTTAGTCCAATTACGAATCATGCAAACCGTATATACAGTCATCGGACCGGTTGGGCTCGAATGTGGCAGAAATGCTTGCCTAGTACCCAGTTAGCACATAATTGCGATTGGAGCTCAGCTGAAGTTGTGTATTTCGAGCACGGTATGGAGTTTAACGAGAATTCCAAAGGCGTCAATGCTTTTTTGAAAGATCCAAAAAGCTGGGATAATCTGGCAAGGAAAGCTAGGATGATCCAGGGGTTCGAAGGTAAAATTGTCTCTCTGGATATCGATTGCCCTGATTACGGCATGCGACTTAGATCTAGAGTCAAACCTCACTCGACAGATGCATACAAGAATCTAGATTTCCAGCTTATTTCTGAGAGATGTAAGAATGCAACAACCATGCGCCAATCTGATCGAGACTGCGACACGTTGGTGCTCGGTGATTCGCACGCTCTGGCGGCGTGGCGAGAAGATGCCTTTCTGTGTCGAAACGATGGGCAAACTCTCAACGGCGCAATTAACAGAGGCTTTGCATTCTGGATTGACAGGTTCGCTGCAAATGGCCTGAGCGGTCTGAGAACTTATTTCGGCAACATAGATATCAGACATCACATATGTCGTTTAGAGACGTCAGAAACCGCTCATGAGCATCTGGTGATGTCTTTGGTGCAACAGTATGTTGCTGAGCTTGTTTCGTGCAGGGACAAGTATGAATTGGATGAAGTTGAAGTAGTTGCTGTATTGCCGATTGAGAACGAATCACGAAAATTACCGAAAACTGGTTGGTATAAAGGCAAACCCTTCTGGGGTTCATGGGCTGAGCGCACAAGAGTTGCTCAAGTCTTCAACGAGGAATTGCGCCGGCTATCTGCACAGAATAATTTCACAGTTATCGAGTGGCCTGCGTGTTTTAAGAATATTGATGATGAGTTAGATTTTGGTATGATGGAAAGACCGCGGTCGGTCCACATTTCACCCGAACACTACCTTTGGAGGGTTACCGATGGCTAGCCAGGTCGAGTTTACGAAATATTATGATGATTTTTTGCAGTATTTCAGCAAGGTACGAAAGGTGCAGAAAGATTGTAACCTAGGCGGCAAACCATACGTGGGTTCTTGCGGTGATGATCTGATTGAACAGATCACCATTTATGATACGGTCGAACGTCGTCATGCCGGATTTTCAAATATGCTGCAAGATCTTTGGTTAGCTGATAAAGCTCCAAAGTACTACAAGTGGACAGCGACACACCAGAAACGAAATAAGTCTTTTATAGGTTTGCATACCAAGTGGGGACTCAATGAGTGGTTGTACATGTTTTTGTTTCACCGCATCACAGGATCAGGTGCTTCGTTCGAGATGGATCACGGTTATCGAAATACCGCTGTTCCGGAGCTGGCTAAGTGCGACACTATCAATCAGATGATCGAAGTTATCAAGCATCTGAATCGTCCATTTTTTACGAGCATCGGTAACCAGATTCCTCCGTTTCCGAAGCCCGGACTGGGTTACGACAAGGGAGGTAAACTTTATCTATGTGAATATGCACCCAAGCTTGTTGCATCAACTGTTGATTTCATTCGTGACATCAATAGCAATAAAAGAAAAGTGCTTATTCGCGAAGTTGTTGACTTCATGTGCAAGTGGAATTGGGATAGAGGTATTAAACGGTTTCACTTCCAATACACCGCAACAGTAGCTGATCTTGCTGATTACTTTCCCGAATTGGTTGATGAATCTAGCCACATGTACTACGGCAAAAATGCAAAAGAAGCAATGAGTTTATTTGGCATTAAAGTTGGTAAAATATCGAAAGATGGGTTCTATGATATCGTCATGGAAACTGCACAGAAAGATACTGGCGGTCATCCCAAAGATCTCGAAGATATAATGTGCGATTATATTCGGTATGTTGAAAACTACATTCCTGATAACAGAGAAAAGACATACAGTCATCTCGATCGCACCACGGTTTGGAATTCATCTTTGATTGCAGATCACCACCGAGGAAGGCAAAAGTGGATGATAAACACAGATTATTGGGTGTGGTAAAAAAATCACTTTAAGGGTTTCACAAACCTCTTTACACCGGTATAATGTAATTGTTGCATAATGCAATGTCATACAAAAGGAGAAACTAATTATGGCACATAACAATCACGTAATAGATGGCATCAACAAGGAGATCAATGATGAGTATCCTGATAGAGAGGCCTATCTGAAAATGACAGAGGGGTTTGTATCAAAACTGCCCCCGGTAATAATTGAAGAGGTAAATGGGTTTCAAGTGGCGAGGGAGGATCTCCTTGGTCACGGTGGTACGAAAGCTCGAGCTGGAGAGTGGTTAGTAACTCAAGTGCCCGAAGAAACGTTGGTATATAGTATGCCGCGTGTGGGACATGCCCCGTGTGCCATCGTTTCTCTGGCGAATCTGTATAACAAGAAAGTAGTCTTGTTTGCACCGGCATGCAAAAAGATCACAAATCACCAAGCAGCTGCCATCGAGTTGGCTGAGAAGTTGGGTGTTGATCTACAAGTGAAGTGGCGCCGTATTCCTGCGATGCCCAACCTCAACAGGATGGGAGCAAAATGGGCAAAAGAGAATGGTGCTGCATTCCTTCCCTTCGGGTTGAATCATCCTGGTACCATCGCTGGATTTACTCGAATCTGTCAAAACATCTTAGAATCTGGCTTTCCTGAGCCGAAGGAAGTATGGACCGTGGTCTCGACCGGAGTTTTGACTCGCGGGCTACAGGTTGGTTTTCCGAATGCTGACATGCGTGGCGTGTGCGTCGCGAGAAACATGAAAGCTGGAGAGCTCGGCCGGACGAAGATTTGGTCTGAACCACGACCGTTCACGACTAAAGAGCGACCTCAAAACTTACCACCTTTTGATACGGTGTCTACTTATGACGGCAAGGGATGGAAGTATATGTTGGAGCATGGCCGTCCGGGAGCTTTGTTTTGGAACGTTGCTGGCGAATTAGATCCGACGTCAGAGTTCGATTACAGCGAAGGTGCAATCGATAGCTATAGAGAATGGGGGGAGGTGAGGGACTAAAGCACTTCGAATCGATTGTGTATGAACGCTACTTAGCATGTGCTTAAGCGTTCTAACCACAGAGGGCACTCTTGTTAGGGTGCCCTCATTTTATATTATCATGAGGACAGAATACAATAATTGATGTAAATTGTCTGAATAATTGGATATAATCGTTATTATATTAACGGAGGCTGCCACCGAGTGAAAAATCCAGAATTCACAGTGTTCACTAACAGCATGAGAGATTTCAAAATTTAACACGCGCCCGTGTGCAAGGATGATGTAAAGCATGCGCCAATATCGATAAATAAGATATTGAATGAAATGATCCGGGTACCCGTGGTGAGTTTTGAAGAAGGATTAACAAAATCATCAAAATGAAGGATTACTAAAATGACATTCAAATCTAATCCAGATTTCGTGATTTATACAGGACCTATGTTCGGAGGCAAGACTAGCCGAATGTTATCTGCTCTCGATCGGGCAAGGTACCAGTGCAAGAAGATTTCGGTCTTCAAACCCAAAATGGATCATCGTTATGCAGCCGAGAAAATTGTCACCCATTCGGGGCATCAGTGGAAAGCACGTTGTGTATCAACCGGGCAGGAAGTGTTCGAATTAGCAAATGATGCTGATATAGTTGCTGTAGATGAAGCATTCATGATTGACGGTATCGCCGATGCTTTGATTGATTTATTCAAGACCGGTAAATCGATTTATGTATCCTCGATTCAACTTTCCGCAAGAGGAGAAGCGTTTCGCGAAATAAAAGAGATGTTTCCTTGGGCCACCAAGATAGAGGTGTGTCCGGCAGTCTGTCCGATGACAAGTAAAGATGCGTTTTATACTGTTCCTAAAATTGATGGTTTGGAGCAGATTGAGATAGGGGGAATTGAAAAGTATGAACCTAGATGCTATGAGCACACATACTTTTTGAAGTGATCGGGAGATCTAGATGCAGAAAGATCCATCAAGAATTGATTTTGTAATTTACCATGAGCATTGCAGCGATGGTTTCGGGGCTGCATGGTCGGCTTGGAAGCTATTGGGCAACAAGGCTGAATATTGTGCTGCAACCCATGGCGATCCGCCACCAGATGTGACTGGAAAGAGCGTTGCTATTCTGGATTTCTCATATTCTAATGAGACGACAAAAGAGATGATTGAGAAAGCAGAGAGTTTGATGGTGATCGATCATCACAAAAGTGCGATGGTCGAGCTTCATGACATCACCAACACGTACTTTGACATGAATCATAGCGGTGCAATGTTGGCTTGGAACTTTTTCCATCCGGGCAAGGAATCTCCGAAGTTCATCAAGTACATTGAAGATCGTGATCTTTGGAAATGGGAATTACCCTACTCCAAGGAATTTGCCGCGGCTTTTGATATGGTACCATTCGATTTTGAAGCTTTCACTGAGTTCGAGGATGATAGCACATTCGATGCTGCATGCAAGCGCGGATCATACATTTTGGCTTACTCGAAAACAGTTGTCAAGAAGGTGTCAGATCAAGCTACGTTACGTACACGGAACGGCAAGAAGATGTATGTTGTCAATAGTTCTCACTGGATGAGTGAGATCGGCAACAAGCTAGCCCCAGATTGTGATTTTGTAGTGATCTGGTACTTCGATCACGAGCGACAGGAATACCGCATTAGCCTGCGTGCATTTCACGAGGATACCGATGTCAGTGAGATTGCAAAGCAATTCGGTGGTGGGGGTCACAAGAAAGCCGCCGGCTTCAGGTTGCCGAAAAGTGAACATCCTGATGATATTTTTGCTGCATCCTGAAAAATATTAGTTTATCTGTTACAATATTACCATCGGGAGAGTACGGTGAACAAGAAATATTCTATCATTTATGCAGACCCACCCTGGGATTACAAGGGACAAAAACAACATGCTGGTAAGAACAAGGCTGACACCGGTGGCGCCGCTACACACTATGATACAATAAAGTCATCAGATCTTAAGAAATTGCCTGTAGTAGATGTATGCGCGAATAATGCGTTGCTTTTTATGTGGATCACCAATCCGCATCTTGATCAAGGTATCGAGCTGCTAAAGGCCTGGGGGTTCAATTACGCTACTGTAGCATTCGTGTGGGACAAAGTGCGGGTCAATCCGGGGTTCTACACAATGTCACAGTGCGAACTATGCATCGTGGGAAAGCGTGGTAAGATTCCGAAGCCTCGCGGTGCTCGTAACGTTCGGCAGTTCCTGTCAGAGATGCGAGGAGAACATAGCGAAAAACCAGAAACGGTACGTAAGCGTATTGAGGAAATGTTTCCATCTCATTACAAGCTTGAACTCTTTGCTCGTGATTCAACAATGGGTTGGGAATCGTGGGGCAAAGAAGTAGCTTGCAGCGATTTAGATTTGAAAAAACATTTCGAGGATTACGGATGGCCAATTTGATGAGACCAACATGGGATCAGATTTGGATGGACATGGCCCACAGCATTGCACGTCGTTCTTACGACCTTCGCTACCGAGTTGGTACTATCGTGGTGACGGCTGATAACACCCAAGTGCTTTCAGTGGGATACAATGGCAATTACAAGGGAGGTCCAAATAAACCTGAGTCAAATGAACCAGGACAGTCTGGTATGATTCATAGCGAAATCAATGCCCTGTTGAAGATGGATTTTAACAATCCGAAGCGTAAAAAGTTGTATGTTACTCTGTCCCCGTGCAAGATGTGTGCTAAAGCCATTATCAATGCCGGCATCGATGAAGTGATCTACGATGAAGAATATCGAAATTTAGACGGATTGACCATACTTAGAAGTGCCGGCGTTAAGACCGCTAAATTTGAGGTTAATTTAAATGCTAACAAACAAGCAAAAGGTGTTCATTAGACGCTTGAACGAAAAGGCATATCGCATTGAAAATTTTGATGCCTATAGTGCTATTAAAGAAGGTCGTATCAAGTATCTATTTGAAGCTATAGATGAAAGTGAAATTACAGGTGTGCGCTCAGTTGTCAATCAGCTTGAAACTATTGTCAAAGATTTAAAGGCTAAGTTCAAAGAATTGGGCGGAGCAGATCTACCGCAGGTAGCAGCCATGGCCGCGGCCCCGGTTTCAGATTATCTAACTGCTCTAGAGGAAGTGATAGCAGAGATCAATACAGGTCTTGGAACAGCAGAATTCGAAACTGGGATTCTCAGTTCTTTTCTCGGGGAAAAAGTTACATTACCGCAGATGGTATCTGTTACATCACAAGCGATTGCGAGAACTCAAGCGTTCCTGCAATCTTTCCTCAAATTCAAGACCAAGTTCGAGCGTGCGGTAAAACCGAATATAGATGATAAGACGAAGAGTGTGGCCGATGCGATTATGACAAATCCGAAATTGCCAAAAATTGTTGCTATTGAAAAGTTTGCAGCAGAAGCTTTCAAGGATGCAGCCGGCGGTGGTATGATCTCGAAGGCGGCAGGATTTTTTGGTAACTTGCTGAAGACCGGGGCTGCAGATAAAGCACTCGATAAGTTTCCGAAAGCTGATGCGGACAAGCTCGGTAAGGGCGTTGCTCAGCTTTTTGCTCAAGTACCATTCGATAAGATCGAAGCGTTTGGCAAGCCACCTGAGGTTGATACTAGTGCCGCACAACCTGCTGTAGACGATGCCAGCGATGCAGATGATGATGTTGGAGGAGATGACCCACCGGCTCCAACACCGTCAGGTGACCCACCGGCTCCAACACCGTCAGGTGACCCACCGGCTCCAACACCGTCAGGTGACCCACCGGCTCCGACTGACGTCAAGATAAGCAAAACTGATTTAGCAAAACTGCTCAAAAAATACGCCGGCACTGGCGGACAGCCTAGTCAGCTAGCTGACCGTACCCGCGGTGGAAGAAGAGCCCGGGCTAAACTTAGGCGAGATTTAATTGCTGTCCTTGGTTCTGATGTTATTGAAGAAGCAAAAATTAAAAAGGGTGATTTAGCACAACTGATCATAAAATATCCGGACATTACTGAAAAAGGTCAAAAAGGAACGAAAGCTCGCGCTAAATTTAGAAAAGAGCT